>TARA_R110002051_G_scaffold81802_3_pt1 | contig 158369 bp, 149 predicted proteins | sample TARA_R110002051 | Tara Oceans TARA_R110002051 (sample SAMEA4397023) | marine metagenome | biome: Polar Biome; feature: [MES] marine water layer (ENVO:01000295) within the mesopelagic zone...; material: water (ENVO:00002006), including particulate matter (ENVO:01000060) such...
TAATCTTCTAGCTTTTCAGCTAATTCAAACCAACGCATCTCTTTTTCTTCAATAGTATCTATAATGACCTGAAGTTTTTCTGAAAGCTTGCTAATTTCATCTTGCGATAATTCAGGGTTTAAAAATTTTGCCTCTAATGCTATTTTATCTAGTTCTAAAGCTCTTATTTTTGATGTTAAATTTTTATATTCCTTTTGTTCGTTATAGTCTAATTTGTTGGCTTCGTTTTGTTTTACAACCTCAGTGTTGTCGGTTTTAATAGGTTGCTCAATCTGTTTAGATTTACTAGCATCATAGGCTCTAAAGTCTGAGTAATTACCAGGGAAATCATCAACAACACCTTCACCTCTAAATACAAACATATGGTCTACAATTTTATCCATAAAGTAACGATCGTGCGATACAACTAAAAGCACACCAGGAAAATCTAATAAGAAATCTTCTAAAACATTTAATGTTACAATATCTAAATCGTTTGTAGGTTCATCTAAAATTAAAACATTAGGATTCTGAATTAAAACCGTACAAAGGTATAAGCGTTTTTGCTCGCCACCACTTAGTTTTTCTACAAAATCGTATTGCTTCTTTCTATCAAATAAAAACTTCTCTAATAACTGTTGCGCACTAATTTGTTTGCCTTTGGCTAAGGGAATGTAGTCACCAAATTCTTTAATAACATCGATTACTTTTTGGTTGGGTTTTGCTTTAATACCACCTTGGGTGTAGTAGCCAATTTTTACGGTTTCACCGATAACAACTTTTCCGGCATCTGGTTGCAGACTTTGCGTTAATAGGTTTAGAAACGTAGATTTACCTGTTCCGTTTTTACCAATAATACCAATACGATCGCCTTTTTTAAAGGTATATTCAAAACCATCTAATATCGTTTTATCTTTAAATGATTTAGAGACCTTATGAAACTCAATAATTTTGCTACCTAAACGCGCCATATTTATATCTAGCTCAATGGTGTGGTCTTGTCTTCTTTTGTGTGCTTTAGATTTAATTTCAGAGAAATCATCTATTCTACTTTTAGACTTTGTAGTTCTGGCTTTAGGCTGGCGACGCATCCATTCTAGTTCTTTTTTAAAGAGCTGTTTGGCTTTGCCAACTTCGGTAGCTTGGTTTTCTATTCGTGCTTCTTTTTTTTCTAAATAATACGAATAATTGCCTTTATAGGTGTGTAATTCGCCATGATCTAATTCTACGATTTCGTTACAAACACGCTCAAGAAAATATCGATCGTGTGTTACCATAAACAACGTTTGTTGTGTTTTTGCGAAATAGTCTTCTAGCCATTCAATCATTTCTAAATCGAGGTGATTGGTTGGCTCATCTAAAATTAAAATATCGGGTTTACTTAAAATTGCTTGCGCTAGAGCTAACCTCTTTTTTTGTCCGCCAGATAAGGTTTGTACTTTTACACTTAAGTCGTTTAGTTTTAGCTGAGAAAGTGTTTGTTGGTATTGCGTTTCAAACTCCCAAGCGTTGTGTCTGTCCATGCCCTCAAAAGCCAGTTGATAGGCATCTGCATCTTCAGGATTTTTTAAAGCCTCTTCGTAAGCTTCAATAATTTTAAGCACAGGAATGTCTGATGCAAAAATAGTTTGCTCTAATGTTAGTTGAGGGTCTAAGTCTGGCTCTTGGTCTAAAAAGGCCAAACGCAGTCCTTTTCTAACCACGACTTGGCCATCATCTGGTGTGTCTTTACCAGAAAGGATATTTAGGATAGAGGTTTTTCCGCTACCGTTTTTTGCTACAAAAGCAATTTTTTGATCTTTATGAATACTGAAGGATAAATCTTTAAAAAGGATAAGCTCTCCAAAAGCCTTCGATATATTTTCTACGTTAAGATAATTCAAACTTTTTTTGCAAAGAACGTAAATAAACCAAAAACAAACCTAATAGTTTTGATATTACTATTGATACATTATATTTGTCTGTAAACAAACATGTTACTTATGAGGTCGTTAAAGCTCTTCATTATTATTCTAAGTTGTGTAGTGGTTTCCTCTTGTATACCACATAAAGACACGGTTTATTTACAAAATAAAGATAATTCTAATACCGACAGTTTACAAAATAATCTTTCTGAAATGCAGAAACCTTACCGCATTCAAATTGGTGATATTTTAAATATTAGAATTAAAGTTTTAGATCAAAAAGATGCGCAGATATTTAATCCTATTGGTGAAGAAAATTTAAATGCAGGTAGTGCAGAACGTGCTTATTTTGATGGTTTTAGTGTTGATTTACACGGTAATATTAGAATACCAGAATTAGGAGAAATAAACGTATTGGGTTATACTGCCGATGAGATTAGATTACTTATTGAAAAAAAATTATTAGATGAGCAATTTAAAAAGACAGCCAATATTTTTGTGACTGTTAAGTTAGCAGGTTTGCGTTTTGTTGCTAATGGTGAGGTTGGTAATCCTGGTACAAAAACCATGTTTCAGGATAGAGTTAATATTTTTGAAGCCTTAGCTAACTCTGGTGAAATAGCACAAACAGGAAATAGAAAAGAGGTAATCATAGTAAGGCAATACCCTCAAGGACAAAAAATTTATAGCTTAGATTTAACCGATATTAATGTAATGAAATCTCCCTATTATTATATTCAAAATAATGATATGATTTATGTAAAACCATTAAAGCAAAAATCTTGGGGAACTGGTGTTACGGGTTCACAAACTATTACCACATTAATAACAATTGTAGGCATAGTAACTACAAGTTTTCTTTTAATTGATAGGTTATAAAATATGAGCGAATTTGAATATGAGTTTGAAAATAATGATGCAACTAAATCTAACTTTGATTTAAAAGGATTATTATTTAAAATTATTAGTTTTTGGCCACTAATTTTAGTGTCTGTAATTATAGGCCTAAGTATTGCTCATTACTTTAATGTTAGAAAAGAGAATATTTATAGATTAGAGAGCCTTATTGCTGTAGAAAACGATCAAACTCCTTTTTCAACAGCCAGTACAAGTATTTCTTTTAATTGGGGTGGTGTATCTAGTAAGGTCGGTAAAGTAATCACCGAAATTAATACAAGAACACATAATGAGTTGGTTGTAGATTCTCTAGAGTTTTACAAGCAATATTTAAAACAAGGAGAGTATTTTCTTAAAGATATTTATAAAAATTCTCCGTTTATTACTGTTGTTAATAAAAGTGAATTTCAAGTGCTTTCTAAGCTTATTCAAATAAAACCTATCACTGATGAAACGTTTGAGCTCTCCATAGATTTTGGAGAATCACAGCAAGTTAAATGTCAAAATTACACATCTAAAGCATTTAAGTCAATTGCTGTTTCTTCGGATGTTTTCAAAGAGAACTATAGATATGGTGAAGCTATTGAGCTTCCTTTTTTATCTGTAACTATAGTAAAAAATAGCGATCTAAGTTTTGAAAAAGAGAGTGCTTATTATACCAGATTTTTAAGTTATGACGCTGTAGTTAACCAATATAAAAATGTAGTTAATGCAAAGACAAAATCAAAAGATGCTTCATCTATTTTAGTAATGTCTATGCTAGGTAAAAATAAAGCTAAAATTGTAGATTATTTAAATACCACTGTAGCCATTTTAAGTAGAACAGAGCTACAGAGAAAGAATATATATGCTACAAATACCATTAAGTTTATTGACAGTAGTCTGTCTGAGGTTGATAATGAACTTAAAAGCGGTACTATTGAAATGAATGCATTTAGAAAGAAAAATAGTGTTTTTGATGTTACAAATGAGTTAGAGTTAAAAGCTGAAAATCTTAAAGAATTAGACGTCGTAAAGGAAGGTGAAAAAATTAAATTAGAATATCTCAATGCATTAGAGGTTTACTTACGTACTAAAAAAGACTTCACTAATATAGCTGCGCCAACATCTGTTGGTATTAATGAAGTTAATATTATACAAGGGGTTAGCAATATAACGATGTTAGCTATAGAGCGACAAGACTTAGAATATACAACCAAAGAAGGGTCTGTGTTATTTAAAGATATAGATAGAAGGATAAATACTCAAAAAAATGTACTGTTAGAAACCATAAACGCAACCAAAACAACCATAGGTTCTAGATTAAATGCAGTAAATAGACAAATGTCTAGATACGAAGCAGAATTAAGAGATTTACCAGAAGACCAGCAAGAATATCTTAAAATACAGCGTAAATTAGATATTGGTTTAGAAACCTATAATTTGTACCAAAGTAAGCGAAGTGAAGCTGCTATTATAAGAGCAGCTAATATTTCTGACATAGTTTTTATAGACGAAGCTAAAGATATAGGTGATGCACCAATAGGGCCAAAAAAATCTTTAAATTATACTATGGCTTTACTTCTAGGTATTTCTTTGCCAGTATGTTTTGTTCTTGTATTATACCTATTAAATAATAACATTAATAATGTTAGTGATGTAGGAAAATTATCAAATATTCCCATATTAGGGTTGTTGGGCAAGTTTAACCATCCTAATAATCTTATTGTATTTGAAAAACCAAAATCTACAATTGCAGAATCCTTTAGAGCGCTAAGATCTAGCCTTCAATTTATATACAGAAAACAATCTGGAAGCGAAAACCTAGGTAAGACATTAATGATTACATCATCGGTAAGTGGTGAGGGTAAAACATTCTGTTCAATAAATATGGCAAGTGTTTATGCTTTAACAGGTAAGAAAACTATTTTATTAGGTTTAGATTTACGTAAACCAAAGATTTTTGGAGATTTTAATTTAGATAACGATATAGGTATCGTTAACTACTTAATAAGTCAGAATAGTTTAGAAGAAGTTATCATCAATACACATATCGAAAACTTAGATCTTATTTCTTCGGGACCTATACCACCAAACCCATCAGAGCTTTTAATGGGAGATAAATTGCAAGAGGCATTAAAAGAACTTCGTCAAATCTATGATATTATAATTTTAGATACACCACCATTAGGTTTGGTAACTGATGCCTTAGAATTATCGCATCATGCAGATGCAACAATATATATGGTGAGATTTGACTATACTAAAAAAGGCATGCTACAATTGGTAAATGCCAAGTATAGAAATGGCGAAATAAAAAACGTAAGTTTTGTGCTTAATTTTTATAAACACAAAGAAAGATATGGTTATAATTATGGTTACGGTTATGGTTACGGCTATGGTTATGGTAGTTATGGTAATTCTTACCATGAAAACGAAAAACCCTCAATATTAGCAAAACTAAAACGTTTCATAATACGCAAATAATATAAACTTAATTTTGATAACTTCCTCACAGCTTATAATTAAACGTTGCTCTGATTTTCTTTTAGCATTGCTATTACTACCCGTTTTAGTATTGCCTATTCTGTTGCTAGTTTTATTAGCTAGTATGGATACAAAACAGAATGGGCTTTTTTCGCAAATAAGAATTGGCCAACATGCTAAGCTGTTTCAGATTTATAAGATTAGATCAATAAAAGACAAAAAAAATCATTTAGGGAAGACAAAAAGTAGAGTTACTCGTTTCGGTAGATTTTTAAGACGAAGTAAATTAGATGAGTTACCACAGCTTTTTAATGTGTTAAAAGGAGATATGAGTTTTGTAGGTCCTAGGCCTGATTTACAAGGTTTTGCTGATGAGTTAAAAGATGATGATCGTATTATTTTAATGGTAAAACCAGGAATTACTGGACCGGCTACATTAAAATATAGAGATGAACAACGTGTATTAAAACGTCAAAATGATCCCGTACATTACAATAGGACGATTATTTGGGTAGATAAGGTGAAAATCAATACAAGATATGTCCATAATTACAGTTTTTACTTAGATTTGACATTCATTTTAAAATCTTTTTTAAATAAATGACACATTCTGAAGACAAAATTGCAATCATAGGCTTAGGTTACGTAGGCTTACCTTTGGCCGTAGAATTTGCAAAGCAATTTTTGGTGGTTGGTTTTGATATTAATAAACAACGAATCAAAGAGTTAAACGACGGTGTTGATAAAACATTAGAAGTTGAAAATAAAAATTTAGAAGCTGTACTTACAACAGATTTAAATGCAAGTAAAGGCTTATTTATAACAGACAGTCTTGAAGCTTTAAAGATAGCCAATGTCTATATTATTACTGTGCCAACACCAACAGATGCTTTAAATAAACCGGTATTTACACCATTAATTAAAGCAAGTGAATCTGTAGGTAGTGCCATGTCTAAAAACGATATTGTTATTTACGAATCTACCGTATATCCTGGTGCAACAGAAGATATTTGTGTACCTATTTTAGCAAAAACATCTGGTTTAAAATACAATAAAGACTTTTTTGCAGGTTATTCGCCAGAACGTATTAACCCAGGTGATAAAGAGCATACTGTAACTAAAATATTAAAAGTAACTTCTGGGTCTACACCAGAGATTGCAAAAAAGGTGAACGACCTATATTTAAAAGTAATAACTGCTGGTACGCATTTAGCACCTTCTATAAAGGTAGCTGAAGCTGCAAAAGTTATAGAAAATTCTCAAAGAGATATTAATATTGCGTTTGTAAACGAGTTGTCTAAAATCTTTAGATTATTAGATATAGATACAAAAGCAGTTTTAGAAGCTGCAGGTACCAAGTGGAATTTTTTAAAATTCTCACCTGGTTTAGTAGGTGGGCATTGTATAGGTGTTGATCCATATTACTTAGCTCAAAAAGCTATAGAGTCTGGTTATAACCCAGAGATTATTTTGGCAGGTCGTAAGATGAATGATAGTATGGGCAGTTATGTCGCTACCGAGACTGTTAAAATGATGATAAAAAAAGGTGCAACTATAAAAGGATCTAATGCTTTAGTATTAGGTATTACTTTTAAAGAAAATTGCCCAGATATAAGAAACTCTAGAGTTATAGATATTATAGAAGAATTTAAATCGTACCATGTTAATGTAGATGTGTATGACCCATGGGCTTCAAAAGAAGAAGTAAAACATGAGTATAATATTGACTTAAAATCTTCTATGTCTGAGTTAAAATTAGATTATGATGCCATTATATTAGCGGTATCTCATAACGAGTTTTTAGAAATATCTTTAGATAATTTAAAATCTGATAAATGTGTCGTTTTTGATGTAAAATCATTACTTCCTGTAAGCGCAATAGATGCACGTTTATAAAATTCTTTAAACACAAATAATGTACGAAAACCCACACCATACAGAAGATCTTTCTAAATTAAGTTTTTTAATTACAGGAGGGGGAGGCTTTATTGGCTCTAATCTTGTAGAATATTTACTAAAATATAATGCAAAAAAAGTTAGGGTATTAGATGACTTTTCAAACGGTCATCGTGAAAATTTATCTGAGTTTACAAACAACTCTGCTTTCGAATTAATAGAAGGGGATATTAGAGATTTAGAAACTTGTAAAGCAGCTATGGATGGTATAGATTATGTTTCTCACCAAGCTGCACTTGGCTCGGTACCACGCTCTATTAACGATCCGGCGACGACCAATGCTGTTAATATATCGGGATTTTTAAATATGATGGTTGCACTTAAGGATAGTACAACGGTAAAGCGTATGGTTTATGCAGCTTCTAGCTCAACTTATGGTGATAGTAAAGCATTACCAAAAGTAGAAGATACCATCGGTAAGCCACTCTCGCCATATGCGGTAACAAAGTATGTAAACGAATTATACGCTGATGTATTTGGGACCACATACAATACAGATGTTATTGGCTTACGATATTTTAATGTATTTGGCCCTAAACAAAGTCCAGATGGTGCTTATGCAGCAGTAATACCTTTGTTTATGCAAGCGCTTAATGATAATGAGCCTTGTAAAATAAATGGTGACGGAGAGCAAACTAGAGATTTTACATTTATAGACAATGTAGTACAGGCTAATGTAAAAGGCTTTTTCGCTTCAAAAGAAGCTAAAAACGAAGTGTTTAATGTAGCTTGTGGCGAACGTATTACCATTAATTATTTGTGGGACTCGTTACGTATAGCTGCAAAATCTCAACTAAAGGCAACTTATGGGCCACCTAGACAAGGTGATGTTAGAGATTCTTTAGCTAATATTTCTAAGGCAGAAAAACTTTTAGGTTACAAACCAAAATTTACAGTACGCGAAGGGTTAAAGATAACTTGGGATTATTTTAATTAAATTCTCTAAGAATACTACAATTATTCAAATTTAATTGTCAATAGTGGGATACTAATAATTATTTAAAACTTAAGTAATTTGATTACTCAAAAAGAAGATGACTGGCTTTATACCATCTCTAGTAAGAGAAAACTAATTGACTTTAATTTTAAGGAAATTTGGCAATACCGCGACCTTCTTTTATTGTTTGTAAAACGAGATATTATAACACTCTATAAACAGACAATTTTAGGACCATTATGGTATATAATTCAACCTTTATTTACCTCTGTCATTTTTACACTAGTATTTAATAAACTTGGTAATATTAATACAGGTATTGTCCCTGCATTTTTATTTAATCTCGCTGGTATCAGCGCGTGGAATTATTTTAAAGAGTGCCTTACAGGAACCTCGAGTACCTTTACAAAAAATCAGAGTATTTTTGGTAAGGTATATTTTCCTAGAGTAATAATGCCAATGTCTATTACCATTTCAAATTTATTGAAGTTTGGAATTCAAATATTAATTTTTCTTGGCTTTTATCTTTATTATTTAGCTATAGGTAAAGATATTCAAATGAATGTTTATGCCTTTTTATTCCCTGTTTACGTAGTAATGATGGCCTTATTGGGTTTGGGCTTAGGCATGATAATTTCATCTTTGACAACAAAATATAGAGACTTAACAGTACTTGTCAGTTTTGGTGTTCAGCTACTAATGTATGTCTCTGCTGTGCCCTATCCTTTGGCCGAAGCAAAACTAAAATTCCCTGCTTTAGTAGCTACTTTAGTAGAGTATAATCCGCTAACTCAAATTATAGAAGGGTTTAGATATATGCTGTTAAATACAGGTGCTTTTTCGTGGTTTGGTTTTGCATACACATTAGTTCTAAGTCTTTTTATCTTTCTATTTGGTTTGGTTATTTTTAACAGAACAGAAAAACAATTTATCGATACGGTATAATATGTCTAACATTATTTTAAGAGCAGAAGCTATAAATAAGCAATACCGATTAGGTGTTATAGGAACAGGTACCATAAATAATGATTTAAAACGGTGGTGGTTTAAAATAAGAGGTAAAAATGATCCATTTCTTAAAATTGGTGAAACCAACGATAGAAGCAAAAAAGGTAAAAGCGATTATGTTTGGGCTCTAAAAGATATTAATTTTGAAGTAAAAAAAGGTGAGGTTTTAGGTATTATAGGTAAAAATGGTGCAGGTAAATCTACCTTATTAAAAATATTATCTAGAGTCACAGCACCTACAACAGGCCAAATAAAAACAAGAGGGAGAATTGCTTCCCTTCTTGAGGTTGGTACCGGTTTTCATCCTGAAATGACAGGTAGGGAAAATATCTATTTAAATGGTGCTATCTTGGGTATGACAAAGGCCGAAATTAAGCAAAAAGAAGATGAAATTATAGAATTTAGTGGCTGTGAGCGTTACATAGATACACCTGTAAAACGCTATAGTAGTGGTATGCGCGTAAGATTAGCTTTTGCAGTTGCAGCGCATTTAGAACCAGATATTTTGGTAATTGATGAGGTTTTAGCCGTTGGTGATGCTGAGTTTCAGAAAAAAGCAATTGGTAAAATGCAAGATATAAGCAAAGGAGAAGGTAGAACGGTTCTTTTTGTGAGTCATAATATGGCGGCAGTTAAGAGTTTGTGTACGAGAGCTATTATTTTAGAATATGGTAAAATAGCTTTTCAGGGAAGAGTAGAAGAAGCTATAGAATGCTATTTAAGTAAATCATCAGAAATTTCTAAAAGTAGCATGGTGCATTTCGATGATTTTTTATCAACAGACAAAGAGTTGCAATTAAATTCAATCTCGAGTGAGGATATTAATGGTCGGATTAGAGAATCCTTTATGCAATCAGAAACAATAAAAATTAGAATTATCTTCACCGCACTAAGAGAAATTGTTGGTATGCGTTTTAATTTGGCTTTTAAAAGTTCTATGGATGTTGTTGCATTTGCCACAAGTTCTCATCACATTACAAGAAATAAAATTATTAAAGGAAATCATATTTTAGAAGTGGAGATTCCAAAATTTCTTTTGAATAAAATGAGATATACGGTTAGTTTAAATGCTGGAATTCCTGGTGAGAAATTTTTAATTAGGCCAATTGATGTAATGTTCATAGATATTATAGGAGATTATGCAAATAATTCAACATATATTGAAAATTGGCCAGGGCTACTTTCACCAAAAATGAATTGGAATTTTTATGATAAAGGTTAAAAACATAATAAAGAAAGCTCTAAATCTTGACGAAAAGGTTAATGTTAGGGTAGTAAATATTTTACAAACACACGACTTTGTACCCATGCACCATTTTGAAGATCAAGATGTTTTTATAGCAGGTTTTCCAAAGTCTGGTAACACATGGATGCAAAATTTAGTAACAGGAATTCTTCTTGATTCTACATCCTATAGAATTACACCAAAACTAGTAAATGAGATTGTACCTGATGTTCATGCTAAGCAGTTTTATAAAAGAACTTATCCCGTAATGGTTTTTAAAACACATGACTTACCTAATAAAAAATTTAAAAGAGTTATTCATTTAGTTAGAGATGGTAGAGATGCCATGCTTTCTTATTATAAGATGGAGGTAAATAGAGATGAAAACTATGAAAATTCGCTTAAGGATATGGTAATAGAAGGTAAGGGGGTTTACCCTTCAAAGTGGCATGCACATACTAGAGCTTGGATAGAGAATAAGTACAATGCTGAACTAATAACTTTGAAGTATGAAGATTTACTCAATGCTCCTATTGATGCTATGAGACAACTTTGTGATTTTCTAAATATAGAAATGTCAGATAAACGTTTAAAAGCAATATACGACGCGAATCAGATTAGTGTTTTAAGACAAAAAGTTACTCAGTATGGATGGGATTATGATTATGTTTATAAAAATAAATCTTCAGAAAGTTTTTTTAGAAAAGGAACATCAGGAAATTATTTGAATGAGATGAATAAAGATTTGGTATCTTTTTTTGTGAATGAAAGTAAAGAAGAATTACAACACTTTAGTTATATTTAACTCAACTAATCCGGATTTTTATGAAAAGTAATTTTAAATCTTTTATTAGAAAGAGATTTTATAAATTATTTCCAGAGCTGAAAAAACTCTGCAGTAATGATATAGTAAATTCTAAGATTGGTAAGCATACTAAAGTTTATCCTGCATCTAATATAATAAATTCTGAAATTGGTGATTATACTTATATTTCTCAAAATTCAAAGATTAGTCTTGTTAATATAGGAAAGTTTTGTTCTATTGGACCTAATTTTATAGCCGGTTGGGGTATTCACCCTACCCATGGAATTTCTACACATCCAATGTTTTATTCTTTAGAGAAACAAAATGGAATAACAATAACAAATAAAAGCAAGTTAAATGAGAGAAAACCAATTATTATAGGAAATGATGTGTTTATTGGAATGAATGTTATAGTGTTAGATGGTGTTACAATTGGTGATGGTGCAGTTATTGGGGCAGGTGCAGTGGTGTCAAAGGATATTTCTCCATATTCCATAGCGGTTGGGAATCCTATTAAAGTAATGAATCAAAGATTTGATGAAGCTTCGATTAGGCAACTTCAAAAAATAAAATGGTGGAATAGAGAGAGCTCTCTAAAAGACATTGAAAACCTTTTTTTCGATGTACAATCTTATATTCAAACTCATATCGATGAATAATTGTCATAGGAAAACTTTTGTAAAAGCAAGATTCAATCCATAAACTTTAAACGCAGATAATGTTTTCTATAATTACGGTAAACTATAATAATGCTTCAGGACTCAAGCGCACTATACAAAGCGTTATAAATCAGACTTTATCGGATATAGAGTATATTGTTATTGATGGAGCTAGTAATGATGATAGTCTAGCAGTTATTGAAAAATATAATGAAGATATTTCATATTGGGTAAGCGAATCCGATAACGGTATATACCATGCGATGAATAAAGGTATTAAAGTTTCTAAAGGGCAATATTTGTTATTTTTAAACAGTGGCGATATTTTAAAAAGTAAATACATTTTAGAGTCAATCCAAAAAAAAATAAAAGATAATTATGATATTTATTACGGTGATTTGGTTTTTAAATCAGACTTAAATACTTGTATTAAAAAATATCCTGACGAATTAGATTTTAGTTTTTTCTTAAAAGAGTCGCTTCCGCATCCAGCAACATTCATTAAAAGAACACTTTTCGAAACATTATTTTATTATTCAGAAAATTTTAAGATAGTATCAGACTGGGAATTTTTTATTTATGCTGTCTGTAAAGAAAATGTGAAATACAAATATTTAGGTGAGATAATATCGGTTTTTGAACTGGATGGTATATCTAATGATCCTGCTAATAAAAAGTTAATTACAGAAGAAAGAGAACAAGTGCTTCAAAAATATTTTAAAGCCTTTATAGATAATGCTTATAGAATTGAGAAGCAAAATGAAATACTCCAGCAGAGTAGTGTACAAATGGTTATTGATATTAATAACCATAAATGGCCCAGACGTATACTGTCTATATTTGTTGAATTTCTTCATGCCATATTTGTAAAAAAACTATGATTCCTAAGTTTATACATTATTGTTGGTTTGGTGAAAAGCCTAAAAGTGAATCTGCATTAAAGTGTATTGAGAGTTGGAAAAAACATGCCCCTGATTTTGAAATTATAGAATGGAATGAAAATAATACAAAGCGATATCAGAATAAGTTTTATAAGGATTCCTACCGAAAAGGGAATTACGCTTTTGTTTCTGATACCATACGTGTATCCGTGCTATACGATTTAGGTGGCATATATATGGATTTAGATATGATGCTATTAAAACCTTTAAATAACCTTGTTCAATATGATTTTTTTAGTGGTTATGAAGTTAATGATAGAGTTGCTTATGGATTGTTTGGGGGTTTACCTAGACATCGTTATTTTGAAAAAATGCGTAATTTTTATGAAAGTACCTGTTTTAACCAATTTTCATTACCTGTTATAACACATACCTTCTCTGCAGTAATTCATAGAAGTACATTGTTAGATAATGAACGTATTTTTGACTCGGAATATTTTTATGCGTTATCCTATAAAGATAGACAAAAAGATTATGAAAGCTTTATCAAGCCAAATAGTTTAGCCATACATTTATGGGACCATTCATGGTTACAAAAAAAGCAGAAAGATTCAATATGTAATTATATTAAAAATATTCAAATTGTAGCAGTTGATTATTTTTTTTACAACTATCCCAACTCTTATTTTAGAAGATACATAAGAGGTTTTTCAAGAAAAATTGCACAGAAATTATTATCGAGAAAATGAGTTTAAAAATATTGCATATTACTTCATCTCACAAAGGCGGTGCTGGTATCGCAGCACTAAGATTGCATAAAGCTTTACAGAATGAAGGAAAGAATTCAGCTTTTTTGGCTAAAGGGTTAAGTATTGATTTTAAAAATGAAATTTTTGACGATCAATTTTTTAAATATAAAAAACCAACATTATTAGCTAAGTTAAAAAAGAAATTATCCTTTGATGAAAATCATAGAACAATAAAGAAATTTAATATTGTCAAGGCAAAGTTAGACTGTGAGATTGTAACAATTCCAATTTCATTGTTAAAGGTACATGAGCATCCATTAGTAAAAGAAGCAGATATTATTCACCTGCATTGGGTTGGTAGTTTAATTGACTACCTTACTTTTTTTAGTGAGACTTCAAAACCAATAGTTTGGACCTTACATGATGCCAATCCCTTTATGGGTGTTTTTCACTACCCAATAGACGCTTATAAAAATTTAAATATTCAAAGTTGGGAGGAACGAATGTTATTACTAAAAAAAACAGCTTTGAGCAAAATTAAGAATGGGGCTTGTGTAAGCCCATCTAAATGGCTTTTAGAAGAAGTATTAAAAACCAATATGTTTTCTAATTTTAAAACTCAAAAAGTAATATCCAATTCAATCAATCTAGAACAATTTGCAATAAGTTATTCTAAGAAAAACGCAAGAGAAAAATTAAATATTTCAATAGATAAGAAAGTTATACTTTTTATATCTGATTCACTAGAAGTGGAAAGAAAGGGATTTGATTTACTTCGAAAAGCCCTTGAAGAAATTAAAGATTCATTTACTTTGTTAACAGTAGGCAGAGGTGATGTAATAATTAAAAATGATAAAATAAAAGTTAAGTCCCTTGGTTTTTTGGATGGTTCAGAAAATATAGCCCAAGCATATTATGCGGCAGATGTTTTAGTATTGCCTAGTTTAGAAGATAATTTACCTAATACTATGTTAGAATCATTTTCTTGCGGGACACCAATAATTAGTTTTAAAGTTGGGGGAATGAAGGAGCATGTCATAGAAAATATCAATGGCGTGTTAGCAGATGAAATATCTTCGAATTCGTTAAAAAACTCAATTTTAAGATTTTTTAAAAACCCAAATAAACCAACATCAGAGATAATAAGAAATTATGCTAAAGTTAATTTTTCTCCTGAAAAACAAGCTTTAGCTTATATAGAAATATATCGATCACTTGGCAACAATAATTCAATCTAAAAACTAATGGGTGACCCGAAAATTTCAATTATAACTGTTAATTATAATAATGCTAAAGGTTTAGTAAAAACAATAACATCGGTCAAAAGACAGACCTATAGCAATATAGAATATCTTGTAATAGATGGTAATTCTGACGACGGTAGCAATAAAGTTATAGAAAAGGAGAAAAGTTATATTAGCTTTTCTTTGAGCGAACGAGATGAAGGAATTTTTAATGCCATGAATAAAGGTATTAAAATTGCAACTGGTGATTTTCTTTTGTTTTTGAATTCTGGTGATGTGTTTGCCTCTAAAAAGGCACTAAATGATTTTGTAGCACATAAAAAATTTAAGGGTGATATTATTTATGGGGATTATCAATTTGAAATAGGAGAGAAAATATATCCTGATAAATTATCTCCTCAGTTTTTTATGAGATCTTCTCTACCTCATCAAAGTACTTTAATTTCAAAAAGAGTATTTGATAATATTGGGTTATATGATGAAAGCTTTAAGATAATTGGTGATCGCGCTCACTTTTTTAAAGCTTTTCTAAGTCATAAGTTTCAGTTTACTCATATAAAGTATGCATTAACTATTTTTGATTTAAATGGTATTAGTAATTCAAAAGAATACGCAACACTAAAAATTGAAGAGGATGAAAGAATGTTTAAAACCTATTTTGGTGTTTTTTATGAAGATTACAAAGAATTATTTAGACTTAAAAAAGAACTAAAAATAACGAAAGGCAAAACTATTTTAGGTTTAATCAATAGAGCTAAAACTAAAATAAAAAAAGTATGGAGCCCGTTCTAGTCTCAGTAATCATACCAACATATAATCGTGTTAAGTTTTTAAAACTAACATTAGATAGTGTGGTGCGTCAAACCTATAAATCTATTGAGATTATTGTGGTTGACGATGGGTCTACCAATACTGAGACGGCAGATTTATGTTCAAACTATAAAAATATTAAGTACATTAAAATTGAAAATAGTGGTGGTCCTGCACAACCAAGAAACATTGGTATAGCAAATGCTACAGGTACGTTTTTAGCATTTTTAGACGATGATGATATTTGGTTGCCAAATAAAATTAAAGAACAAGTTCAAGTTTTAGAGCAACATCTCGATTATGGTTTAGTGCATTGTTTTTGTAATGTTATTGACGAAAACGGAAAACTCACTAATACAGTAGTGGGTAAACCAGGAAATGTAGATGTGAAGCATGGTGATGTAAAACTTAAAATGATGGGTAATTGGACGCTTATGATGCCAACACCATTACTGCGAAAGTCGGTATTAGATAACGTTGGTTTTTTTAATACTAATATTCCAGCTGCACTAGAAGACGTAGAATTTTGGACCCGTTGTAGTTTTTATACCAAATTTTATTATATAGATAAGCCGTTGGCTAATTACCGTATACATTCCAATAATATTTCGGCTTCAAATAAAAATTATGCAGATCTTCCTATTCATCTTAAGGGAGTATTAAAAACTCAATTATTGGAGAAAATAATAACGAAAAACGAGTACAAAAAGCTTTTGCAAAACTTAAGTTTTTCTCAAGCAAAAAACGTAAAGGCTTATCCTCTAATAACTTTCTTAAATTTATACAAGATTAATCCATTTTGGATAGTTAACTTTCGCATACTAAAAGTGATTTTAAAACGAGTAATAACATGACAAATACCACAGTTCTCATTACAGGAGGCGCCGGAAATGTAGGTAGTGCCTTGGCAAGGAAATTGGCTGAGGATACAACAAACACAATAGTAATAATAGATAATATTTCTACTGGGAGTAAAGATAAAATTCCGAATTTAAAGAATGTTGTGTTTATAAAGGCAGACGTTAATAACTACCAAGATGTGGTCCCTGTTTATGGGAGGTTTAACTTTGATTATGTCTTTCATTATGCAGCTGTTGTTGGTGTTGCACGTACTTTAGAAAATCCAATGGCAGTTTTAGAAGATATTGAGGGTATTAAAAACATTTTAAACTTATCTAAAAATACAGGTGTAAAACGTGTGTTTTATTCTAGTTCTTCAGAGGTTTATGGTGAGCCTTTTGAGATTCCTCAAAACGAACAAACCACACCTTTAAATTCTAGATTACCTTATGCTATTGTAAAAAATGTAGGTGAAGCTTTTTTTAAATCGTTTTATGACGAATATGGTCTAGAATATACCATTTTTAGATTTTTTAATACCTATGGGCCAAATCAGAGTGATGATTTTGTAATGCCACGTTTCTTAAGAGCTGCCATGGCAAATGAAAATATTTGCATTTATGGTGATGGCCAACAAACCCGCTCATTTTGTTATGTAGATGATAATGTAGATACCTGCATTAAAGCCATGTATAGTGCAGAGCATGTTAACGAAGTTTTAAATATTGGTAGTGATATAGAAATGACTATTTTGGAGTTGGCAGAGCGTATTATTAAGTTTACCAATTCTAAATCTCAAATAATTCATCTTCCTGCCTTAAAAGAAGGTGATATGGCAAGACGTTGTCCTGATAATAGTAAAATGATAAAACTATTAGGTAGAGATTTAATACCTTTAGAAAGCGGATTAAAACATTTAATAGATTTTTATGAGAATAGGGATTAATCCTGAAAAGGAAAACAATCAACTGACTTTAGAGTCGTACCATCGTGTGGTTATACCTGTTTATATACCTAATCTTGAAGAAGATTACTTTAAAGACGGATTGGTTGTTTTTAAGCTTTGTGTAGAATCCTTATTGCATACCATTCATTCTAAAACCAGAATTTCTTTAATAGATAACGGCTGTTGTAAAGTAGTGCAAGAATATCTTAAAGATTTGTTTTATTCTAATACTGAAATAGATCAACTTTTAAATTCTAAAATTAACTTAGGCAAAGTAAATGCCATTTATTCAGCAGTAAAAAGCAATCTCGAACCTTTAATAACCATATCAGATGCAGATGTTATGTTTTTGCCTAATTGGCAACGTAATGTCGAAGGTGTTTTAAGAGATTTTCCAGAAAGCGGAATGGTGTCACCTGTACCAAGTAGCTTGGGTTATCGAAGTGCGTTTTTAAATAGTACTATGTATTATGGTGTTTTTAAAGGTAAAATTAAATTTGAAGATATTGTAAACCCAGAAGGACTCCTAAAGTTTCAAGACAGTATAGGTCGTGAGATGTATTCTAAAATTCATTTAGAAAAATACCTCACACTTTCAAATGCAAAGAATTCTGCAGTTATTGGTTGTGGTCATTTTGTGGCAACATTACGAGCTGATATTTTTAAAGCAGCTCCACCAGAAGTTTGTCAGCATAAAATAGTTGGTGGCAGTGAAAGCACCTATTTTGATATACCTAACGATGAAGCTGGTTACTTAAGATTGGCAACTAAAGATAATTACGCTTACCATTTAGGTAATGTTTTTGAACCTTGGATGCAAACCAAAATGGAAACTATTTTACAACAGCCAAAAGAAGACCAGCTATTAGAAGAACTCCCAAAAGGGAAGCCAATGTCTGCAATGCAATTTACAATTGGTAAAATTCTTAGAATTTTATTACTTAAAAAATTCAGTAAACAGTACTTTAAAACTAAAGGAATTAAAACAGCATATTGATGCAGAAAATGGCAAAAGTCTTAGTCTCTAATATCGCTTTACCAACAACTGCAATAGGAAGTTGGACGACTAGAATGAGCCATTTTATAACTGAAAATGCAACTATTTTCGATTATATTTTATCTCCAGATACAACTTTCAAAACTGCTGTGTATTGTAAAAAACGCGCATTTATAACTTGGAAAAAACAAGTGCGTAAATTACAATTGCTTAATTGGGTAGCTTCAGATTACGTGAAGCAACTAAAAAAAATAGCTCAGAACCACAACAAACTAATTATTGTTGTTATGGACGATCCGCATTTGGTAGAAGCCATTTCATTAATTAGAAATAAGCTTAATTGTAAGGTAGAATTAGTATTCTCATTTCATGGTTTTGAATTGAATTTAGACTCAGAAATTGTCGCGTCTATCGATAAGATTTTGTGGCTATCGCAATTGGCAGCAGACCAAAATAAAGTTAAATACAAAAAATTTCCAGAAATTAAAGTCGTTGGTAACGCAGTAGATTCAAATGTGTTTTATCCTTTGCAAACTTCAGAATTTAAAACAAACAGAACTAAAAAAGGGTATTCTGAAACTGACGCTATTTTAATTTGGATGGCAAATGACCGTCCAAAAAAAGGATTCCATATTTTTAAATTAGTTGTAGAGCAATTACTAGAAACGCATAAAGAACTTAAGGTTATTACAATTGGTTCTTCGCAGAATATTAACCATCCTAATGTTAATTCCGTTGGAAGAATTCCCAATAAAGAAGTTGCTAGCTATTTACAATTGGGTAACTATTATATGTTTACAACGTTATATGAAGAAGGTTTTGGTTTGTCAATGATTGAAGCTTTAAAATGTGGTAATACTGTTTTAGCATCTAATCTTGGAGCGATTCCTGAAATTTTAAAAGATTTGAAAAACACATATTTAATTGATCAACCCGAAAACATAAATTCTTGGGTAGACTATTTTAATTTGGCAATAACAAATAGTAACTTTGAAAAAGCGTGTTTATCAAAGTTTGAAACGGATTGTATTTGGAATTATGATGATTGGGAATCACGGTTTTTAAATGCTTTTTAAGTTAGATACGCTTTAAATTTTATTAAAATCAAAATGAACAAACCACACATAACTATAGCAGGCCGCAAAATAGGAGCAGATTATCCACCACTTGTTATTGCCGAAATTGGTATTAACCACGAAGGCTCGCTTAAAGTCGCGAAAGAAATGGTAGACGCTGCCAAACGCGCAGGTATAGAAGTGGTAAAACACCAAACGCATATTGTAGAAGACGAAATGAGTGGTGCTGCAAAGTCAGTAATTCCTGGTAATGCAGATATTTCTATTTATGAAATTATGGATCGTTGTTCGCTTAACGAGGCAGATGAAAAAGCTTTAAAAGCTTATGTAGAGGAACAAGGCATGCTGTTTATTTCGACTCCATTCTCTAGAGCAGCAGCAAATAGATTGCAGTCTATGAATGTTGAAGCTTATAAAATTGGTTCTGGGGAATGTAATAATTATCCGCTTTTAGAGCATATCGCTAAATTTGGTAAACCCGTTATTTTAAGTACTGGAATGAATACTATTGAAAGTGTAAGTAAAGCTGTTGCCATTTTTGATAAACATAACGTACCATTAGCATTGTTGCATACTACAAATTTATATCCAACCCCTTCAAATTTAGTGAGATTTGGTGCGATGACAGAATTGCATCATGCATTTCCAGATAAGGTTTTTGGGTTAAGTGATCATACCTTAAATAACAATGCATGTATTGGTGCAGTTGCGCTCGGTGCATCTATTTTAGAGCGTCACTTTACAGACCATATGCAACGCACAGGTCCGGATATTGTTTGTAGTATGGACCAAACTGCGGCTAAAGAATTAATCATTGCAAGTAAAGAAGTAGCAACAATGCGAGGCGGTACCAAAGAACCTGCAAAAGAAGAGCAGGTAACCATAGATTTTGCATTCGCAACAGTTTGTACCCTAAAAGAGATTAAAAAAGGGGAGTTTTTTACAGAAGCTAACATTTGGGTAAAACGACCAGGAACAGGTGAAATATTAGCAGAACATTATAATGACGTTTTGGGTAAAGTAGCCAAAGACAACATTGAAAAAGATAAACAAGTCGCATGGACAGACATTCAATCATAGATTTTGTCAATTTTTTGTTACAACGTATCTATCAACCCAAACAGATAGCAGACGCGCTTATTTTAAAAGCATTCGAAAAAGTTGTAACCGATGTAAATTATCATTTTCCTGATACATCAGAAACGACTATTGTTGAAAAGATAACTACCAATCAAAATGAGTTAGCAATGTTTTTGTTTAGACTTGGGAGTGAGTTACATCACCAAAACCAAGAAGCACTAAAACCTCAAATTCATTTTTTAATGAAAGACCTTTGTGGTTGTGAGATTTATTTCAATACAACAATAGACGTAGGATTTTATATTATTCATGGCGAAGGCACAGTCATTGGTAGTAGAAATACTATTGGTAAAGGATTTGTAATTCACCAACACTGCACAGTTGGTCATAAAGTTAATGGATCAGGCAACGGAAATACCATTGGTAATAACGTAAAGATGTATTGTAATTCTTCTGTACTAGGTGCTTTAACCATTGGTAATAATGTCACTATTGGTGCACATACTATGGTAAACAAAAATATAAAAGCGAATACAAAGGTGATTTCGTCATCACGATTAGAAGCGTTATAAATGGAGCATAAAAAAGTAATTTTTTTAACAGGCACACGAGCCGATTTTGGTAAGATAAAAGGATTGATTTCCGTTTTAGAATCACATGCCAATTTTGAGTCTTATCTCTTTGTAACAGGTATGCATCTTTTACATGAGTATGGTTATACGTTGTTAGAAGTAGAGCGTTGTGGGTATAAACATATTCATACGTTTAATAATCATACACACGAGTCTACAATGGATTTAACCTTAGCCAAAACTATCGAAGGTTTTTCTGCATACGTTAAAAGCACTAAGCCAGATTTAATTGTTGTGCATGGTGATAGAGTAGAAGCACTCGCAGGAGCAATTGTTGGAAGCTTAAATAATATACTAGTTGCACATATAGAAGGTGGCGAAATTTCAGGCACTATAGACGAACTAATTAGACATTCAGTATCAAAGTTAAGCCATATACATTACACCTCTAACGACGAAGCTAAAAAGCGTTTGCTTCAAATGGGTGAAGTGCCAGAATCGATACATACCATTGGTTCGCCAGATATAGATGTGATGTTTTCAGATAAATTACCAAATTTAAAAACGGTAAAAGACTATTATGAAATTCCGTTTGATGACTATGCCGTTGCTATGTTTCATCCTGTAACTACAGAAGTGGAGACTATAAAAGATGATGCGATTCAGTTTGTAGAAGGGTTGAAGCAAAGCCAAAAAAATTATGTCGTTATTTTTCCGAATAATGATTTGGGAAGTCAAGCTATTTTAGAGGTATATGCCACTTTAAAAGCACATAAAAACTTCAGAATATTTCCATCGATTCGTTTCGAGTATTTCTTAACGTTATTAGAACATGCCGAGTTTATTATAGGTAATAGTAGTGCAGGTATTAGAGAAGCACCTTATTACGGTGTGCCAAGTATTAATGTTGGTTCGCGACAGCAAAATAGAGTCATATTACCGAGCGTTGTAAACACAAAATGTACTGTTAATACTATTATTAATGCCATTGATACAATAGGAGCAGTGAAGTCAGAAAAAATGCAGATATTTGGTTTTGGTGATAGTGCATCTTTGTTTCTAAAGAGTTTAGAATCAAAAACGCTTTGGAGTGTTAACCACCAAAAACAATTTAAAGATATTGATGAGTCCTAAAAAGCATGTAGTTTTTATTGTTCCGGATGGTGTAGGTATAAAAAATTACCTGTATTCAGATCTTCTAAAACATTTAGATACTTTTGCTAAAGTAACCATTTGGTCGCCATTGCCAGAATCTGCTTTTAAAGAGGTGAAACTTTTAAACAAAATAGAATTTAATTACAAAAAACTCACACTTCATTCGGAGTCAATAGTAACAAGATTACTAAGAGAATCTGCTTCTTTTGCACGCTTAAATTACAATGCTAAAAAGACCCAAAATGAAACGATTATTTTAAACTGGAGACGACCAAGAGGTAATTTTAAATTGGGTTTATTGTACCGAGTTGCTGAAACTATTGGTAGTTGGGCAAAATCGAATTACAATAGAATTCTAAGTCTAGAAAGACGTTCAAAACAAAATTGGTCTTCTACAATTATTGAATCTTATAAAACAGATTTAAAAGCTTTAAAAGCAGATTCAATATTTATTACGCACCAGCGTGTTACAGGTTTAATGCCAATATGTTTAGCGGCTAAAGCACTTAATATTAAATCTATAACAGCCATTTTTTCTTGGGATAATTTGCCAAAGGCGCGACTCTGTGTCGCGACAGATTATTATATTTTATGGTCTGATTGGATGAAGAGAGATATGGATTTATTTTATCCTGAAATTAAACAAGAACAACTAAAAATAGCTGGAACACCTCAATTTGAATTTTATACCCAAAACCATAGGGTTACAGATCGAGCTACATTTGCAAAACGCTATGGGTTAAACCCAGAAAGTAAGTGGCTTTGTTTTAGTGGTGACGATGAGTACACATCACCTTACGACCCAGCTTATCTTAATGATATTGCTGAAGCTATCGCAACTATTGATGAACCTGTTCAACTTATATTTAGAAGATGTCCAGTAGATTTTACAAACCGATATGATGCTGTTTTAGAAACATATAAAGATATAATTATATCTATTGATCCTATTTGGCATACAGATGCAAAGGCTTGGGTGGGTTATTTTTCGAAATTAGAAGATGTAGATTTACAAGTCAATTTAGCCAATCATTGCGATGCGGTTATTAACTTAGGTAGTACTATGGCTCTAGATTTTGCCACGTTTAATAAACCGTGTTTGTACCTTAATTATGATACGGTAAAAGACGACAATTGGAGTACAGAATTTATATATAAGTTTCACCATTTTAAGTCTATGGAAGGTTTAAATGCTGTTGGTTGGCTTAATAGTAAGTCTGAAATTAAAGCGACTATTTTAGCAGTTTTGGAAGCGGATTCTACAGTTGGTAGTGATAGAAAATTATGGTTAGAAAACCTAGTACTTTGTCCTTTAGAGGCCAATGCTAATCTCATTGCAAACACATTACACTAATGCATATTTGTTTTATATCTAGTGAATATCCCATCTGGAAATCTGGTGGCGTTGGTAGTTTTCTTCAAACGTTTAGCAGAGCTATGGTAAATAGAGGCCATACCATTTCTATTGTTGGTATTGGAGACCAACCTAAAGAAATTCAGCTCAATGATTATGGTGTAAACATTTACAGATTACCTATTTCTAAATTACCTGCCGCAAAATTTTTGTCTAACGTACGACACATAAACGCTAAGATTAAACAACTTCATAAAGAAAATAAGATTGATATTGTGGAGTCAGCTGAAATGGGATTGGTGTTTCAACATAAAATTAAGGCGATAAAGTATTGTATACGTTTACATGGAGGACATCATTTTTTCTCTGAATCTGAAAACAGAAACGTACATTGGTGGCAAGGATTTAAAGAAAAATTATCGTTTAAAAAAGCAGATGGTTTTATTGCCGTTTCTGAGTATGTAAAAAGTCATACCGCTAAATACTTATCTTACAATAGTAAACCTGTAGAGATTATAAATTATCCAATAAATACAGATTTGTTTTCGCCAGATCATTCAATTACTGTAGATGGTAACAACATTACATTTGCTGGTACTATTTGCGAGAAGAAAGGCATAAGACAACTTATTGAGGCTATGGAGGTGTTGCGACAACAGTACCCAGATTTGCATTTGCATGTGTACGGCAGAGAATGGTTTTATAAAGATGGTAAGTCTTATACAGAAATGCTTAAGACAAAATATGCGACTATAATTAAGGCTTGCGTAACGTTTCATGGCGTTATTCCTTTTAACGATTTACCAAAAAAGTACGCAGAAGCTGCAGTTTGTGTCTTTCCGTCTCACATGGAAACTCAAGGTTTGGTTGCGCCAGAAGCTATGGCGATGAAGAAACCTGTAGTTTTTTCAGAATTAGGCCCAGGACCAGAAACCATTGAGAATTTCAAAACAGGCTTACTTTGCAATCCGCATAATTTTGAAGATATAGTCGAAAAAGTATCTTGGTTTTTAAATAATACAGATAAAATTGAAGCCATTAGCGAAAACGCAAGAGCTTTTGTCCTTCAGAAGTTTAACCTTCAAGCTATTTTAGATAAAAATATTAGTTTTTATAACCGTTTAAAAAAGGATTAAAATTTTAAGATGAAACTCGCCATTTTCACATTAGTAGAACATATAGAAGACCAAGGCAAATACTTTGGTTATGCTCCTTATGTGCGCGAAATGGATCTATGGAATTCTCATTTTGATGAGGTTATTGTTGTTGCTCCTTTATCTAAAACAAAATCGCTTGATGCCATTACAATTCCTTATCAACATTCAAAAGTTAAACTAGTTAGTGTTCCTGTTTTTAATATTAAATCTATTGCTAGTATTTTAAAATTGTTGGTGGTTATACCAAGTTTATGTTTTAAAATAGTAAAAGTTATGCGCCAAGCAGATCATTTACATTTTAGATGTCCTAGTAATATTGCAGCTATAGCAGGTGTTTTACAAGTATTTTTTCCGAAGAAGAAAAAGAGCATGCGTTACACTGGTAATTGGGACCCTAAGGCTAAACAACCCAAAGGTTATAGATTTCAAAAATGGCTATTTTCAAATACTATTTTAACTCAAAACATAAGAGGTTTGGTTTACGGCAACTGGCAGAATACCTCTAAAAATATAAACTCTTTTTTTGCGGCTACATTTCATGAAAATGAAAAAGAAAGTTTTAAAGAACGAGACTATAATTCGACTTTGAGATTTATATTTTCTGGTGGCTTGGTTTCTGGTAAACGACCATTATTTGCCATAAAAGTCATAGAAAAATTAAATTTGAAAGGCTTAAAATGCCACCTAGATGTTTTTGGTGATGGACTATTAAAAGATGAAATTGAAATATATTGTACTAAAAATAGTTTGAATGCAGTTATAACATTTCATGGCAATAAAGAAAAATCTGAATTAAAACTCGCCATACAAAACAGTCATTTTGTGTTGTTACCTTCTAAAAGTGAAGGTTGGCCAAAAGCACTAGCAGAAGGTATGTTTTTTGGCTGTATTCCTATTTCAACAAAAATATCTTGTGTGCCATGGATGTTAGATGCCGGTAAACGTGGTATTTTAATTGAGGCTGAATTAGATGCTGCCGTTAACACTATTTATAATACGATTACGCATAAAGATTTAAATGCGATGTCTAAAGCTGCACAAGTGTGGTCTGAAGATTATACAGTAGGACAACAGGTTTTAGAAATCAGTAAAATTTTGGAAGTATGAGTCGTGTGTTACAACTTATAGATTCTTTAGAAGCTGGTGGTGCAGAGCGCCTTGCTGTAACGTTTGCCAATGTTTTAGCAGAAGAAATAGAGGCTTCTTTTTTATGTACAACACGAGCAGAAGGTATTCTTAAAGCTACTATAAATGAAAACGTCGGTTTTTTATTTTTAGAAAAACAATCGCGCATAGATATTAAAGCGATTTTAAAATTGAAACGGTTTATAAAAACGAATAAGATTAGCACAATTCACGCACATGCAACCTCCTTTTTTATAGCGACATTAGTTAAGTTAATTTACCCAAAAGTGCAACTTATTTGGCACGACCATTATGGGCAAAGTGAATTTTTAGAGCAGCGATCTAAAGGTATTCTTAAGTTTTGCTCACGTTTTTTTAGTCATATTTTTTGTGTTAATCAAACATTAGTAAACTGGTCTCAACACTATCTAAATTGCAAAAGTGTAAGTTATTTACAGAATTTTGCAAGGCTTACTGCATCAGATAGTATTACTGAGTTAAAAGGGGAGGATGGTAAACGTATACTGTGTTTGGCAAATTTAAGACCTCAAAAAGATCATTTAACTTTATTAAAAGCATTTAAAGGTGTTTTAGAAACGCATGCAGATTGGAGTTTACATTGTGTTGGTAAGGATTTTAATGACACATATTCAAAAGAGGTTTCTGTGTATATTAAGACTCATAATTTAAATGATAACGTATATTTATATGGCAGTTGTTTAGACATTAAATCTATAATTTCTAAATGCAATATTGGTGTGTTGTCCTCTAAATCTGAGGGTTTGCCCATATCTTTATTAGAATATGCTTTGGGCGATCTTGCAATTATTACAACTAATGTAGGCGATTGTAGCTTAATTGTGTCTACAAGCGATAAAGGAAAATTAATACCTCCCAATAACGAAACGGCTCTTAAAAATGCCTTTCTTTATTACATAGAAAATAAAATGGAAAGAACAATGGTTGCTAAAAATTTAAAGGCACATGTATTAGATCAATTTTCTCAGCAAGCAGTTGTAAAAACACTTCTTAATAGCTATACTTACTAAATATAAAAACACAGTTTGAATATAGGAACTCTAAAACGCAACGTACAAGAAAACAACCATGATCATTATTTGTCATTGGTTGCTTTGCATTTTGCACTTGCGCTGTTAGTTCACTTTGTTCCTAGCTTTTCTAAAATTTATTTTATTGGAGTTATTCTGTATTTTTTTTACAGGATTTTTTCAGCAAAAAATAGCAATAAGCCAAAAGAAGTGATGATAGCCTGCTGTTATATAGTAGGTTCGGAGGTGCTTTTTAGAATGACAGATGGTACCTTTTTTTATGAAGCAGCTAAGTATTTAGTGATTTTCTATGTGCTTATCGGTTTGTTTTTTAATGGAATTTCGGGTACAGCTTATGCTTATTTTATCTTCTTAATTTTATTGGTGCCTTCTGTTATTGTTGCCTATTTTGAGATAGGTTTCGATTCAAATTTTAGAACAAATATCGCTTTTGTTTTAAGTGGGCCAGTTTGTCTTGGGTTGTCTGCCTTGTATCTGTTTGACAAGAAATTATTAATGAGCGATTTGTTAGATGTCTTAAAATATTTAAGCCTGCCTATTATTTCTATGACAGTTTATCTGTTTCTTTATAGCCCAAGTATTAAAGATACACTAAGAGGCACCCAATCTAATTTTGAGGCTTCAGGCGGTTTTGGTCCTAACCAAGTGGCCACTATACTAGGGTTAGGTATGTTTGCATTAACAGTACGTTTGTTTATGAAATCGCCAAGTTTTATATTAAAAGTAATTAATATAATTTTACTGGGTTTGGTTAGTTACCGTGGTATTGTTACGTTTAGTAGAGGTGGTATAGTTACAGCAATAGTTATAATTGCTGCTTTTCTATTTGTGTTGTATAAAAAGTCGTCACGGAGTCAAAAAGGGAGAATTGTATATTCTTTTTTTTTACTAAGTATATTAGCTGTATCAGTATGGGTTTTTAGCTCTAGCCAAACCGATGGTTTAATAGATAAGCGGTATTCAAACCAAGATAAATTAGGAAGAGAAAAAGAAGATTTGTCTACGGGACGTGTGGTGCTTTTTTTAGATGACTTACAAGGGTTTATTGATAATCCTTTTTTAGGTGTTGGTGCAAATGGTGCAAAAGAACTTAGACTAAAGAATGGTTTAGGGATAAAAGCGTCGCACAACGAAATAAGTCGTTTGTTGTCGGAACATGGCTTGTTGGCCTTTATAATTTTACTAATTTTAATCATGAAACCATTACTGTATAGAAACACTAATAAGAAAAACATTTTTTTCTTTGCTTTTTTAGGGTTTTGGTTTGCTACAATTAATCATTCGGCTATGCGTTTATCTGCACCCGCTTTTATTTATGCGCTAGCACTTTTAAATGTAAATTATGAAAAACGTCCTATACGTAGGAAACGCATTATCACATAGCGGTAAAAATATTACGTCTATAGAAACGCTTAGTATACATTTAAAAGAAGATTACAACATAAAAATTGCCTCCATAAAACCAAATAGAACACTTAGGTTACTAGATATGATGGGCTTAATTTTAAAAAATACAAAAAATACAGATCGTGTTCTTATTGACACTTACAGCACTTTAAATTTTTATTATGCTTTGGTTATTAGTCAGTTGTGTCGTGCTTTTAAGTTACACTATATCCCTATTCTTCATGGTGGTAATTTAGAAAGCCGATTAAAAAATAATCCTAGGTTATCTAAATTGATATTTAAAAATGCGAAATGTTTAGTATCACCTTCAAAATTTTTAAAATCTAAATTTGAGATTTATGGCTATACTAATCTTATTTTTATTCCAAATACAATTCAAATTAATAATTACCAATTTAAAAGTAGAGCAGTAGATACAATTAAGTTACTCTGGGTAAGATCTTTTTCTAAAATATATAATCCTAAGTTGGCAATTTTAGTTTTAGAGGCGTTAATAAATAAAGGATATAAAGCACAACTAACTATGGTTGGGCCAGATAGTGATAATAGCCTTAATGAACTAAAAGCACTAGCTTTAAATAAAAAACTTACTGTAGATTTTACAGGAAAACTTACACAATTAGAATGGATTACACGTTCTAAAACACACAACATATTTATTAATACCACTAATTTAGATAATGCACCAGTAAGTGTTATTGAAGCTATGGCTTTAGGGTTGCCAATTGTTAGTACCAATGTAGGTGGTTTGCCTTTTTTAGTTGAAAATGAATTAGAAGGATTGTTGGTTAAGCCAGACGATATAAAAGCTATGGCAAACGCTATTATAAGATTAAAAGAAGATAATTTACTAAAAGACAAATTAATTTTTAACGCAAGAGTAAAAGCTGAAACTTTTGATTGGTCTCATGTTAAACAAAGTTGGAACAGACTTTTAAATTAACTAACAATTGTGACATGCAACACCATTTATTTTTATAACGCAGTGTGTTTATGATGAATCAAAGAAAGAACATACATTTTGAAGTTTCTGAACGTAAAGTTCTATTAAGAATTATGGATTTAGTCATGATTTTTCTGGGCATTTATGTTTTAGAGCTCTTTCTAGACTTTGATTATCTTTCAATAACTATAAAAAACAGTTCCCAACTTGTACTGCTAGGCATTTATGTGAGTGTTTTTGCTACTGTTTTTGAGCTTTATGATTTGGAGAAAGCGAGTCTGTTAGAAGCAACATTTAAAAATACTGTAATTACAGCTTCTATCGTTGTTTTATTTTATTTGCTAACTCCCTATTTTTCGCCATTTCTCCCAGAAGAACGCATACAGATTTTATATTTTTATTTAAGTATTATTACTGCTGTTACTTTATGGCGAATTGCTTATATCTATTTAATTGAAACCCCTCGTTTTTATAAACGTGTGTTATTAGTTGGCGAAGTTTCTAATATTGAAGCTTTTACTAATGCGATTAATGAGTCTGATCCAAATTACAAAATTATTGGTTTTATAAATAGTGAAGCTTCTACAGAACAGCCTATAAGGTTTAAAGGTCTTAAAGAGTTTAGAGCTGAAGACTTTTTACAGATAATTAATATCGAAAATATATCTGAGGTTTTAGTTGCAAGTTTTAATTCTGAAGCCATAACATCTCAAGTATACCAAGATTTAATGGTGCTGTTAGAGCGTGGATTTAAAATACGAGATTACACGCAAGTCTATGAAGAATTATTACACAAAGTGCCTATTCAGTTTGTGGGTAAAGACTTTTATAAATATTTTCCATACAGTAGAAGTAATGAAAATAAGCTTTACATTTTTTTTCGTAGATCTTATGATGTTACTATATCTCTTATAGGGATTGCATTAGGTATGTGCATATTACCCTTGATTTTTTTAGGTAATTTAATTGCTAATAAAGGTCCATTGTTTTATGTACAGCAAAGAATAGGTAAAAATGGTAAACCTTTTAAAATTATAAAATTAAGAACAATGATTGTTAATGCTGAGCAAAATGGTGCAATATGGTCAACAATTAATGATAAAAGAATAACAAGATTTGGTAAATTTTTAAGGCATACTCGACTCGATGAGATTCCGCAGTTTTACAACGTTATAAAAGGTGATATGTGTATTATTGGCCCTAGGCCAGAGCGTCCGTATTTTGTTAATGAGTTAGCGCAGATAATTCCGTTCTACGAAACAAGACACATGGTAAAGCCTGGTTTAACAGGTTGGGCGCAAGTAAGCACAAGATATGGATCTTCTGTTGAAGATAGTTTGGTTAAATTACAATACGATTTGTATTATATAAAACACAGAAGTGTATTTTTAGACTTTAGTATTGCTATTAAAACACTGAGTACAATTTTGTATTACAGAGGTCAGTAAATATATTATTTGTTATTGTAATATTTTATAATGTATACATACCTCACTACAAGTGCAATAATAAACGGAATTAGAGCTAGAGTAAATACCTGTACACCAATTACCCAGTGTAAGGTCATTAAACAAAGCATTATAATAATAAACTTCAGGTAACCCTTAAACCAAATTTTTATAGTGGTTTTGGTTAATTGGCCTATCATAAATAGATTTAACGGAAACGCCCACAATAAGTTATAGTTGTTTGCTGTAGCAGTGTGGTCTGTTGCAAACCACAGTAATAAAAGTACTACACCAATTAAACCCGTAATAACAAATAGGGTAATATCTAACCATTTGCTTTTTTTCTTGTTTTTATAGTCTTTGTAAGTAATATATAGTATACATAATCCTATAAAGCCTAAAATTACAAACGGACTTAATATAAAATTAAGAGAAGATTCGTTTTCTTTCTTTTCATAGATGGTAGAAGATTCTTTCACTAAATTAGCAGTGCTTTTTAGAGTAGCATTTGCCATTAGCACATTTATATATTTAGGTAAAAACATATGCTCATAAGGCGAAGCTTCTCTGTCTATTACAGAGCCCAATGCTATATCTATACCAAAACTACCCCAAGTATTTAGGCCAACATGCTCGTGTATAAGCTGTCTGTAAGTTTGTGGTGTAAAATCTGCAGGCAGGTTAAATGCTATAGCATCGTTAGAGGATTTAACAATTATATCTCGTATTTTGGTAGCGCAATTATCATAGAAGAAGTCATATAAGTATCTTCTATTTTCGGGTTTGTAGTTATTAGCTAAATACTTATTAAGATTCTGCTTTTCTTCTGTTGAAAAATTTAAAACTTGTTCTTTAATTGTACGATTACTTTGAATGTAATGGTACTTAAAATCATTATAATTATTTTTACTTATAAGATAGTTAAGCTTTCCTTTTACAAATTTTAAATAAAAATTAGGTGCTTCAAAATCATACGCACCATAACCGTAAACAATGTCTGTACCTAAATTTTTATCTCTTATTCTAAAGGCGTTGTGACCAAAGGTATCGTTTAAAGATGTACCAGAGCCAATAGTTATTACAGATATTTCTAAAGGTGATGTTACTTGTGGTTGTTGCGCTATACCTACTGTTGTAAGGCATAGCGTAAGGAGAATTATTAGTTTTAATCTCATGTATTATTATCTAAAGACACCAAAGTCTATTTTTAAAGAAAACACGTTAGAATATAGTGCAGCACTTTGGTCGCCAATATCTGTAAACGCATAATCTATCTGAATGCCTTTGTATTTAAAACCAACACCAAAGTTGGGTTGAAAGGTTAAGTTTTCAGAGTTATCTAATTGTATTTCATTTTGAAAATTACCAAATCCAGATCTTAAAAACACCAAGTCGGCATAGCCAAACTCAAAACCTAAAGCCGGATTTATACTGGCAAAAGACGTAGAAAAGACATCGTTGTTCTCTTCAAATCTTGCGTTGAGGTTTACTGCACCTAAAATGGTATAATCGTAATTAATTGTCCACTTTTTAGACACACCAAGTTGCAGTTTAGGAATCGTTATTTCGGTAGTTTCGGGTAGCTCTTGGTTTTCACCATCTATAGCGCCACTAATTTGCTCAAATTTATCTTCATTAATAGACCAAGCATTATAGGTTGTAGAGATATCTCTTGCCATTATCCCAAATTTCCAATCACTATCGGTTTCAAACTGAATACCTGCATCTAAGCCAAAACCCCAAGACGATGCAAAGTCACCAATAATTCTACGTATTATTTTAGCATTTACACCAAAATTTAAACCATCTAAAGGTAGTTTGCGTGCATAAGAAAATGTAAGTCCGTAGTCTGCAGTAGAGAAAGTGCTTATACGATCGTAGTTTATAGTGCCTTGGTCATCTATTAATTGTGTTGTATCTAATATGTCATCTACACCAAAACGTATAAGCGAAACACCAATAGCACTTTGCTTATCTAAAGGCATACCAAATGCTATATAGTTGTAATTTGCAATATTAGCAAAGTAACTTGAGTGCATTAATGCGAGTTGGGTATCTTCAAGGTGTACGAGTCCTGCCGGATTCCAATATCCAGAATTTACGTCTGAAGTTTGTGATACCACAGCATTACTCATACCTAAAGCGGCAGCATCTACACCAATATTCATAAATTCGTTTGAATATTTTCTTGTGGTTTGTGCCGAAGCAATAATGGTAGTAAGTGTTAAGAGAATTACATAGTAATTTTTCAACTGCAATTTTTTTACAAAGATGCACAATATTTTTCTATCTATTTAACTGATAAAGTAGCTTCTTATTGTTTTAGACTCAAATACTTTTTTATTTTTACATAAATTAAAACGATGAGTTTAAAAAGACATATTCCTAATGCGGTTACACTCCTAAATTTATTTTCGGGATGTGTTGCTTTAATTTTTGCGGTTCACGGTAATTTTATTGCCGCCTCAATCTTTGTTTTTTTAGGTATTTTCTTTGATTTTTTTGATGGTCTTTTAGCAAGAAAATTAAACGTACAGAGTCCGCTAGGTATTCAGTTAGATTCTTTAGCAGATTTAGTTACAAGTGGTGTTGTGCCAGGTGTTATTATGTTTAAGTTAATCTCTTTAACTATTGATGCTCCAAATTTTTTAGATAATAACGATAGTTGGAATTCTGTTTTTAATTGGCAAGGTTTTAAGGGGTCTGTATTGCCTTTAATTGGCTTACTTATTCCTTTAGCATCTGCTTACCGTTTGGCAAAGTTTAATTTAGACGAGGATCAGCAAAGTTATTTTAAAGGGTTACCAGTACCTGCAAATACGTTATTAATTCTCTCTTTACCTTTAATTTTAGAATATCAAAATAGCGATATAATTAATACTATAATTATAAATAAATGGTTTTTAATTGGCCTAACTTTAGTGAGTTGTTACCTCTTAAATTCTAACATAAAACTATTTGCTTTAAAATTTAAAAATTGGGGATTTAAAGATAATGCGGTGCGCTATATCTTTTTAATATTAAGTGTTGTTTTGTTAATTATACTTCAATTTGGGGCAATACCTTTTGTTATAGGATTATATGTTATACTTTCTCTCCTAATAAAGCGACATATTTAGATTTTATTTTTTTTAATTTCAAGCTCTAATTAACTATTAAAAACAACATAATTAAATGGCTTCAGGATTTTTTGCTTTATTAGATGACATCGCTGCCTTAATGGATGACGTAGTTGTAATGACAAAAATTACTACAAAAAAAACAGCTGGTATCTTAGGTGACGACTTAGCAGTTAATGCAGAAAAAGCTTCTGGTTTTGTGTCTTCTAGAGAGATACCTGTTTTATGGGCAATTACAAAAGGATCCTTTTTAAATAAGTTAATTATTTTGCCTTTAGCTTTTTTGCTTAGTGCTTTTATACCCATAGCAGTTATAGTAATTTTAGTTTTAGGTGGTTTTTACTTGGCTTATGAAGGTGCTGAGAAAATATATGAGTTTATAAGTCCGCATCATAAAGTAGATAATGTGGTTATTAAAGACCATCTTTCAAAAGAAGAGATACTTACTTTAGAAAAAACTAAAGTTAAATCTGCTATTGTAACTGATTTTATTTTATCTGTAGAGATTGTAATTATTGCTCTAGGCACCGTTGTAGAAGAGCCTCTTATGTTTCAGATAATAGTGGTGTCAATAGTTGCATTAATTGCCACAGTAGGTGTTTATGGTATTGTTGCTCTTATTGTTAGAATGGATGATTTGGGACTAAAATTAATTTCAAAGAGTAAAGGTGAAAAAGGACTTTTGTTTTATTCAGGTGCTTTTTTAATAAAAGCGTTACCTCAAATTATAAAGAGTTTATCTGTAATTGGTACTATTGCATTAATTTTAGTAGCTGGTGGAATTTTTGTTCATAATATAGATTTTTTGCATCATTTTTTAGAACAATGGCCATCGTTACTTAAAGATTTTGTAATTGGCTTATTGGGTGGTGGCTTGTGTTTACTTTTGGTTAGTGTAATTAAAGCCATTTTACCAAAAAAAAAGAAAATGGTTTAAAACTCTAACTTCTTTTTACGAAGCTCAAAATTCTGACCTAAATATACTTTACGTACCATTTCATCACTAGCCAGTTCTTCGGGTTTACCAGCTTTTAAGATACCACCTTCAAACATTAAATAGGTTCTGTCTGTAATAGCTAGAGTTTCTTGCACGTTGTGATCGGTTATAAGAATACCAATATTCTTTTTGGTAAGTTTAGCTATAATACGCTGAATATCTTCTACAGCAACAGGATCTACACCCGCAAAAGGTTCATCTAATAAGATAAAGTTAGGGTCTGTAGCTAAGGCTCTTGCAATTTCAGTTCGTCGTCGCTCGCCACCAGAGAGTAAGTCGCCACGGTTAGTTCTTATGTGGCCTAAACCAAACTCTTCTATTAGAGACTCCATTTTTGCAATCTGCTCTTTTTTACTTAATTTGGTAAGTTGCAGTACGCTCAAAATATTATCTTCAATACTAAGTTTTCTAAAAACTGATGCTTCTTGTGCCAAATAGCCAATACCATTTTGCGCACGTTTGTACATCGGAAATTTAGTGATATTAGTATCGTCTAAATAAATGTTACCACCGTTGGGTTTAATAATACCAACAATCATATAAAACGACGTGGTTTTACCAGCTCCGTTTGGCCCTAATAAACCGACAATTTCTCCTTGGTTAACTTCCAAAGAAACATCCTTAACAACTTTACGTCCGTTATAGGATTTCATTAAATGTTCTGCGCGTAGTTTCATAATATATGTAAGAACGCTAAAAATAATAAAATCATATAGATTCTATAAGCTATAGCATTCATTTATTAAAAGTTTAACCTTGGTTTTCTAGGGCTTCCCAATATTCGTGCGCGCGTCTTAAATGCGGAATCACAATAGTACCACCAACTAAAGTAGCAATACCAAGAGCTTCGCTAACTTCTTCTTTAGATAAACCTTCTTTGTAAGAAGATTCTAAGTGGTATTTCACACAATCATCGCAACGTAAAACGGTTGAAGCTACCAAACCTAGGAGCTCTTTTGTTTTTTTATCTAAAACACCCTCTTGAAACGCATTGGTGTCTAAGTTAAATATACGTTTGATTATTTTGTTGTTATCGGCTAAAATTTTATCATTCATTTTAGCACGATACTCGTTGAATTCATTTACAATATCTGACATAATTTAAGACTTTGCTTTAGATTCTTTTCGTTTTTGATTTTTTATTACAATTGCAGAAATATAGATACTTACTTGATACAGTATTAAAATAGGAATAGCCACAATAACCTGGCTCGCAATATCTGGCGGTGTAATTACAGCAGAAAGAATAAGTACTATAACCAGTGCGTATTTTCTGTACTTTCTTAAAAATTGTGGTGTTACAAGACCTATTTTAGTAAAAAAGTAAATGATAATAGGAAGCTCAAATACAAAACCAGATGCAATAGCAGATGATCTTATAATTGCAATAACTGAGCTTACATCAAACTCATTAGAGATTTGATCACTTATTTTATAATTAGCTAAAAAATTTATAGAAAGTGGTGTTACTATATAGTAACCAAATAAGACGCCAGTAAAAAATAATAATGAGGCTATAAATATAAATCCTCTAGAGTTTTTACGTTCGTCAATTTTTAATCCCGGACTAATAAAACTCCATAGTTGGTAAAGCACATAAGGAAATGCAATAATAAAACCAGCATATATAGAGGTCCATATATGTGCAGAAAATTGACCAGCTACAGTTCTATTTTGTATAACAAACGGAAACTCTTCGGCGCAAAACGTAGTGTCGTTAATACCTAAAAATTGTGATATTCTACAAAGCCCCTCATAGGTTGCAAAGTTCATTCGTGTAGGTGCAAATATAATAACGTCAAAAATAAATTTGTAAGCTATACCTGCTAAAACAGCTGCTATTAGTATGCCTAAAGTTGCTCTTATAAGATGCCATCTTAAATCTTCAAGATGGTCTAAAAAAGACATCTCATCTAACTGCTTTTTTGCCATTATATAATGCCTTCTTTAATTAAATCATGAAGATGAACAACGCCAGCATACTTGCCTTCGTGCTCTACCAATAATTGAGAAATACCAAACTCTTCCATAACTTCTTTAGCATCAACAGCCATTGCATCTTCTGTAATGCGCCTTGGGTTACTACTCATTATATCTTTAGCTTGTAACTTGGTAATATCATCACTTTTACTCAACATACGTCTTAAATCGCCATCAGTAATAATACCAATAATTTGGTCGTTATCTACTACAGCAGTAACTCCAAGCATTTTCTCTGTAATCTCAACTATAACTTCTTTTAGACTTGCATTTAAAGCAACTTGCGGTTTTAGATTTTGTGAAGATAAATCGTTTACTCTTAAGTATAAACGTTTACCTAAAGCACCACCAGGATGATATTTTGCAAAATCTTTACTAGAAAAGCCCCTTAATTCTAACAAGCAAACCGCTAAAGCATCGCCTAAAACTAGTTGTGCAGTTGTACTTGTAGTTGGTGCTAAATTATTAGGACACGCCTCTTGCTCTACAAAAGCATCAAGAATATAATCTGCCTGCTGGCCTAAAAACGAATCTTTATTACCAGTAATGGCAATCATTTTATTTTTGGCATTTTTTATATGCGGAGCTAAAACTTTAATTTCTGGTGTGTTTCCACTTTTAGAAATACAAATAACCACATCATCTTCAAGAATAAGTCCTAAATCACCGTGTATGGCATCTGCAGCATGCATAAAAACAGAAGGTGTACCAGTAGAATTTAATGTCGCAACAATTTTATTTGCAATAATTGCGCTTTTTCCAATACCAGTAATAATAACTCTGCCTTTAGAATGGTAAATTAACTCAACAGCATTAGCAAAATCATCAGTTAGTAATTTAGATAAGTTTTTTATAGCTTTACTTTCTAAATTTATTGTTGTTTTTGCAGTGTTTAAAATAGAATTTTTTGTGTTCAAAACTTATTATTTAATCAGTTTCCTAGATTTAAAGAAATTGTTATCTTTAAACATATTGCAAATGTATATAAAATACTAATAGGGATTAATGAGTATTGCAGAAATTGACTTACACTCCGCACTAAAAAAGTACTTTGGGTTTTCAGCCTTCAAAGGTCTTCAAGAACAAGTTATTCAAAACGTTACCGCTGGTAATAACACGTTTGTTATTATGCCAACAGGTGGTGGAAAATCGCTTTGTTACCAATTGCCTGCCTTAATTAAGGAAGGAACAGCAATTGTAGTATCGCCACTAATAGCTTTAATGAAAAACCAAGTTGACGCTATTAGAGCGGTTTCTGAACACGAAGGTGTTGCACATGTTTTAAATTCTTCGTTGAATAAAACAGAAGTGAAGCGCGTAAAAGATGACATTACAAACGGAATTACAAAACTACTTTACGTAGCTCCAGAATCTTTAACTAAAGAAGAATATGTTGACTTTTTAAGAACGGTTAAAATATCTTTTATGGCCGTAGATGAAGCGCATTGTATAAGCGAATGGGGACATGACTTTAGACCAGAATATAGAAATTTAAAAACCATAATAAAGCGAATTGGTGATAATATACCTATTGTTGGTTTAACAGCAACAGCGACGCCTAAAGTACAAGAAGACATATTAAAGAGCCTTGGTATGCCAAAGGCAATAACTTTTAAAGCCTCTTTTAATAGACCAAATCTTTATTATGAAGTACGTCCAAAAACTAAAAATGTAGATGCAGATATTATTCGTTTTGTAAAACAGAACGATGGTAAATCTGGCATTGTATATTGTCTTAGCAGAAAACGTGTTGAAGAACTCTCTCAAGTTTTACAAGTAAATGGTGTAAAAGCCGTACCCTATCATGCAGGTTTAGATGCTAAAACAAGAGTAAAGCACCAAGATATGTTTTTGATGGAAGATACAGATGTTGTTGTGGCAACCATCGCGTTTGGTATGGGAATAGACAAACCAGATGTACGTTTTGTAATTCATCACGATATTCCTAAAAGTATAGAAAGCTATTATCAAGAAACCGGAAGAGCAGGTAGAGATGGTGGTGAAGGTCATTGTTTAGCTTATTATGCTTATAAAGATATAGAGAAATTAGAGAAATTTATGTCGGGTAAACCCGTTGCAGAACAAGAAATTGGACATGCATTATTACAAGAAGTTGTCGCTTTTGCAGAGACATCTATTTCTAGACGTAAATTTATATTACACTACTTTGGCGAAGAATTTGATAATGCTACTGGTGATGGTGGAGACATGGATGACAATGTCCGTTTTCCTAAAAAACAAGTTGAGGCTAAAGGAGATGTAAAAACACTTTTAGAAACCGTAGATAAAACCAACGAAAAATATAAGTCTAAAGACCTAGTACAAGTTATAGTAGGTAATGCCAACGCACTTATTTCTTCTCATAAAACAGATTTACAGCCCTTTTTTGGTATAGGTAAAGAAAAAGAAGCAAGACATTGGATGGCCTTAATACGCCAAGTACTGGTTGCTGGTTATTTAAAAAAGGATATTGAAACTTACGGAGTTTTAAGATTAAGCCCAGAAGGGAGAGCCTATATAGAAGCACCAACTTCGTTTATGATGGCAGAAGATCATATCTTTAATGATGCAATAAACGACGGTATTATTACCAATTCTAAAGGTAGTGGAGCTGTAGCCGATGAGAAATTAATGGGCATGCTAAAAGATTTGCGTAAGCGTAATGCAAAAAAATTAGGTGTACCACCTTTTGTTATTTTTCAAGATCCATCGTTAGAGGATATGGCTTTAAAATATCCTATAAATATCGAAGAATTATCAAACGTACATGGTGTAGGTGAAGGTAAAGCTAAAAAATACGGTAAAGACTTTGTAGGCTTAATTGCAGATTATGTTGAAGAAAATGATATTTTACGACCAGACGATATGATTGTAAAATCTACGGGAACTAATTCTGCCATTAAACTATATATAATACAGAATGTAGATAGAAAATTACCATTAAGTGATATTGCGTCTTCTAAAGGTATGGAAATGCGCAATTTTATTAAAGAAATGGAATCTATTGTGTTTTCGGGTACAAAGCTGAATATTAATTATTGGATAGATGACATATTAGACGAAGACCAACAAGAAGAAATCCATGACTATTTTATGGAGTCTGAAAGTGATAAAATAGATGATGCTATTGAGGAGTTTGATGGTGATTATGATGATGAAGAACTGCGTTTGTACCGTATTAAGTTTATGAGTGAAGTTGCTAATTAATAGTAAGGTGCCTATTTTACATTAAAAAACAACAGCTTATTTTAGTAAGTTTAGTGGTTAATATTAATAAATTTTAAGTCTTAATCACTAAACAATTACTATTCTTCTTCTTCAGAAACTACAGTATACTTTGTAAATAAAATAGACTGTTTTTTTAGGTTTATTTCTATACTTTTTAAAGCTGCTTTCTCTAGTTTTTCAATATCAGATTCTTCAATTTGAAAATCTATTTTTGTGACCTGCCTTTCTTTTATTGGTGATCCTTCAGATTCAAACTCGGGCATATCAGATTTTAATTCTAGCTCAAAGTTTTCACCTTTAAACAAAAGCGTAGCGCCATTTTTAACCTTAACTTTAAGTTGTCCCACAATAACGGTTTGAAAGAAAAAATAACCACCCAACTCATTTAGTCCTGCAAAAAGTACGTTTGTATCAGCAACACCAAAAGGCTTATTTTCTACATCTCTAATTATAGCCTCAACGTTATCATTAGTTTGTAAAGTAGAAGTTTTGTTACCAAAAAGTTTAGATAAAGAAAAGCCCATAATTATTAATTTTTCACAAAACTAACTTTAATATATCAATTCTCAAATGTTAGCGAGCAAACTTCATGGCTCAAGTTTTTAAACTTCCAAATCAGTTTGTTATCTTTGCAATCTTAAATAAAAGAAAACACAATGCAAGACGGTTTATACGCAAAATTCAACACCTCTAAAGGTGCGATAGTAGTAAATTTAGAGTTTGAGAAAACTCCAGGAACAGTAGGTAACTTCGTAGCATTAGCAGAAGGCAACTTAGAAAACGATGCTAAACCACAAGGCACTCCTTATTATGATGGTTTAAAATTTCACAGGGTAATTCCAGATTTTATGATTCAAGGAGGTTGTCCTCAAGGTACAGGTACAGGAAATCCTGGCTATAAGTTTGATGATGAATTTCATAAAGATTTAAAACACGACGGCCCTGGCGTATTAGCAATGGCAAATGCAGGTCCTGGTACAAATGGTAGCCAGTTTTACATTACACATATTGCTACAGACTGGTTAGACGGTAAGCATACTGTATTTGGAAAAGTTATAGAAGGGCAAGATATTGTTGATGCTGTAGCACAAGATGATACACTAGATACTTTAGAAATTATTAGAGTAGGTGAAGCCGCAGAAAGTTTTAATGCTATTGAAGCATTTAGAACTTTTGAAGGGTCTCGAGAAAAGCGCATCGCTGCAGAACGCGAAGCAGCAAGAGCTGAGTTAGATAAATTAGCTGCTGGTTTTGATGAAACTGCTTCTGGTTTACGCTACCAAATTATTCAAAAAGGTGCTGGTAAAAAAGCAGAAAAAGGAAATATGGTTTCTGTACATTATAAAGGCCAATTGGCAGACGGAACTGTTTTTGATTCGTCTTATAAGCGCAACTCTCCATTAGATTTTCAAGTAGGTGTAGGTCAGGTTATTGCTGGTTGGGATGAAGGTATATGTTTATTAAACATTGGTGATAAAGCCCGTTTAGTAATACCAAGTGACTTAGGTTACGGATCTGCTGGTGCAGGTGGAGTAATTCCACCAGATGCAACATTGGTTTTTGATGTAGAGTTAATGGATATTAAATAATAGTTATTATTTACTAGTAACAAAATTTAAAAAGAATCGTCTCACTTGTAAGTGAGACTTTTTTTTACATATATTTTAACCAATTCATCATAACAAAATGAAATCATTTTTTTTAATACTAGCCACTGTCGTTTTATGTTTTAGTTGTTCAAATTCAGTTGAATATTCTGAAACATTTAAAAAACAAACCACAGGTGATTATTTATTTAATGAAGATGATGTTATACAAGTCTATTACAAAGAGAATACACTTTTTTTGAATTGGAGAGGAGGAAAACTTGAACCCGTTGCGATTAAAGAAAACGAATTTTTTGTAGCAGATATGTACAAGAAGTTTTGGTTTGTAGAACATCCTGAAACTAAAAAGCGATACCTGTCTGTAAAGCCAGAAAATGAAAATGATAAAATTACCTACGATTATGTAAAAGCACCAAACGGTTATTTAACACCAAGTGCGCACTTAGAGGCTGGTAATTATGATAAAGCTTTGGCTGGTTACTTAGAAATTAAGAAACAAGATTCTACAAGTTCTTTTATTAGCGAACGTAATTTTGACCGTTTGGGATATAAATATTCTGGTAATAAAGAGTATGAGAAGGCTATAAAAATATTTGAATTAAACATCGCATTACATCCGTATAGCGCTAATGTTTATGACAGTATGGCTCAGTTACGTTTAGTTATGGGTGATAGTTTACAAGCTTATACCAACTACAAAAAAGCATTAGAGTTTAATAATGGTAATAAGCGTGCAAAAAAATATGTAGAAGATTATAAAACTAGATAAAGCTATTGTACTCAAAAAGCAAAAAAAGCTATCTCTTTATAGGAGATAGCTTTTTTATTTAATGTTTTAAAACTATTCAATAATACCAGCACATCCTACACGAGCACCTGCTGCACCAGAGGGTTGAGACTTTAAATCATCTACACCAATATGTACAATTACAGCTTTTCCTAAAATATCTTTAGTAGCATCACCACAACCAATACACCATTGGTCTGTAGTTTTAGAAACCGTTGCAGTACCATCTGCACCCGTTGTAAAATTACCGATATCACCTTTATGATAGCCCGTAGCATCACCCCAAGCTCCGTGAGGTTGTGCTGTAGGATTCCAATGGCCACCAGAAGATTTTCCATCTGCAGAAGAGCAATCTGCTTTTTCGTGAATATGAATAGCATGCTCACCTTCTTCAAGACCAATAATAATTCCGTTCATGGTTACCACACCATCTTTTTCTGTAAAACTTATAGAACCTTCTACATTGCTATCACTTTTTGGCGATAAGTTTATAGTAAGTTGTTTGTCTGCATTAATAGGCACAGATGTTGGCGGTGGCGGTGGTGGCGGTAATGTCTCTTTATTATCGGTGTCTAAAGTTGTCTTTGTATCATTTTTACAAGCCGTTGCAAATACCACAACAAAGGCCAATGTAATAAGTTTTAAATGTTTCATAATAAGTTTAGTTTTAAGTAAAGTTAAGTAGATAAAAGCGTTCGTGCAAACTGTAAATTCAATCTTAAACAAAAATTAATTTATAGTCTATACTAATATCATCACAATATGATAAATGTCATATTCTATACTAAAGTTTACAAGTAATTTTGACTATCAATAAAAACGTATGTGTAAATCTTTAGTTAATAAATACAATGTAGCGGGTCCTCGTTATACGAGTTATCCTACTGTGCCATATTGGGATATTAACACCTTTTCTTTACAACAATGGAAACATTCTTTACAAAAATCTTTTAAAGAAAGTAACACATCCGAGGGGTTAAGTCTCTATTTACATTTACCATTTTGCGAAAGTCTATGTACATTTTGTGGTTGTCACAAACGTATTACCAAACGTCACGAAGTAGAATTGCCTTATATAAAGGCGCTTCTTAAAGAATGGAGTTTATATATAGCATTATTAGAAACGAAACCCAAAATTAAAGAATTGCATCTTGGTGGTGGTACACCCACATTTTTTTCGCCCGAAAATTTAAAATTTTTAATTTCAGAATTACTTAAAGTATCAGATTGTGCAGCTAATTATGAATTTAGTTTTGAAGGGCATCCCAACAATACAACAGAGGCCCATTTACAGACCTTATTCGATTTAGGTTTTAGACGTGTTAGCTTTGGTGTTCAGGATTATAATATAAAAGTTCAAAACGCTATTAATCGCATTCAGCCTTTTGAAAATGTAAAACGAGTTACCCATTTAGCGCGTAAAATTGGTTACACCTCAGTAGGTCATGATATTATATTTGGTTTACCATTTCAAACCGAATCAGATGTTGTAGAGACTATAAAAAAGACTGAAGCTTTACTGCCAGACCGTTTGGCCTTTTACAGTTATGCTCATGTCCCGTGGATAAAAGGAAACGGCCAACGTGGTTACAGAGACGAAGACTTGCCTTCTGCAGCGTCTAAACGTTTACAATACGAAACAGGAAAGGCACTTTTAGAAAAAGTAGGATATATAGAAATTGGCATGGATCATTTTGCATTACAAACAGATGCGCTTTATAAAGCCATGCAAAATGAAACATTACACCGTAACTTTATGGGCTATACAGCGTCTAAAACGCAAGCTATGATTGGTTTGGGTGCATCATCTATAAGCGATAGTTGGTATGGTTTTGCACAGAATGTGAAATCTATAGAAGCGTATTATCATTTAATAGAACAAAATATTATACCGGTTTATAGAGGTCACATTCTAAATACTGAAGATCTTACTATAAGAAAACATATTCTTAATTTAATGTGCCACTTTAAAACATCTTGGTTAACTACCGAGCTTACCTTTAGTGAGCTACCCGAAGTACTTATAAAATTAAAAGAATTTGAAACAGACGGTTTACTTGAGTTTCAAAGAAAGCAAGTCACAGTAACCGAAAAGGGTAAACCTTTTATAAGAAATATATGCATGGCTTTTGATGTGTTGTTACAACGTAAAAGACCAGAAACCCAATTATTTTCAATGACCATTTAAAAATAAAAAACACATGAAAAAGATCATCGTACCAATAGATTTCTCAGAACATTCAGAATTTGCATTAGAAGCTGCGTCTAGTCTTGCAAAAAAATACGACTCAGAACTTATAGTTTTACATATGTTAGAACTTTCTAATGCTATTATTTCTAAAGCAAGTGATGTCTTAGATGACGAAGCGGTGTTTTATTTAAAACTTGCAGAAAGAAAATTTGAAACCTTTTTAGACAAGCCTTATTTAGAAAGTGTTGAGGTTACCCCTATTGTAAAGCACTTTAAAGTTTGGAGCGAGATTAATGATGTAGCTAAAGAACACGATGTAAATTTAATTGTAATGGGTTCTCATGGTGTAAGTGGTATTAAAGAAGTACTTGTAGGTTCTAATACAGAGAAAGTAGTGCGACATTCTGATATACCTGTTTTAGTGATTAAACATCATCCTATATTGTTTGATTTTGAAAATGTAGTCTTTGCTAGTGATTTTTCTGAAGAGGCTGTGGCACCATATCTTAAAGCTAAAACAACCTTTGATAAACTCGGTGCTAAGATGAATTTAGTTTACGTTAACTCACCAGATGGAAACTTTAAAAGTTCGTCTGAAATTGATAAGCTTATTTCGAGTTTTTTAAAACAAGCAGAAGGCCATCTAGAAAATTTAAATAACGTTAATATCGTATCAGATTATTCTGTAGAAAAAGGCATTCTAAATTTTGCAAATGTAATTGGCGCTGATGTCATTGCTGTTGCTACACATGGCAGAAAGGGTTTGGCACATTTCTTTGAAGGTAGTATATCAGAAGATATAGCAAACCACTCTACATTGCCAGTTATGACCTTTAAAATATAAATCTTGGTTTTTATTAGTTAGTGTTATTCTTATCAAGATAAGACGCCAGAGTTTAGTTACTTTGGCGTTTTTTTATACAACTAATTTAGTACTTCTCTAAATTCTTGTATTTGCTTAGTGTTTAGGTTTAACGCTTTTTTTATTGCCATTTTAGAAGATAGTAATATTACTAAATAGGCCACAAGTAGTGTTGCTGTTACTATATATTATCTAAAACAACAAATATTACGTTACACAGACTAAATGCAATGTGTATTTTGGTTATTGTTTAAAAAATGGATTTAGTTGAAGCTAGTGTTTGTATAAAAACCATAACATTTAGAGTAAATAAGGTGTCTCATTTAAATAAAGTATTAATGACACTCTAGTGTGCTTGTTGCCATTTCTACTATTGGTGTAGGTGAGAGGTAAGGAATGCCTAACCCTAGGCCTCGAAGAATAAATAAAACACCTATTATAATAATAAAAACCGGTATTGCTTTTTGTATACGTTGCTTTACTGTACTGTTTAAAAACTTACCGAGATATATAGCTGTGGTCATTAATGGTATAGTACCTAAGCCAAATAAAACCATATACAAGCTGCCATCTAATAAATTTCCTGTGGCTACGGCACCAAATACAGCCATATAGACTAAGCCACAAGGTAAAAAACCATTTAGAAATCCTATGGTTAAAAACGTATCTGTTGTTTTCTTTTTTAGAGCTTTGCCAAGTGATGATTTTACCTTTGAAATGAGTTTATTTAACGGTCTAGATAAATTGTATTTGCCTAATATTTTGTAAGGTATTAAGACTAAAATTATCATAATAATGCCAATAGCAATAGATAATTGTTGTTGCATACCAAAAATATATAGACTTTTACCAATTAGCCCAAAGGCCAAGCCAATAATGCTATAGGCTAATAATCTACCAAAATGATAAGTCGTTATTTGACTTATTTTTTTGAAAGAGTTAGTACGATCTACGGGTAGCATAAAGGCAATTGGTCCGCACATACCAACGCAGTGTAAACTTCCTAATAGACCTAATATGAGTGCTGAAACTAACATTTTTTTTGAAAAATATAGTTGATATTTTAAATTCTAAAAGCTGACTTGGTTAGTCGGGTAGAGCGCAGTAGAGCCCTATTTTTTTATTGATATAGTTAAAAGACCTATCTACTGCGCTCGTGGTGACACTTAAGTAATATTAATAAGAGATTTCTGTTTTGTACAGATATGATTTAGTGTTATATTTCCAATCTACTTTAATGTTCCAACGACCATCTAATAAGCGTTTGTCAGGTATGAGCAAATTGTAGTTAGATAATGAAATTGGTGTTTCAAAATCTAGTTGCTTATTAGATGGTCTATATAGGAACACTTTTCCTGTAATTAAATTAAAATCTAGTTCTTTTGGAAAATGAATAACAACACCTTGGTCTGTTTTTTTCCAAGACACATTAGTTTTAAGTGTTTTTGAATGTGCTTCTTTGTCAATATCATTCTGAAATTTTAATTCTTGTCCGTAATAATCTTCTACGACTAAGTCATGGTCATATTTGGTGTTTATACTCATACTAATTACGAAATACATAATAAATGATATAAAACACACAAATGCAATTACAATAGCTGTTCCCCAATTTATTTTCATAACAAAATTTATTTTGTTATCCTGAACCTGATTCAGGATCTCATTATTTTTCATTCTAAATATATTTCAGAATGCATTTATTTATCAACTTAATCTCAATTAAAACTTCGTGGTCCTAAAAAAGAAACCGATGTTGTTTCGATAAGTTCATTTTTACTATAAACATCTATCATTATTTTATTTTTATCACCAGATAAATCACTTTGTTTTAACTCAATAAATAAAGTGCCTTCTGCTATGCCTTGTGGCTTTACTATAAATGTTTCAGAAGTAGACACAACATTTATTTCGCCATCCCAGCCTCTAAGTTTGAATGTTAAATCATCTATTTCTTTAGTGGTTTTATTAATTAATTTAAAGGTGTAAACATTACTAATAATGCCGTCATCTTTATGTTCGTATAATTGCCCTGGTAAACGTAAAATACGAGCTTCAACATCGCTACGTAAGGCTAGCATACCAGCTAATACACCAATTAAAATTGTTAAGACAGCGATATAACCCTTTAGACGTGGTGTTAATTTAAAAGGTTCTTTTTTAGCGATATTATCTTCACTAGCAAAACGTATTAAGCCTTTTGGAAGATTAATTTTATCCATTATATCGTCGCACTCATCAATACAAGCGGTGCAGTTAACACATTCTAATTGTGTGCCATTTCTTATATCTATACCTGTTGGGCAAACGTTTACACATTGAAAACAATCTATACAATCTCCATAACCTAGAGATTCGCGATCTTCATTTTTTCTGAATTTTTTACGCCCCTGTTCAGCTTCACCACGTTTATAATCGTAAGCTACAACAATAGATTTATTATCTAGTAGTACACCTTGTAAGCGTCCGTAAGGGCATGCTATAATACACACTTGCTCTCTAAACCATGCAAAAACAAAATAGAATACTGCAGTAAATATAATAAGCGGAATTAAGGTGCCTGTATGCTCTAACGGTCCTTCTATAATATATTTTAAGAGTTTATCGCTACCTATTAAATAAGCTAAAAAGATATTTGCAATTAAAAAGGAAATAATTAAAAATATAAACCATTTTAAGAGCCGTTTTTTTATTTTTTCTGCATCCCATTTTTGGCGATCTAGTCGCATTTGTTTATTTCGGTCTCCATCTATCCAATATTCAATACGTCTAAAAACCATTTCCATAAATATGGTTTGTGGGCAAATCCACCCACAAAAAATACGACCAAACCCTACTGTAAAAAGTGTAATAAAAATAACACCGATAAGCATAGATACCACAAAGAGATAGAAGTCTTGAGGCCAAAACGGAAAACTAAAAATATTAAATCGCCTTTCTAGAATATTAAATAATAGAAATTGATTGCCATTAATTTTTACAAATGGCGCAGCAAATAAAAAGACTAATAAGACATAGCTTACTATTTTGCGCTTTTCATATAATGGGCCAGATGGTTTTTTAGGAAACACCCATTTGCGTTTCCCTTCTTCATCTATTGTACCAATAGAATCTCTAAAAACTTCATTGCCTTGTGTTTCCATTTTCAGTAACTTAAAAATTAGTTATTGGTGACTACAGCTTCGACGGTTTTAGTAATATCTACAGTAGTTTCGTTAGGTTCTTGTGAGTTTTCATTGGTGTTAGTTGTATCTATTTTCACACCTTCTTCTACCCAAATATCTCCTTCTGCTGCTTTCGGTTCTGCAGGTGTTGTACCTTGAAATTGTAAAACATAGCTAGCAACCTGAGCCATTTCTAATGGCTTTAGTTCAGATTTCCAAGCAACCATTCCTTTTCCATCTCGTCCTCCTTCAGAAATGGTTTTAAATACGTTTTTAATTCCACCACCTAAAATCCAATTTTGGTCGGTTAAGTTGGGCCCAATGCCGCCTCCACCATCTGGTTTATGACAAGCCACACAGTTCATTTCAAAAATCTTTTTACCAGCCTTTAAGTCTGAAGCTTCTACTAATACTTCAACAGTATTAAAATCTACTAAGCCCTTAGCTGTTTTTTTGTACGCTTCAATAGCCTTATTAGCTTCTGCATATTCAATTTCATATTCTACAAATTGATCATCTGCATTAAGCACATGATAACGCACCATATACACCACAGCAAAAATAATTGAGATGTAAAATGAATAGACCCACCATGGTGGTAGATTGTTATCTAATTCTTTAATACCATCATAGTTGTGGTCTAAGATAATTTCACCTTCTTCTTCAATAGGTCTATTTTTACCAGCTAATTTAGAATAAAGTGCTTTGAGCTTTTTAAATTGTGGCGTTTTTGTTCTTGAAGCGAGGTAGCGTTTTTTAGCTTCTTCATCTAAACTTTGATATAAAATATTATCCATTGCTCCTACAATACCTTCAATAGCAACAAGCACTAATAGTACAAGCAATAAAAATAGTAAGACGAGTGGTTGCTCCATAAAAGCAGGTTGGTCACCAGAATCTACAAAGTATTCTACAAGTGCAGCTATAGCAAAAAAGATGACAGGAACTCTTATGTACGATGGGATTAAATGTCTCATAATATAGTGTCGTTTTGGTTGTCTAATGGTATGTTACTAACTGTTTTTATATACTCTTTTTTAGCTGTAATTACCCAATAGAATAAGCCAACAAAGAAGATAAAGAATATAAGGAGTGATATCATTGGGTATATTTCTATACCGGTAATACTTTCCATGTGATTTTTTACAAATTTTAGCATGGTTTCTTAATTTTTTACGGTTTGGTCTGTATTGTCTTTTACTTTAATATCAGTACCTAGACGCTGTAGGTAAGCTATCATGGCAACGATTTCTCTATTTCTCATTTCTACAAATCCTTCACCAGAAGCGTCTTTATCTGCTTCATAAGAAGCTACAAAATCTGGGTCGCTATATAGATTTTTCTCAATTTGAATGCCTTGTTTTAGCATGTCTGCTTGTGCATTTTCAATATCTTGGTCTGTGTAGGGTACACCCAAACTCACCATAGTTTTCATTTTATTTTGAGTCATAGATTTATCTAATTCGTTTCTAACCAACCACTGGTATGCTGGCATAATAGAACCGGTAGACGTACTCTGAGGGTCGTACATGTGGTTAAAGTGCCAATTGTCTGAGTATTTACCTCCTATACGATGTAAGTCTGGCCCTGTACGTTTACTTCCCCAAAGAAATGGGTGGTCATAAACAAATTCTCCGGCTTTAGAGTATTCTCCATAACGTTCTACTTCAGATCTAAAAGGACGCACCATTTGGGAGTGGCAACCTACGCAACCTTCCCTTATATAAAGATCTCTACCTTCAAGTTCTAATGGTGTATAAGGTTTAACACTGCTAATAGTTGGAATATTAGATTTTACAACAATAGTGGGTATTATTTGTACAATACCACCAATCAATATTGCCACTGTAGCGTATATAGTTAAAAGTACAGGTTTGCGCTCTAACCAAGTGTGCCAGCCTTCGCCTGCAACACGTCTTTTAGAAACACGTTGTAATGCAGGTGCTTCTGCTAACTCATCCATTACTTTATTTTCTGCTTTTATAATAGTCATAATTACATTATAAACTAAGACAAGCATACCTGTTATATATAGTGTGCCACCAATGGCACGCATCCAATACATTGGCATAATTTCGGTTACAGTCTCTAAAAAGTTACCATAGACTAATGTGCCATCTGGGTTAAACTGTTTCCACATACTTGCTTGTGCAAAACCAGCAACATACATTGGTAAGGCATACAACATTATACCTAAGGTGCCAATCCAGAAATGAAGGTTAGCTAAACCAATAGAGTAAAGTTTAGTTTTAAATAATTTTGGAATAAGGTAATAAATCATACCAAAGGCAAGGAAACCATTCCAAGCTAGTGCTCCAACATGCACGTGAGCAATAATCCAATCGGTAAAGTGCGCAATCGCATTTACATTTTTAAGCGATAACATAGGTCCTTCAAACGTTGCCATACCGTAACCTGTAATGGCTACAACCATAAATTTTAAAACAGGATCTGTACGTACTTTATCCCAAGCTCCACGCAAGGTTAATAATCCGTTTATCATGCCACCCCAAGATGGCATTAATAGCATTACAGAGAAAGCAACACCCAAGTGCTGAGCCCATTCTGGCAACGCCGTATATAATAAGTGGTGAGGACCTGCCCAAATGTATATAAAGATTAACGACCAAAAGTGAACAATAGATAATCTATAAGAATATACAGGTCTATTTGCAGCTTTAGGTACAAAATAATACATTAAACCAAGGAAAGGTGTAGTTAAAAAGAAGGCAACGGCATTATGCCCGTACCACCATTGTACCAAAGCATCTTGTACACCAGCGTAAACAGAATAACTTTTCATACCTGTAAAACTTACAGGTAATGCCAAACTGTTAAAAATATGAAGTACAGCAACCGTTACAAAAGTAGCGATGTAAAACCATATAGCAACATAGAGATGACGTTGACGACGTTTAAGAATCGTGGCAATCATATTAACTCCAAAAGCCACCCAAATTAAAGCGATTGCAATATCAAAAGGCCATTCCAACTCGGCATATTCCTTAGATGTAGAATATCCTAAAGGCAGTGTAATTGCTGCACCAACAATAATAAGTTGCCAGCCCCAAAAATTAATATTACTTAACAAGTCGCTAAACATTCTTGCCTTAAGTAGACGTTGTAATGAGTAGTAAACACCTGCAAAAATGGCATTACCGACAAAAGCGAATATTACAGCATTAGTGTGTAATGGTCTTAAACGACCAAAACTTAACCATGAGATGCCATCTGTCATATTTGGGAATAAAAACATAAAGGCCAAAATAAGACCTACAAGCATCCCAACAACTCCCCAAAGTATAGTTGCGTAAAGGAATTTTTTAACGATTTTATTATCGTAATAGAATTGTTGCATTTCCATATTAAAAAAAATTAGTCGGTTTTTGTTTGTTTTGATGTAACGGTTTGTTCTTTAACGAGTTCATCTTCAAAAAGCATGCGTACAGACGGTGTGTAATCATCGTCGTATTGGCCAGACCTTACCACCATTATAAAAAGGATGAAAAAAGTCACGCCTACAACAACGCTAACGGATAATAAAATATAAATAACACTCATACCTACTTGAAGTTATAGTTCAAAAATACTATTGAACCAGTTCTTAAAACATGACATTTATCATGTTGGGTGAAAAAGCTTTTAACTAAAAAGCCTTATCAGATAAAAGGGAATTATAATGTGTTAATCAAACTAATACAGTTTCCCTTTTAACACTATTATTTTACATAATGCTTTTTAAGGTCTAATCTTATTACTGCTGGGAAGTTTACTTTTTGTAACTAACTGTAGAGCTTTTTTTTTAGGCTTATACTATTGGTTGCAATTGTTGTAAATACCACAATGCTAATAGAGCTTAAAGGCATTAAAATTGCTGCAACAACGGGTTCTAATTGGCCGGTAACCGCAAAGTATAGACCTATAATATTATAGAAAAATGAAAGTACAAAGCTCCATTTGATGATTTTTATTGCCGCTTTTGAAGCCATTATAAAGCGATATAATTCCTTAAATTTTGAAGCATCTAAAATAGCATCACAGGCAGGTGAGAAGACATTTACATCTTCTGAAATGGCAATACCAACATTGCTTTGTGCTAATGCACCAGCATCGTTTAGACCATCACCAATCATTAAAACTTTAGCACCTTCAGACTGATGGTATTTTATAAACTCTAACTTGTCTTCTGGTTTTTGGTTAAATATTAATTTGGTTTTTGCAGGAAGTAATTTTGTTAAGTTATCGCGTTCGCCCTCATTATCACCCGAAAGAATAACCAAATCAAATTGTTGTTTTAATTGGTTAAATAATTTTGAAACTCCCTTTCTGTAACTGTTGTAAAAAGTAAATTTTCCCTTGTAAATAGTATTACTACTAACGTGTACTGTAGTATTTAAAACCGTATTAGCATTTGGGTTACCAACAAAACTTGCGGACCCAATTTTCATATTTATTGCTTTGTGTTTTGCTTCAATACCTTGGCCTATATGTTCTTTAAATGCATCTAATGTTATAATATTATGTGCTTCTAAAATGCTATATAATGTTCTGCTTAAAGGATGATTAGAGCCTCTTAGCGAATTTTTAAGGACTCTTTTTTCAGTAGTACTTAGTTCAGCACCGTCATAAGCTGCATTACTGTGTTTGTGAGATGTAATAGTACCCGTTTTATCAAAAATAACGGTGTCTATTGATGCTAACTGTTCAATAACACTAGCGTTTTTAACATAGAATTTTTGTTTGCCAAAAATACGTAGTAAGTTACCAAACGTAAAGGGTGCAGATAAGGCTATAGCGCAAGGGCAGGCAATAATTAGTACTGCTGTAAATACATTCATGGCTTTACTACTATCTACTAATAGCCAAAAAGTAGTCGCAATTGCTGCGATTATTAATAATGTAATTGTAAAATGTTTACTAACCGTATTTGTAATATTAGTAAAGCCTTCTTCTTTATTTTTGCTAAACACATCGTTACTCCACAATTGGGTAAGATAACTTTGCTCAACAGATTTTAAAGCTTCCATTTCAATAACACCATTGGTTTGTTTGCCGCCTGCAAATAATTTATCCCCAGATTGTTTGGATATAGTTTGGGATTCGCCAGTAACGAAACTGTAATCTATTTTTGCTTTTCCGTTAATTAAAATACCATCAACAGGAATTAACTCTTCATTTCTAATTAATAGACGGTCTCCTTTTTTTATATCATAAACTTGAATAGTGTTTTCGTTACCTGCTTTATCTATTTTAGTAATGGCGATTGGAAAGTAGGATTTGTAATCGCGTTCAAAGGATAGAAATTCGTAGGTTTTTTTTTGAAAAAATTTTCCGACAAGCAAAAAGAATACGAGTCCCGCTAAACTATCAAAAAAACCTGAACCTAAGTCTAAAATGATTTCAATAGTACTCCTTAAAAACAGTACAGAGACACCAAGCGCTATAGGGACATCAATGTTTAACAATTTTGCTTTTAATCCTTTATAAGCCGAAATAAAATAATCTTGCGCTGAATAAAATACTATGGGCAGAGCCATGGTAAACATTAACCAACGAAACAGTGGTTTGTATTGTTCTAGCCAAAATTCGTTCACCTGAAAATACTCAGGAAACGATAAAAACATAATATTACCAAAGCCAAATGCTGCGACACCAAGTTTGTAAATTAGTGTTCTGTTTATATGTTTTTTGCCAGATTTAAAATCGTCTAAACTAATATACGGCTCATATCCAATAGCACTTAATAATGTAACAACAGCTTTTAAATTTGTTTTTATTGAATTGTATGTGACTCTAACTGTTTTTTTTCCAAAATTTACCTGAGAATCAGATATGTCTGAGTTTAGTTTGTTAAGGTTTTCTAGTATCCAAATACAAGAGCTGCAATGAATATGCGGAATGTGTAGCGTTACAATTTCTATTGTGTCACTTCTAAATTCTGTAAGCTTTTCTATGATGTTCTCTTGTGATAGAAAATCATATTTACCTTCAATTTCTTTAGGAATGGCGCCTGGCGAATTTTGTAAATCGTAGTAACAGGTTAAGTCATTTTCGTTAAAAATTTCGAAAACAGTCTTACAACCATTGCAACAGAATACTTTTTCTCTAAAAGAAATAATATGATTGCCACAATCATCACCACAATGATAACACGTGTTGTTTTCCATTTTTATTTGCTCATTTATACCTGTAACAAAGGTCACATAACCTTAGTTTTTAAAATATGATATTTGTCATGTAATTATTATATTTGAATAGATTGAAAAAAGGAACGCTATGAGTAAATGTGAATCTTGTATTGTAAAAGAATTTAATTCTTTAAAATCTTTAACTAGAGATGAATTAATGCGTGTGTCTGCTTGTAAAACAGGGAAAACTTATAAAAAGGGGCAAGTTATCTTTGAAGAAGGCGAAACTCTTAACGGTGTTTACTGTGTAAAAGACGGCGTTTGTAAATTAACGAAGCTCAGTGAAAATGGAAAAGATCAAGTCGTAAAGTTGGTTGTAAAGGGTGGCCTTTTAGGAAAACGATCTTTAGTGTCTGAACAACAAACAAATTTAAGTGCTACGGCACTAAATGACATGGAAATGTGTTTTATACCGAAGAGCGAAATTATGAATGATCTCTCTAAAAACCCTAAGTTTACGTTAGATGTATTAAGAGAAATGGCGGCAGATTTAAAAGAGTCTGACGAGTCTTTAGTGAATATGGCACAAAAATCTGTTAAGCAACGCATGGCAGAAATTTTACTTTACATAGCTGATAGTTTTGGCGAGGATGATAATGGCTTTTTAAGTATTGTTTTATCGCGAGAAGATTATGCGAGTATTGTTGGTACAGCAACAGAGTCTGCAATTAGAATCCTATCACAATTTAAAAAAGAGGGTTTAATTGCTACCCAAGGGAAGCTCATTAAAATAGTGAATCGTCAAGGTCTTAACCGTATAGAATAAAAAAACACCCTATTAATTTAGAGTGCTTTTTTGGTTGTAATCTTGTAGCGACAAGGTTTTATTATATGTTATAGTATACTAATAGCCTAGTCAATACTAAATACTTTTATAGCCTTAAAAGGATCCATTTTAATAGTTTTCATTTTATCCTGATACGCTTTCCAATCTGTATTAAAAAAGGTGTTTGTCTCACCTAATAATTTATCTAAAGCATCTTTAGCATGTTTAATAAGTGTGGTTTCCGTTGAGGTTAAACCCGTTTGACTTCCGTAAACATAGCTAGAGGCGTTACCTAAACGTTGTAAAGGGGTCACTTCTGGGTTTCTTGTAATACCTTGGCGTTTATCAATCTTGCCTAGATAGTTGTCAACTAAACTGTCAATAACTTTTATAATGTCTTTTGAAGCTTTAATTTGGTCTTTATAAGAGTCTTTATCTAACTTAGATAAATTAGTTTTATAATTTTCTGCTATCGTTTTACTTTCAATTAATTGTTCTACGGCATTAGCCGAAGTTTCTTGCATTTTTTCGAGTTGCTTACTTGCTGTGTAAACTTCATTTATATTCTTTTGCGATACTTCTAGTCTTGGATCAGATGCTACGGTAATTGCAGTTTTAGAGGTTAGGTCACCGTAATGCAGTACAGCATTGTAGGTTCCTGGTTTTACTGAAACACCACCAGATTCTCTAGTTTGTTTTCTTGTGCGTCTAGAAGGTCTATTTACGCCAGCTTCATCCATATACCACGTCCATTTATGTACACCATTTTCTTTAGGCGCTTTAGCTTTTAACGTTCTAATTAAACGCTCACCATCATATAATTTGAGTGTTAATGAATCCCAAGTTACTTTAGCATCATTTTTTTCTTCTTGCATTTCTTTGTCCTCATTTTTATCTGCTTTTGGCATGTCTTTTTTATTAAACACATACGCAAAACGTGCACCACCGCCACGATTTTCACCATGGTACATAGCATCTGCACCAAAACGGCTTCCTGTTGGTTGTTGGTAGGCTGCTTGGTAAGCTGTTGGTGGATTAAATAACGTAATATTTGATGTCATCACCGCGGTATTTTTAGCCATTGCTCTTAGAGGTCTAATATCATCTAAAACCCACGCAGCACGACCAAAAGTGCCAATTACTAAATCGTGTTCTCTTGGATGAATTACTAAATCTTTAACCGAGGTTGTTGGAAAACCTTCGGTCCATTTCGTCCATTTTTCTCCTGCATTTACAGATACATACAAACCATCATCTGTACCTAAAAACATAAGATTTGGTTCTTCAATATCTTCAATAATGGCGAGTGTATAACTTTGTACATCGTTTTCATCAACGATACGCTCCCATGTTTTACCATAATTTTTGGTACGGTAGGCATAAGGTGTATAATTAAAGCGTCTGTAATCATTGGCAATTAAAAGCGCTTCACCTTTATTTTTATTAGATGCTTTTATTTGAGCGATCCAACTCCCTTCAGGAAGACTTTTAATTTTTGATACATCGTTCCATGTTTGTCCGCCATCTTGGGTGTAATGTATGCGTCCATCATCAGTACCAACCCATAGCATATCTTTTTCGATAGGTGAGGGCTCAATAACCAAAATCGTCGTGTGGTTTTCTGCGCCAGTAGCATCCATACTTAATCCACCACTTTCAGACTGTTTTTGTTTTTCAGGATCGTTAGTGGTTAGATCTGGTGAAATTACAGACCATGTTTCTCCTTTATCTGTAGATTTATGTACAAACTGACTACCAAAGTAAAGCGTACTATTATTAAATGGATCTATGTTTATGGCAGAATTCCAATTGAAGCGTAATTGCACATCTGGATCTGGATGCGTTGGTCGCACTCCATAATTGTTTCCTGTTTGCCAATCATATCTGCTCACGTAACCTTGTTGACTCATAGACCAACCGTAACGTGAGTCATCTCTGTCTGGTACAACATCAAAACCATCACCAAAACTAATTTCTTGCCAATAGCTGTTTCTAATACCTTGAGCGCGCCATACATAAGCTGGGCCTCTCCAAGATCCATTATCTTGCATACCACCATAAACATTATATGGGTATTCATTATCTACATTAATATGGTAGAATTGTGCCACAGGAAGATTACCAATAAAGCGCCATGTTTTGCCGCCATCTTTAGTAATATTCATACCTCCATCATTACCATCAATCATAAAGTTTCCATTATCAGGATGAATCCACCATGCGTGATGATCTGGGTGTACTCCATTGTCAACACCGTATGCGGGCATCAACTGAGAGAAGTTTTTGCCGCCATCTTCAGACACATTTACGTAAGTGAAAACTGAATATACGCGGTTTTCGTTTTGCGGATCTACATAAATTTCAGAATAGTAAAACGGCCGATTACCAATATCACTTTTATTGTTTACCATGTTCCATTTAAATCCTCCATCTTCACTTTTATAAAGCGCATTCTTTTTAGATTCAACTAAAGCATAAATTATATTAGGTTTATTAGGTGCAATAGCCACACCAATTCGCCCAAGATTTCCTTTAGGGAAGCCATCGTCCTCAGTAATTTTTCTCCAAGTTTTACCACCATCATGAGTAATATGTAAACCAGAGCCTTCTCCACCAGAGTTAAAAAACCATGGGTCACGCTTATGTTCCCACATGGCAGCAATTAATTTATTAGGATTTGTTGGATCCATTATTAAATCAGCAACTCCAGTTTTATTATTAGCAAATAAAATATTTTTCCATGTTTTTCCTCCATCGGTAGTTTTAAAAACGCCACGCTCAGGGTGTTCTCCCCAAGGTGAACCAATAGCACCAACATAAACGACGTCTGGATTTGTTGGATCTACAATTATTCTATGTATGTGTCTTGTTTTTTCAAGTCCCATAGCCAACCATGTTTTACCACCATCTAGCGATTTATAAACACCGAAACCTCCATTAAGCGAGTTACGAGGATTTCCCTCTCCGGTACCGACCCAAATAACACTAGGATTAGATTGCTGAATTTCTACCGCTCCTATTGAGGCTGTTAATTCTTTTTCGAAAAGTGGTTCCCATTTTATACCGCCTGAGGTAGATTTCCATAAGCCACCAGAAGCAGTGCCAACGTACATCACATCTGGATTATTGGTAACAACATCTATAGCAGTTACACGACCAGACATACCGCCAGGTCCAATATTACGTGGGGTCATGTTTTTAACAAGGTCCATTGAAAATTCTTGTGCAGATAATAGCGTTACGCAAAACAGCATAACGATAGAAAAATAGTGTTTCATAGTGTAAAGGTTGGTTAACTAATGCTTAAAATTAAGCAAAAAAATGATAGAAGTCTTAATGTGTTGTTAAGATATTTTAAACACTGTTTTTTGATTTTAAAAAGCAGTATTTTTACGTTGCTATGAATAAAAAAGAAAAACCAAATAAATCGGGTTTCGTCTTCAAAACCTACGAAGCTCCTAATCAATCTCCGTTTGAAAAACTCTTTGAGATTTTTAAAGAACTCATTACCCATACGTCGGGAGATTTTGATGAGGCTATAGATTGGATGCGTCAATTAGATAAAGAATATAAATTAACGACTCCCGAATACACGATCGATGATTTTATTGAAGATCTAAAAAACAAAGGTTATATTAAAGAAGAAATTGACGCAGATGGTAATGGTGAAGGTGGCAGCGGCATGGCTATTACGGCAAAAACGGAACGTGCTATTCGCCAGCAAGCCTTAGATCATATTTTTGGAAAAATAAAACGCAGTGGTTCTGGTAACCATAAGAGTAAAGGTGTTGGTTTAGGTGATGAACATACAGGAGATTTTAGAGGGTATCAATTTGGGGATAATTTAGACAAAGTGTCTATGACCGAAAGTATAAGAAATGCTCAAATTAATAATGGTATTGGAGACTTTAGCCTAACTGAAGATGATTTGGTGGTCGAAGAAACCCTCCATAAAAGCCAAATGAGTACGGTATTAATGATTGATATTAGCCATAGCATGATTTTATATGGCGAAGATCGGATTACTCCCGCTAAAAAAGTAGCTATGGCTTTGGCCGAATTAATTACCACACGTTATCCAAAAGACACTCTAGAGATTTTAGTTTTTGGAAACGATGCATGGCCAATTAAAATAAAAGAATTGCCGTATTTAAAAGTAGGGCCGTACCATACTAATACAGTTGCGGGTTTGCAATTAGCTATGGATATGCTCCGTAGAAAACGAAATACTAACAAACAGATTTTTATGATCACCGACGGTAAACCGAGTTGTTTACGTTTACCAGACGGACAATATTATAAAAACAGTAATGGTTTAGATCCGTACATTACCAATAAGTGTTATGCTATGGCACAGCAAGCTAGACGTTTGCATATACCAATAACGACGTTTATGATTGCTGAAGACCCGTATTTAATGCAGTTTATAAGAGAATTTACCCAAGCCAATAGAGGTAAAGCGTTTTACACAGGTTTAAAAGGTTTGGGCGAAATGATATTTGAAGATTACGAGAACAACAGAAAAAAAAGAATTAAAGGATAAAGATGAATATTGAAAAAATAAATACACTAGGCAAATTAAAAAAAGCGGGTTATGAATCTAAGTCTATTAAAGATGAGTTAAGAGATAACCTTATTGAAAATATTAAGAATAAAGTGACCACGTTTGAAGGTATTCATGGGTATGAAAATACGGTGATTCCCGAGTTAGAGCGTGCTATTTTATCGCGACACAATATAAACTTATTGGGATTACGCGGCCAAGCAAAAACACGTCTGGCACGTATGATGATTACGCTATTAGATACATATATTCCCGTTGTGGAAGGCTCAGAAATTAATGACGATCCACTACAACCAATCTCTAGATTTGCAATAGAATTAATCGCAGAGAAAGGTGATGCAACACCAATTACTTGGTTACATAGAAACGACCGTTTTGCTGAAAAATTAGCTACACCAGATGTAACTGTAGCAGATATTATTGGGGATGTAGACCCTATAAAAGCTGCAAATTTAAAATTGAGTTATGCAGATGATCGCGTTATTCATTATGGTATGATACCTCGTGCTAATCGTTGTATTTTTGTAATTAATGAGTTACCAGATTTACAAGCGCGTATTCAAGTAGCGTTATTTAATATTTTGCAAGAAGGAGATATTCAAATTAGAGGGTTTAAATTGCGTTTACCTTTAGATATGCAATTCTTATTTACAGCAAATCCAGAAGATTATACAAATAGAGGTAGTATAGTTACACCACTTAAAGACAGAATTGGATCGCAAATATTAACGCATTACCCAGAAACTGTAGAGATTGCAAGAACAATTACAACACAAGAAGCGAAGTTAGATGAGCGCCAAGCAGATGCAGTATATGTGCCAGAGCTCGCAAAAGATTTGTTAGAGCAAATTAGTTTTGAGGCGCGTAAAAGTGAATACGTTGATGTAAAAAGTGGAATTAGTGCTAGAATGAGCATCACTGCTTTTGAAAATCTGTTAAGTACCGCAGAGCGTCGCGCTTTAATATCTGGAGATGACCATACTTCGGTACGTTTATCTGATTTTATTGGTGTCATTCCGGCGATTACGGGTAAGGTAGAATTGGTTTATGAAGGGGAACAAGAAGGTGCTGATTTTGTGGCTAATGCGTTAATGGAATCTGCTGTAAAAACGTTGTTTCCAGATTATTTTCCAAAAATTGAAAACTTACAAAAACAAGATGAAGAAACCCCATATGATGATTTAGTCTCATGGTTTTTTAACGGTGAAGGTTTTGAGTTGTTAGATGATTACAATGACGCTACTTACAAGAGTACGCTAGATGCTGTAACACCATTAGATGCTTTAATTGCAGATTACCAGCCAGAAATAGATCCTAGAGACGTGTATTTTGAAAAAGAGTTTATTCTTTGGGGTTTGGTACAGTTTAAGAAGTTGAGTAAATACCGTTATTCAGAAGGCTTACAATTTCAAGATCCTTATGGGAGTTATATAAGTGGTCTGTAACAGTATAACTTGGTAGACGTTTTATTTTAAGAATCGTAGCGCTTTATAAACGCTACGATTTTTTTTGTACTTCATTTATTCTAGGTACTTAAATTTTATTTACATTGATATAGAAATTACGATCTACTTTTATTTTAGTGTCAGAAATTGCTAGCGTTTGCCATTTTGCTTTAGGATAAATCCATTGGGTATTATTGCCAATTTTAACCCGAATAGGCATATCAAAGTTATCTACAATATTTACATAACGAAATTTAAGTTTGTCATCATCAATTTTATACTCCAGAGTGGGAATACGAACATCTCGTAAATACTGATTAAAAAATGCGGATAGCTCTTTTTTAGTTTTTTTACTAATATAATCTTCAATCTCCATTGTGCTAACGGTTTGATGATAAAACTGAGAATTTAAACCACGGAGTAGTTGCCTCCATGTCTCATCGTCATTAACCAGTTGACGTAACGTATGCAACATATTAGCACCTTTATAGTACATGTCGCCAGAGCCTTCATGGTTTACATTATATATACCAATAAGCGGTTTGTCGTTTCTTACTCTAGCACGTGTGCCAATAACATAGTCTGCAGACGCTGTTTTACCGTAATAATAGTCTAAAAATAAATTTTCTGAATACGCCGTAAAACTTTCATGAATCCACATGTCTGCAATATCTTTATTGGTGATATTGTTAGCAAACCACTCATGACCAGCTTCGTGTATAATAATGAAATCGAATTTTAAACCCCAACCTGTACCCGATAAATCACTTCCTAAATAGCCTTGCATGTATTTATTACCATAGGTTACAGAGCTTTGATGTTCCATACCTAAATAGGGGACTTCAACCAGTTTAAAACTATCTTCATAAAATGGATAAGGTCCAAACCAATGCTCAAAAGCTTTCATCATTTTTGGGGCATCTTTAAAATGTTTTTTAGCTTTTTCAAGGTTGTCTTTCAGAACAAAATAGTTCATATCCAAATCACCTTTCTCTCCTTGGTAAACTTCAGAAAAATTAGCATAATCACCAATATTAACATTGACACCATAGTTGTTAATAGGGTTATTTACAAACCAATGTGAGGTTACTGTGTTATTACTATTTTCAACTAATTGTCGCAACCTACCGTTAGAAACATTAGTTAAACCTTTTGGGTTAGTAACACTTATAAGCATACTGTCTACCTCGTCATACATATGGTCTTTGTTTGGCCACCAAACACTTGCACCAAGACCTTGACACGATGTGGCTACAAAATGCTTGCCGTTGTTGTCTTTTTTCCATGAAAAACCGCCATCCCATGGGGCACGTTCAGCTTCTTTTGGATGGCCTTGGTAATGAATTTCTATTGCATTTACATCTCCAATATTTTGATGCGATTTTAAAGTAATAAAGTGAGCATTTCCTTCATGACGCACTTTTAATTCTTCACCATTTTGTAAGGCTTTAATAATTTCTAAAGGCGATTGCAAATCGATTTGCATCACTTGGGCCGGTTTTAAAACCTTATAATGAATGGTGTTTTTTCCTGAAATAAATTTTTGACTAGGTGTCACTTCGATATCCAAATGATAATAGGTTAAATCCCACCAAATGCGCTCAGGTGTAATAGAACCTCTCAGAGTATCTTGAGCTGTAAATGTTGATTGATCCTGAAGTAATTGCGCTTCTGAAATAGAAGTGATGACTACAAAAAACAGAAGTAAGTAATTTTTCACGTTGTATTGATGTTTTAGTTTTAAGTGAAAGTTGAGGCTATTTACCGTAGTATTTTATTAGGGAAAACAACCACGCTTTCATGCCCATTTTCTCCAACAGCAGCAACCCCAAATAACGAATTATCAATCACAATACCGTTTAATATGAATTCTGTGATGTTGCCAACATATCTGCTGTTATCCCAGGTTGGCGATGTGGTGTCTCGCCAGTAGATTTTATACCCTTTCGCCCCGTCTACTTTAGTCCATTTTAATTTTGCAGAAGCTTCTACAATACCACCAATACCAACTTCGGTTGGAGACGGTGGGGCAGAAGCAAGGTTGGCCATGGTTATAGCGTTTACAGCGGTAAGTTTTTTGCAATATGGAAAGTTAACATGCTTAAACGTATCTCCATATTTAATTCCATTTTCTGTACGTATATCTTGGTGCTGTTGTGTGTAATTTTCGTGCGCTTCCATAATACGAATACCAGGAAAACCAGCATCATTTAATGGTCGGTGATGACCACCACGCCCAAAACGATCTAAACGGTATACCATCATTGGGTTCATTTCGGGCATATAGGTTTGCGTAGTTTTATAAATGTAACGTGCTAGCTGACGCGATGTACCATCAACTTCTCCACCATAAAAACGACGACCTCGTGCTTGTCTTGCTAATTTTTCTGGATCTGTTTCATCGGTTGTAACAGCCTCAGAAAAAATTCTGAATGTACGGTTGTCAATAACTCCATCTACACCTGAAATGTTTCCAATCATATCGTTATTTAAAACTCCAATAATATCCCAGTTGTTGTCTTTTGCATATTTAGCTAAGCCTTGACCACCAAAAAGGCCTTGTTCTTCACCAGATAGGCCAACATAAATAATACTATTTTCAAATTTATATTTAGATAATACGCGTGCTGCTTCTATAGCTCCAGCCATACCCGTAGCATTGTCATTTGCACCAGGTGAATCTGACGTGAAATCATTAGGGTCAGATACTCGAGAATCAATATCACCACTCATTATGATATAGCGGTTTGGGTATTTTGTACCACGTTGAATAGCAACTACATTAACCACCATAACATCTTTTGTAATGCGTTGGTTTCTGCCTTTTTCTACTAAGTCTTTTTGATAAAACACGTCGAAACAATTGTTACAATCTTTAGAGATATTGTTAAACTGAGATTTTATCCAACGGCGTGCAGCACCGATACCTCTTATTTGAGAAATGGTATCACTTAGCGTATGTCTTGTACCAAAATCAGCTAAAGTTTTAACATCAGTTTTTAAACGTTCTTCAGAAATCGCATCGACAATATCGTATATTTTTTGGTCGGTTTGTGCAACTGTAGTCAGTGTAAAAAAGAGTGTAAGAAGCAGTAATGTATTTTTCATTTGTAGTTATTTTATAAGTTCTAAAGTTCCGAAAATATTAGCGTCTATCCAACCCCTATTTTTATCATTTCCTTCGACGTATATAGAGCCAATAAAGTTTTCGCGTGTTTTACTTGTATCGTTGTCACAGTAGGCTAGTGCAAAACCTATGGTTTTGCCAAGATGTAGTTTAAGTGGTATGTTTTGTTCGTTTTCTTTATAGTTGTCACTAAACAGGGAAATTTTGACTTCCCAAATAGAGGTATTGCCTGTTGTAACACGTTTAGATGTGAGGTGTGAATTATATAATTTTCCTTTTTTTTCAGTGGACATATCAACAACATTACCATCTAAAGCAATATGATAGGCAAAGGCATTGTGATTGTATTGGTGTTGACCGCCACTATTATCTTCGTCTATAAATAGTTCGAGACAATCATCGTCCCACCATAGTGTTAAAGGATCTGCATGGGTATCCGTGAGGACATCATCTTTAATTTCGGCCAATAGATAAAGTGCATCTTCTGTCCATGTTAGTTTATATTTTCCTTCAAAATCGTGGGGTGCATATGCGTTACCCAACCATAATTGATCTAGTGGAAGCCATGTTGCTTGTTGCCAAGCGGTTTCATTTGCAAGACCATCTATTATGAGGCTAGTTTTGGCTTGTTTTACTTTGGTGACTGGTTGCACGGGTTTATTAATTTGTCTGTTGTAACTAAATTTTACGACCTCGGTTTCTCCATTATCATTTTTAATGTCTACGTAGATATCCATCTCGGTATCCGAAATTTTTTCAAAAGTCATTCCGTTAAAGACAGCTTTAGTGGCGGTGATATATTTTAAAGGAAAGTCTACCGTGGTATCTCTAGTTTCCCATCCTTTTAGGTCGGCACCAAAATGTTTTAGTTGAAGTATGAGTGTGTTTTCCACTTCTCTAATCACTTCAATTTCATAGAACGTAACCTTTCCGTTATTAATTAACTTAAAAGTTGCCATCATTGAGCCTGCAGATGGCGCACTCCAAATTTCTTCGGTCTGACCACCAAAGGCTTCGCCATGCCATGTGCCCGAAATCCAACTTATATTTTCAAGCGTTGGGGCTAATTTCTCAACTTGAGAATTTATATAAAATGGCAATAGAAAGATCAGTAGTGTAGCGTATTTCATAGTCTAATACATTTGGTTTAAAGGGTTTATATACTGTCGTTTTAGCGTATAAAGGTTACTTTACGTATAAGGCCGTTTTCTACTTCATAAACCGCCACTGCTTTAAATGTATTGCCGTTAGCCGTTACAAGTTCATGATCTATCACTTTATTCCCAATAACGATACGTTTTAATATTTGGCAATTTAGGTTAGGTGTGTTTTTAAAAAACTCCATGTAAGATTTACGCATAGGTTCTTGACCCTTTGAGCGTAAAGTTTCGGGGAAGTTATATAGTTCTATATCAGCAGTGTATGTGGCCATAAATGCATCTATGTCTCTAGCGTTATAAGCGTCGAGTTGCTTTTGCACAATGTACTCTGGTGACACCTCAGAAACTAAAGCTAACATGGTACCAATAGCATTGGTCGTAATACGTGTTATGTTTTGAAGGTGATCAGCGCTAAATGTTTTTAAAACACTAAAACTCTTATCTGTTTTAGGATTGAATTTATAAATCGTTTGTTTTGAAGGGATTAAAATATTACCATTAATTAACCAGCATATATCTTCACCGATGGTTTCTGTAATGAGTTCTATAGCACCTGTTATTGGGTCTAAAGATTTAATAATAAATTTTTCATTTTCTTTTGAAATGAAACTGACTAAATTGGTGTTCGGTATCTTTTGAAAAGCGCGTCCAACATTAGAAGCATATTTTGTGTTTTTACCTGTTTTTAGATTGCTAACGTATAGATTAAGGGTATTAGCCTCTATTACCGATGAAACGATAATGTGGTCATTATACCATGTATAATAGGCCACAACCAAATCTTTAATAAGTACTGTAGACGTTCCTGTATTAAAATTATATTTATAAAGGCGCTGCTTACCGTCGTTATCTAATCTAACAGCAGAAATATCTTTTGAATTTGGGATCTTTTGCGCTGAGTATTCTCCACCGTTTGGTGTCTCGTTTATAAAGGCAACCTCCGCATTACGTATATTATACTTAGCAATGTCTGTTTGATCATTTCTAGTAGATGCAAACAAAATAAGATTATCGTTGTAAAAACTTGGTTGGTTATTGTAGCCAGGGTTTTGCTTTATTTTTTTTGTGTTTATCAAGTCTAATTCGCCGTTGGTATTGGTAATATTAAAAAGATGAACTTCGGTGTTTTGACCCCGTAAGCCATTAAGTGTTAATGCTGCTAATAGTAAAAGGGTATATTTCATTTGTTGTTATTTAGAAGTTTAAAGATAAGTAAATAAAAAAAGCCAATTCAAATACATGAATTGGCTTTTAAATCTAACTTAAACTTAATCTAAAAACAGTACTTATTTTCTGCTTTTACCTTTTCAGCGATCTCAATACGTAAATCAACAATATCTGGATAGTTTTGATATTTTGTAAAACGTTTAAGTCCCATTAACATCATGCGTTGTTCGTCACCTTCGGCAAAAGAAATAATACTTTCTTTACCTTTTTCTTCAACGATATCTACAGCATGATATAAATATAATTTTGCCATTGCAATTTGTGCCGATTGTGTTTCTGCACCAAAACGTTTAGCGTTTTTCTCTGTTCTTAAAATGGCTGATTCTGCCATATATATTTCAATTAAAATATCTGCAGCTGCAATAAGAAGTTGCTGGTGATCTTCTAGTTGAGGTCCATATTTTTGAACCGCACCGCCAGCAACCATTAAGAAGGTCTTTTTTAGTTTCTTAATCATCTCTTTTTCTTCGGAGAATAACTCAGAGTAATCAGGAGTTTCAAAAGATGGAATACCCATAAGTTCTTCTTGTACTGCTTGCGCTGGACCTAAAAGATCTACATGGCCTTTCATGGCTTTTTTAACCAACATACCAACAGATAGCATACGGTTAATCTCATTGGTACCTTCATAAATACGCGCTATACGTGCATCTCTCCAAGCAGACTCCATTGGTGTTTCTTCCGAGAATCCCATACCACCAAAAATCTGGATACCTTCATCAGCACAGTTTTGTACATCTTCAGAGACCGCAACTTTTAAGATAGAACATTCAATAGCATACTCTTCAACACCCTTAAGTTCGGCTTCTTGATGCGTATTACCAGCAGCTTCACGTAAAGCTATACGATCTTCTATGTTTTTGGATGCTCTGTAGGTTGCAGATTCTCCAGCATAAGCGCTAGCAGCCATCTCTGCTATTTTTGTTTTTATTGCGCCAAAGTCTGAGATACGCGTCTTAAATTGTTTACGCTCATTGGCATAGTTTACCGCAATAGATAAAATGCGACGTTGCGAATCTAAACAAGCTGCAGCTAGTTTAATACGGCCTACATTTAGTGCATTCATTGCAATTTTAAAACCTTCACCACGACCGGCTAACATGTTTTCTGCAGGTACAATACAATCATTAAAAAATACCTGACGGGTAGAACTTGCTCTAATTCCTAATTTATGCTCTTCTTCACCTAGCGTAATACCATTTGGATTGCTTTTGTCATATTCTACAATAAATCCAGTAATATTTTTATCGTCCTCAATACGGGCAAAAACAATCATTACACTGCAAAATCCAGCGTTAGAGATCCACATTTTTTGTCCATTAATTTTATAAGATTTTCCATCGGCAGAAAGTTCTGCTGTGGTTTTTCCAGAATTTGCATCAGAGCCAGCACCAGGTTCTGTTAAACAGTATGCCCCAAACCATTCTCCCGTAGCTAATTTTGGTACGTATTTTTGTTTTTGTGCTTCGGTACCATATAAGGTTATAGGCATAGTACCAATACCTGTGTGTGCACCAAAGGCTGTACTAAACGATCCTGTACCCGATGAGATATAGTCGCAAGTTAACACAGTAGAAACAAAACCCATGCCCATACCACCATAAGCTTCTGGTACAGCAACACCTAAAAAGCCCATCTCACCAGCTTTGCGCATTACCTCTTCTGTTAAGGCATAATCTTTTGCTTCAAAACGTGCTTTATGCGGAATGATTTCACGGTCGTTAAATTCCATTACCGATTCCTTCATCATTTGTTGCTCTTCTGAAAAATCCTCAGGGGTGTAAATGTCTTCGCAGTTAGTTTCTTTTACAAGGAATTGACCTCCTCTTAGTATTTCTTTTTCTTCTGTTGCCATTGTTAAATAGTATTTAGTATAACGTATTAAGATGTAAAGTTGATATGTTCGTCTTTTATTATTAATACTAGGTTTTTTGTTCTGTTATTTATTGTTTTTAGTTGGTATTAAAATCTCAGCAAAATGATAGGTCTTAATACTTAGTACTAAAATTCTTGATTCTTTTTTAATTTAAAAACTCAAATACACCACAAGCCCCTTGACCTGTTCCAACACACATCGTTACTGCACCATATTTACCTTGCATGTTCTGCTTACGCATTTCATCAAATAATTGTACAGATAGTTTTGCGCCGGTACAACCTAAAGGGTGTCCTAAAGCAATAGCTCCACCATTAACGTTAATAATATCTGGATTTAAATGTAATTCTCTAATAACCGCTAATGACTGAGAAGCGAAAGCCTCATTCAATTCAATAAGTGATAAATCATCTTGTTTTAAGCCTGCTTGTTTTAACGCTTTTGGTATGGCTTTTACAGGTCCAATTCCCATAATTCGTGGCTCAACACCTGCAGCTGCATAGTTAACCATGCGGGCTACGGGCTCAAGATTTAATTCTTTAACCATGTCTTCACTCATTACCATAACAAAAGCGGCGCCATCACTCATTTGTGATGAATTACCAGCTGTTACGCTTCCACCTGCTGCAAATACGGCTCTAAGTTTTGCTAATGCTTCTTTACTTGTTCCTGCGCGAGGCCCTTCATCTTTAGTTACGGTGTATGATTTAGTCGCTTTTTTTCCGTTAGCATCAATATAAGTTTGCTCTATGTCTATTGGTACAATCTGATCTTGAAAACGATTTTCAGATTGTGCTTTTAAAGCTTTCATGTGCGAATTGTAGGCAAACTCATCTTGGTCTTCACGAGACACTTTAAACTGTTGCGCTACCGCTTCGGCAGTATTTCCCATTCCCCAATAATAATCTTCGTGACCTGCTTTTACTATGGCGTCGTAATTTAATTCTGGTTTAAAACCTGTCATAGGTACACTACTCATACTTTCTGCACCACCTGCAATAATACAATCTGCCATACCGGCTTGTATTTTTGCAGTTGCCATACCGATTGTTTCTACTCCAGAAGAGCAAAAACGATTTACAGTTACACCAGGAACATCTATAACTTCTAATCCCATTAAAGAGATTAAACGTGCCATATTTAGTCCTTGAGAACCTTCTGGCATTGCGTTACCTACAATAACGTCATCAATACGTTTTGGGTCTAAACCTGGCAACTCTTTCATCATATATTTGATGGTTTCTGCGGCCAATTCATCTGTTCTTTTAAAACGGAATACACCTTTGGGGGCTTTCCCAACTGCTGTTCTATATGCTTTTACTATATATGCTGTTTTCATTGTCTTAGTTTCTTAATGGTTTCCCTTTGGTTAACATGTGCTGAATTCTTTCCAAAGTCTTACGTTCTGTACATAGCGAAAGGAAAGCTTCACGTTCTAGGTCTAATAAGTATTGTTCACTTACTAGCGTTGGTTCAGATAAATCTCCACCAGCCATAACATAAGCTAACTTGTTAGCAATTTTCTTATCGTGTTCACTGATGTAATGACTAGCTTCCATAGAATCTGTACCTACTAAAAACATACTTAAGGCTTGCTTACCAAGAACTTTAACATCCTTACGTTTTACAGGTTGTGTGTACCCCATATCTGCCATTAGTTTAGCATGTTGTTTTGCTACTGCAATTTGACGGTCTTTGTTAACTACAACAACATCTTTTCCTTTTTGAAGAATACCTAAGTCGAATGCCTCGTAAGCAGATGTAGCTACTTTTGCCATACCAATAGTTAAGAAGTAGTCTTGGAGTACATTTAATTCTACATCACCTTTTCTAAATGTGTCCGATGCTCTTAAAGCCATTTCTTTAGAACCTCCACCTCCAGGAATCACACCTACACCAAACTCTACTAGTCCGATGTAAGTTTCTGCAGCTGCAACGACTTTATCGGCGTGCATAGATAATTCACAACCTCCGCCAAGTGCCATACCATGAGGTGCAGCAACCGTTGGGATTGATGAATAACGCATACGCATCATCGAATCTTGGAAATATTTAATCGCCATATTCAACTCATCATATTCTTGCTCTGCAGCCATCATAAAAATCATACCGATATTTGCTCCAACTGAGAAGTTTGCGGCTTGGTTACCAACTATTAGTCCTGCGAAATCTTTTTCAGCAATATCAATGGCTTTATTTAAACCGGCAAGAACGTCGCCACCAATAGTATTCATTTTAGATTGGAATTCTACATTGAGAATACCATCTCCTAAATCTTCAACCACAACGCCAGAGTTTTTAAATACTTCAGCTGTTTTTCTAATATTATCTAATATGATAAAACTGTCTTGACCAGGAATTTTTTCATGTGATTTCTTAGGGATATCATACGCGTAAGTTGCTCCTTCATTAATGGAATAAAAAGAGGTACTTCCTGAAGCTAACATTTCAGTTACCCAAGCATTAGGTTCTAAACCTTCTGCTTTCATCATTTCTATACCTTTTTCAATACCGATAGCATCCCAAATTTGGAAAGGACCATGTCCCCAACCAAAACCTGCTTTCATAGCATCATCAATTTTGTAAAGGTCTTCAGTAATTTCAGGGATACGGTTTGATACATAAGCAAATAATGCTGCAAAGTGTTTTCGGTAGAATTCACCTGCTTTATCTTTTCCTTTAACTAATACCTTAAAACGATCTGCGACATTATCAATGGTCTTAGTTAATTCTAGCGTAGCGAATTTGGCACGCTTTGCTGAACGGTACTCTAAAGTGTCTAAGTCGAGCGATAAAATTTCTTTTTTTCCTTCAGCAGATACATTCTTTTTATAGAAGCCTTGTCCTGTTTTACTTCCCAACCATTTATTGTCCATCATGGTATTGATGAAATCTGGTATTTGAAATAAATCTAATTGCTCATCTTTGGGACAGTTGTCTTTAATACCGTTGGCCACATGGACTAAGGTATCTAAACCAACTACATCGACAGTTCTAAACGTTGCTGATTTTGGACGACCAATCACAGGGCCAGATAATTTATCTACTTCTTCGATGGTCATTCCTAATTCTTTCACGACATGAAAGACATTCATGATACTAAAAATACCTATTCTGTTTCCGATAAAAGCTGGAGTATCTTTAGCTATCACCGAAGTCTTTCCTAAAAACTGTTCGCCGTAACCATTTAAAAAGTCTAAAACAGAGGCATCTGTTTGAGGTCCAGGTATGATTTCGAATAATTTTAAGTAACGTGCAGGATTAAAGAAGTGCGTTCCACAGAAATGCTTTTGGAAATCTTCACTACGGCCTTCGCTCATAAACTTAATAGGAATACCAGAGGTGTTCGATGTAATTAACGTTCCTGGTGTTCTGTATTTCTCAAGTTTTTCAAAAACTTGTTGCTTAATGTCTAGTCGTTCTACAACAACTTCCATAATCCAATCTACAGCTGCCACTTTGGCAATATCATCTTCAATATTACCAGTTGTGATACGATTGGCAAATGCGTTGTGATAGAGTGGTGCAGGCTTTGATTTAATCGAGGCTGTTAACGCCTCATTAACTAATCTGTTTCTTACAACTTTGTCTTCTAAAGTTAAGCCTTTAGCTTGCTCTTTAGCATTAAGTTCTCTCGGTACAATGTCTAGTAACAAAACATCAACTCCGATGTTAGCAAAATGACAAGCAATGCCGCTCCCCATAATACCCGAACCAATGATGGCTATTTTTTTAATTCTACGTTTACTCATCTTATTTTAAAATGTGTTCTTTTTGATTGTATATCTGTTTGTTAGAAATCATATTATTAATGACTTCTGCTACTTTATAAAAGTTTTTTAATTCTTCATTAGAAACATTATCTCTAATAGTTTCATTAAATGTTAATACCTTTTCTTTAGAATAGGCACGTTTTTCTCTACCAAATTCTGTTAAAAAAATAAGAACACCACGACCATCTTCAGGGTTTGGTTTTCTTAGTATTAACCCTTTTTCTTCCATGGTTTTTAAGGTTCGCGATAGGCTTGTAGCTTCCATTCCCATTTTTGGACCTAAAGAGGTAGATGGTGTGCCATTCTCTGGGTCTATACTAAGTAAAGCAAAACCAGTTGCCATTGTGGTGCCAAATTCTAAAGCTTCTTCGTTGTACATTTTATTTACAGCTAACCATGTGGTTCGCAATACATAATCTATAGTTTTATCTTTCATTTAATTTCTTTGGAATTCAAATATAATAAAAAAATACTATGCATGCATAATAAATTATCATTTTTTGGTTTGATGATATAGCAAAAAAAGTGTCTCAAACTGAGACACTCTTTTTATAAGGCGTTATTTATTGTTAAATTCTTAAATAAATTTATTAAGCTCTGTATATTTTATCATAAAGCTCTTGGTAGATGCCTTTAATAATATCGCGCTTCATTTTCATAGTAGGAGTAAGATGTCCGCCATCTATAGACCATACGTTTGGTGTTAATTCAAAACGTTTAATTTGTTCCCATTTACCAAACTTAGTATTGTATTTATCTACTTCTTTTTGTATTCTATTAATTACAATTTCTGAAGTAGCAATTTCAGCATCAGATTTACCGATAGTGTATTTTTTTAGTTCAATCCAATCTCTAACAAAATCGAAGTTGGGTTGTATTAAAGCGGCAGGCATTTTTTCGCCTTCACCAACCACCATAATTTGTTCTATAAATAGGGATTGTTTCATGTCGTTTTCTAAAAGTGGCGGAATAATGTATTTACCTCCAGAGGTTTTAAACATTTCTTTTTTACGACCTGTAATGTGCAAGAACCCTTCAGTATCGATTTTACCTTTATCGCCTGTGTGAAAGTAATCACCAGTCATTACACTTGCTGTTTTTTCAGGGTCTTTATAATAACCTAACATTACGTTTGGCCCTTTTATTAATAATTCTCCATCTTCAGCAATTTTTACTTCAACGTTATCTATAGGTTTGCCAACAGCACCAACTTTGTACATATTATCTCTATATAGACCAACAGATACCACAGGTGAGGTTTCTGTTAAACCGTAACCTTCCATAACTCTCATGCCGGCTGCTCCAAACATTCTTGCAAGTCTTGGTTGTAGGGCTGCACTACCAGATACCATGGTGCCTAATTCGCCACCAAGGGCTTCGCGCCATTTACTAAATATAAGTTTACTGGCTATTTTGAGTTGAAATTCGTACCAAGCACCATTTGCACCATATGGCTCCCATTGTTCGCCTAGTTTTACTGCCCAGAAGAATAACGCTTTTTTAATTCCTGTTAACTCTTCTCCTTTTAGCATTATTTTATCGAATACCTTTTCGAGTAAACGTGGCACAACACTCATTAAGTTTGGCTTAACTTCTTTAGCATTATCTCCAATTTTTTCTATGCTTTCAGCAAAATATATAGATGTACCAGCATATTGATATACATATATTAAGACACGTTCGAAAATATGACAAATAGGTAAGAAGCTTAAAACGCGAGTTTCTCCGTCACTTAACGGTACTCTTGGTGTGCTATCTAAAACGTTGCTAGTAATATTCCAATGGGATAACATTACTCCTTTTGGTTTGCCTGTTGTACCAGAGGTATATATAATTGTAGCTAAATCATTTGCATCAACAGCGGCTTTTCTGGCTTCTACTTGTGGTTGATTACTTATATCGTTTCCTAATTCAAATAATTCTGAATAATGTTTGCAGCCTTCAATATGGTCAAAAGAATAAACGTCTTTTATACTTGTATTAGCTTGTACTTTTCTAACTTTTTCTAAAACTTCAACATCCGAAACAAAACAGTAAATAGACTCACTATGGTTAAGGACATACTCATAATCTTCTGCGCAAATTGTAGGATATATTGGTATGTTTTGTGCTCCTAATTGAAGGATTCCAATATCCATAATATTCCATTCTGTTCGATTTGTAGATGAAATAATAGCGATTTTGTCATCCTTTTGAATGCCCATTTTTAGAAGTGCTCTACTAACTGCATTTGCCTTGTCTAAATACTCTTGGGTTGACATTGGTGTCCATTGACCATCGTATTTAGTGACTAGAGCACTTTTATTTGGTTTGTGTTCTAACTGATAGTATGGAAAATCAAAAAGGCGTTTAATATCTGTCATAGTCAATTAAGCAAAAAATTAGTTGGGTAATTACGAAAATATGAAAATAAACCCTTAAAACGTGATGTTATAAATATCCGTCTAACATTTTTAACAAAAAATTAGTGCTTTTCTACCCATAATCTTGCATTTACAAAAGCTTCTAGCCATGGTGAAGCATCATCTGTTCTACCCTCAGGGTAATTAGCCCAATTCCACTGAAACGTAGAACGCTCTATATGTGGCATTGTTACTAAATGTCTACCTGTAGTATCACATAGCATAGCCGTATTAAAATCTGAACCATTAGGATTGTGAGGATAAGCATCATAGCTATATTTTGCTACAATATCATAATCGCTTTCGGCATTTGGTAAACTAAATTTACCTTCACCATGAGAAATCCAAACCCCTAAAGTCGTCCCTTCTAAAGACGATAACATAACAGAATTATTTTGTTGAATAGTTACAGATGTAAACGCACTTTCGTGCTTCTTAGAGTCGTTATGTATCATTTTACCATGAGTTTCATGGTCTGGATTAATAAGATCTAATTCCATCCATAATTGGCAACCATTACAAATACCAACAGATAGCGTGTCTTTTCGTGCAAAGAAATCTTTAATCACTTTATTCGCTTTATCGTTGTATTTAATGGCACCTGCCCAACCTTTAGCAGACCCTAAGACATCCGAGTTACTAAATCCACCAACGGCTCCTAAAAACTGAATATCTTCTAGTGTTTCGCGTCCCGAGATTAAATCTGTCATATGTACATCTTTAACATCAAAACCAGCTAAATACATAGCATTAGCCATTTCGCGTTCAGAGTTACTTCCTTTTTCTCTTAATATAGCTGCTTTTGGACGAGATTTCGTGGCTATGTCTGAAGCTACAGGTAATTTCCCTGTAAAATGACTTGGAAATATATAGTTTAATGGTTGTGTTTTGTAATTGTTAAAACGTGCATCTGCAAGTCCGTTTGCGGTTTGCTTACGGTCTAATAGAAGTGATGTTTTGTACCACGTATCTCTTAATTTAGACACGGTCATTATAAAGTCGTCATTACCGTTTGTAATGCTCAAATTGTCATTTTCTGTGACGTGACCAATCTTATGGAATGCGATATTAGCATTAGATAACGTAGTTTCAATACGCTCATCCAAAGACTGAATTACGATACCAGCATTCTCAGCAAATAAAACATTAAAAGCATCTTTTTCATCAAGACTTGTAATGTCTAATTTAGCTCCTAAATTATTATCTGAAAAGCAAAGTTCTAGTAATGTTGTTATGAGTCCGCCAGACGCCACATCGTGTCCTGCAACAATTTGATTTGATTTTATTAAATTTTGAATGGTGTTAAATACTGTTTTTACATATATAGCACTTTTAACGTTAGGCGTTGTATTTCCTATTTTATTATTGATTTGTGCAAAAGAACTACCACCAAGTTTATACGTGTCTTGAGAAATATTTATATAGTAAATGCCACCTTTATCTTTTTTAAATACAGGTTCAATAACATTAGTAATATCATTACAGTTTCCTGCGGCAGAAATGATAACGGTACCAGGTGATATAACATCGCCATCAGGATATTTTTGCTTCATAGAAAGCGAATCTTTACCTGTGGGTACATTGATGCCCAAATCTATTGAAAATTCAGAGATGGCTTTAACCGCTTCATACAGACGCGCATCTTCACCTTCGTTTTTACAAGGCCACATCCAATTAGCAGAGAGCGATACGCTTTCTAAACCGTCTTTAAGTGGTGCCCAAATAATGTTAGTTAACGCTTCTGTTATTGAGTTGCGACTGCCAGCTTCAGGGTTAATTAAGCCTGAAATAGGTGAGTGGCCAATACTAGTAGCAATACCTTCTTTGCCTTTAAAATCTAGTGCCATAACACCAACGTTGTTTAAAGGTAATTGTAACGGACCAACGCATTGTTGTTTGGCAACTTTTCCGCCAACACAACGGTCTACTTTGTTAGTTAACCAATCTTTACAACCCACTGCTTCAAGTTGTAAAAGTTGGTCTAAATAGTTATGAAAATTAGCAGTATCATAAGAAATCTCAGCGTAGTTTTTTTGTACAGTGACGTCTGTCATTATGGTTTTTGGTGAACTTCCGAACATATCCTCTAAGGCCAAATCCATTGGTTTGTCACCATTGGTTTTAGACTCAAAAGTAAAGCGGTGTTTCCCTGTAACTTCACCAACATCATAAATTGGTGAGCGTTCTCTGTCTGCTATTTTATGTAAGGTTTCTAAATGCTTTTCGGCAATTACTAATCCCATTCGTTCTTGAGACTCATTACCAATAATTTCTTTTGCAGAAAGCGTTGGGTCACCAACAGGTAGTTTGTCTAAATTAATATGTCCACCAGTATCTTCGACCAATTCAGATAAACAATTTAAATGTCCGCCAGCACCATGGTCATGTATTGATACTATAAAATTCTCGTCGCTTTCTACCATACCACGTACTGCATTTGCAGCACGTTTTTGCATTTCAGGATTAGAACGTTGCACAGCATTTAATTCTATACCAGAAGCTAAAGCACCAGTATCTGCAGAAGAAACTGCAGCACCACCCATACCAATTCTATAATTGTCACCACCAAGGATGACAATTTTATCACCTTCTTTTGGAATATCTTTTAAGGCTTGCTCTGCTTTGCCATAACCAATACCACCAGCTTGCATTATGACTTTGTCATATCCAATTTTGGCGTTTTCATCTTGGTGTTCAAAAGTTAAAACAGAACCACAAATAAGTGGTTGCCCAAATTTGTTACCAAAATCTGACGCTCCGTTACTGGCTTTTATTAAAATATCCATTGGTGTTTGGTACAACCATTTACGCTCTGGAAATGCCTTTTCCCAAGGACGTTCTTCATCTAAACGCGAATATGAAGTCATGTAAACAGCAGTGCCAGCTAAAGGTAAAGATCCTTTTCCGCCAGCTAGTCTGTCTCTAATTTCTCCTCCAGATCCTGTAGCAGCACCATTAAAAGGCTCTACTGTTGTTGGGAAATTATGTGTTTCTGCTTTTAGAGAAATTACAGATTCGTAATCTTTTGTGGTATAATAATCTGGAATATCAGCACGTTGTGGTGCAAATTGTTCAACAACTGGGCCTTTTATAAAAGCCACATTATCTTTATATGCAGAAACTATAGTATTTGGGTTTTGTTTTGAGGTCTCTTTTATTAATTTGAATAAAGAGGTTTCTTTTTCTTCTCCATCAATAATAAATGTACCATTAAATATTTTATGACGACAGTGCTCAGAATTTACCTGAGAAAACCCGAAGACTTCTGAATCTGTTAATGGACGGCCTATTTTTTTAGCAACACCTTCTAAATAGTCTACTTCATCAGCACTTAGAGATAACCCCTCTTGTTGGTTATATGCTGAAATATCTTCGATATTTAAAATAGCTTCAGGCTGAATATCTATTTTAAAAATATCTTGATGTAAAGCTTGATATTTTTCAGAAATCATAGGATCGAAATCTTTGAAGTTATCTGAAACTGCTGTAAATTCTTCAATTCTAATAATATCTGAAATCCCCATATTTTGGGTAATTTCTACAGCATTGGTGCTCCATGGTGTAATCATCGCAGCTCTTGGGCCAACAAAAAAAGCATCTAGTGATGCCTGTTCTATTTTAAGTTGGTTGCCAAATAACCACGTCAATTTTGAAATGGTTTCTGTTGATAATTCTTTTGTTGCTTGAACAGCAAATACGTTACTGTTTTGGTTTCCGAAGAAATGAATCATTTATATGAGATATTTGAAGTGAAAATTAAACAACAAAGTTAATTGATTTTGTGATATTTTCTAAAATAATCAAATCTGATATGGCGAAGTATTCAACAAGTTTTAAACAAAACTAGGTCTTGTTTTTTACTGGTGCTTTTCTTATAAATTATATTATTTTGAAATTTTTGTAAATGTTTTGAAATTCAGTCATTTACGGGCTTGTTTGGTTTTGGAATAACGACTATAATTAGGGTTTTATATTACATAATCTAGTTATTTAACCACAAGTTTTTTTGTAACCGTTTTGTTTTTTTGTACAAATTTAAAAATATACAATCCTGTTTTTAAACTGTTTATGTTTATTGAGATAGTGGTGTTTACTTTTCTAACATAAACACGTTTACCTAAAATAGTATAAATTTCTAGTCTTGTTTCTTCGTTATTAGGTAGTGTTATGTTTACAACATCTTTTGCAGGGTTAGGTGTAATTTTAAAATTTGACGCTACGACATCAGTAATATTGAGAATTCCCCAAATATCTGCTGGTTCCTCATCTCCACCCCAAATACTTTTAGCAAGATATGGGTTGTCTATAAACGGATTGCGATTACCATAAACTAGTTCTAGGTGGTTATTGCGATTATTCTCTATATTTGAAATAGGGTCTAAAGCATTCCATTCTAAATATATTTGTAGCATTTCGGTTGTACCTTCTTTAGGTCCAAAGCCATTTAAGTCTGGTAAACAGCGGTCACCATATCTTACATACATATACATCATTGTGCGCGCAACATCTCCTATCCACTCATCACCTGGGTACCAGTCTCCGCTACCTACATCACTTGAATTACCTGAGCCAGAACCAAATTTTTTACTACCTCTTGCTCCATTGCGTTGCACATCGCAAGCTCTAAGATTATGTGGATCTGCGACTATGCCAGTAAATGAATTATTAGTAGATCCCATACCAGGATTTGCATTAGACCTTGCAAAAATATGTTCTCTATTGTATTCGCAATTATCACCACCAAAATCGTCTTTATCTCTTATGCGTCTGTCTGTAACACCATCAGTACAATTAATAGTGTTTGTAAAACCATACAATAATAAAACATTATTAGAATTTGTAGGGTCTATATCCATTATTTCAAAATCGTCTCTTACATCTCCATAAGTATAAGTAGCAGCATTGGTGTTGTTACTTATCTTTAATTGTAATGCATCATATAGATTTTCACCAGTTAAGGTAAAATCTACATTGTTTTGTCCGTTAGTGTAATACGGCTGTTGCGCAAAGCTTGCTAATGTAAAGAGTAAAAATATAATGGGGTGAAAATACGTCATAAATAGACTTACTGTTTTATGATTTTTTTTATAATGCTTGCGTTATTTTGCGTTAATTTTATAATGTAAATACCAGCTTTTAACTCTTGTAAGTTAATGTTATTGGTTGTATTTATACTACTTTTAAAAACACGTTTACCTAAAAGATCGTAGATTTCTACAGTGGTAATTGTATCTAATTTTAGATTTACAGTTAGGTTCTTTTTAATAGGATTAGGGTAAAGTTTAATGCTTGAGTTATTAAACTGGTCTACATTTAATACAGAATAACAAGTGTAAGATATATCATCAAACTTAACTCTATTGCTAGTAGTGCTATTGCCATCGATAACAACAGATACATTGTTTTCAATATTAATGTTAGGTATTGTAAGTGTTTGTGCTGTATCGCTATAGGCTATCGTGCCAACTAAATTTCCGTTTACATTTAAGTTAAATGTACCACTACTGCCACCAAAAATACGCTGTGTTGTTAGGGTTAATTCTCCAATTCCTCCAGCAGTTGTAGGTAGTGTTAATACTCCATTTCTAATAGTTATGGATTTGGTGTTTAATGTTTGGTCTGTTCTGGCATCTGTTGCGCTCCAATTGCCACCATTGTCGCCTACCCAATTTACATTGGCATACTGACTAGAAGCACTGCCAATGTTTTCAAAAGTTTCTGTTAAACACTCTGCACTACCTGTACCATTATTGGTAGTAGTTTGGCAAGATTGATTACTAAAACCAGATTGGTTGCCAGCATTATCTAAAGCTTTTACTGTAAAACAATAATTAGTACCAGGTGCTAGGCTTGTTATTAGGGTTGAGTTAGATAACACATTTGTAGATATTACACCATCAATATAGACATCGTAAGATGTAACGGCAAGGTTATCTGTAGCAACTGTCCAATCTAAATTAATTGTATTGTCTGTTGGGTTAGAGGCTATTAAGTTTGTTGGGTTTGTTGGATTTTCTGTATCGGAATTAACACTCCAAATTAGATTTACATACTCAGGGAAATCTATAAACGGGTTTCTATTGTTTTGATGATTGTAAAAAATATTGTTATTTCTATCAATTTCTTTTTGAGACACAGGGTCATTACTATGCCAAGTTAATAAGATGCTTAAAAAAGTATTTGTAAATACTTTATCGTTACTGCCATCAAACATGTCAAAAGAAGACCATGCATTAATTTGATCTTCGTAGCGCGTGGCAAAGTAAAAATATATACGGGCAAGATCACCTTTAAATTCGTCAATAGGTTCAAAAACTACACCTGTATAACCTGCAGAATAACCGCTGTTTAAATTATTGCCGACTTTAGAACCGTTTTGTGTTGGGTTAGAAATACCACTTTGACTTACTAGTTGGTTATCATCAACAACACCAAAGGGCATATTACTCCTAAATCCATTTACTCTTCCATCAGAGGGTATAAGTTCGTGTGCATCGCTATACATTGGTGTAGCATCATTAAAAACAGATGCAGGTATAACGTGTTCTTTATTATAGCAATCGCCTTCACTATTGTAATTTCCGCATTCGTCATTTATTGGCGAATAGGTGTACGGGTCAGATCCAGATGGGTTTTCAGAGTACATGTCTAATATGGTATTACTACCAACTTCGTAGTAATTATCTAAATCATAAGATGCCATAAAACCGTCTATAGCGTCGTAACCTTGATCTTGGTGTAGTTGTTCTAAAGTGTTACTTATTTCTATATCGTCAACAGCATTTATGATTTTTTTGAGCTGACTTTTTAATGTGTAACCTGTACCCGTTGCATAGTCGTAGTAGCCAGCAGGGATTTGTGCAAAACCAAAACTAGAGACGAGAAGGAGTAGAACGTAAAAATGTTTCATATTAAATAACTATCTATTTTAAAGTCTTTTTTTCTAAAAGTGCCATATAAAATCCGTCGAAACCAGATTTGTGTGCTAAAACCTTTTTGTCTTTAACGAAGGTAAATTCTTGTCCCGCCTCAGATTTTAAGAATTTATCTACTTGTTTCTGATTTTCAGAAGGTAGTACAGAGCATGTCGCATAAACCATTTTGCCACCCGCCTTTACCATTTTAGAGTATTGTTCTAAAACTTCAAGTTGTGTTTTTTTAATATTTTCAATAAATTCTGGCTGTAATTTCCATTTTGCATCTGGGTTACGTCTTAATACACCTAGTCCAGAACATGGTGCATCAATTAATAAACGGTCTGCTTTGCCATGTAATTTTTTTATAGGTTTTGTAGAATCTATAACTTTCATCTCAATATTATGAACACCATTTCTACGCGCTCTAATTTTGAGTTTTTTTAATTTACTTTCGTAAATATCCATAGCAATAAGTTGCCCTTTGTTTTCCATTAAAGAAGCTAAGTGTAATGTTTTGCCACCAGCACCAGCACAGACATCAACCACTTTCATACCTGGCTTTACATCTAGGTAATCTGCAACTAATTGCGATGAGGCGTCTTGTACTTCGAACCAACCATCTTTAAATGCTTCGGTTACAAATACGTTTGCACGTTCTTTTAATTTTAAAGCAGAAGGATGATTTGGTAATGTGTCTGTTTCAATATCTTCAGATTCTAACTTTAATTGTAAATCTTTTATTGTTGTTTTTAAAGTGTTTACCCTAAGAATAACATCTGCTTGCTCATTTTGCTTAGCTATTTCTTTGGTCCACTCGGCTTCACCTAATTCTTTTACGCCCAACTCATCTATCCAATCTGGTATAGATTCTTTAAATTTTCTAATTTTAGAAAGCTCATCAAAACGGCCTTTAATTTTTCGAGATGGTGTGTCTGCAAAATATTTCCAGTCTGGTAATTTTATACCTTTTAGTGTTGCCCAAACAGCAAAAATCCGCCAAATATTATCGCGATGGTAAGGTGCTTTTACATCTGCAATTTCTGCATAAAGTCTTTGGTATCTTACAATGGTGTACACTGTTTCAGCTACAAAGCCACGATCTCTGCTTCCCCAACGCTTATCGCGTTTAAGTAATTGTTGTATTACTTTATCTGCATATTCACCTTCATTAAAAATAAGGTGTAGTCCGTCAATTACGGCAAAGCATAGGTTTCTGTGTAGTCTCATTCTTTTAAGTATTCAATTTTTAGTTCTTAGAAAGCATTTTTATTTCTGCGAAAAAGAACGTGCAAATGTACGGAATAGTTTAATTTTTGACTTGGTTTCGTGTTAATTTATGAAGGATTGTTATTTTTAAAGAAAATTGAATTGTATGAAATTATTTATTGCATCTTTTTTGTTAGTTGTATTTACTTCTTGTAAACCAGAAGCAACCTTAAAAGCGAAACATATTTCTAATGTTGAGATAATAACATTGTTAGAGGATTCTTTATTAAATGTTAGAGCTTTAGAGATAGATGCCAACGGTTTTGGTTCTTTTGCGTCGTCTAATGGAGAAATTGGTGGGATTTCAAAAAATGGATTTGAAGAAAAAACCAGTTTATCGTTTCAGTTAAAACACGATACTATTGTTCCAAATTTTAGAGCTGTGGCAGTCACAAATAATGCCGGTTTTGCTCTCGGTATTTCTTCACCTGCATTGTTATATAAGATTAATAAAGACTCACTAAAACTAGTTTATAAAGAAAATCACCCAAAAGCTTTTTATGACTCTATAGATTTTTGGAACGACCTAGAAGGTATCGCCATTGGTGACCCAACTGATGATTGTCTGAGTATTGTAATTACTAGAGACGGAGGCGGAAGTTGGGAGAAACTCTCTTGTGATGATTTACCAAAGGCTAAAGATGGTGAGGCAGCATTTGCAGCTAGTGATACTAATATTAAAATAGTTGGAGATAATACTTGGGTAGCTACAGGCGGAAAAGCCAGTAGAATAATGCATTCACCAGATAAAGGTAGAACTTGGACAGTTTACGATACTCCAATCGTTCAAGGTAAGTCTACAACGGGCATATATTCAATAGATTTTTATGATGAAAATAATGGATTTGCCATTGGCGGTGATTATACCAAACCAAACGACACCATAGCTAATAAAATTAGAACTACAGATGGTGGCAAAACGTGGCAAGTTGTAGCTAATGCTGAAGGTCCTGGTTACAGGAGTTGTGTACAATATGTACCAAATAAACAAGGACAAGAATTAGTAGCTGTTGGCTTTAAAGGTATAGACTATAGTAGCGATGCCGGTGCTAGTTGGACACACTTAAGTGACGCCTCATTTTATACTATTCGGCTTTTAAATGATTCTATTGCTTATGCTGCTGGTAATGGCAGAATCAGTAAGTTAATTTTTAGATAAAAAAAAGAGCCAATAGGCTCTTTTTTTTAATTTCTTCTATGCATCCCTTTTTCACCAGAGTGCCGTTCTTTAAATTCTTCAATCATTTTATGTTTAAAGGAACGTTCTGCTTGCATGAGTGACACAATTTTTTTGGCAGGTAAAATTTTAAGTAAATCATTAAGCATTTTAGAATGTAATTCTGCTTTTTCTTTTTCTAATCTTACCATCTCTAATAAAAGTGTTTTAGCTTCACTCTCAGTAAAATCTGATGGTTTCTTTTTTTTGCGCATAGTATTAGATCTCTCCCTAAGCTTGTATTCTGCTTCTTGATTAGCATTGTAAACTGGCCAAAATTTCTGAGCTTCATCCTTTGATAAGTCAAGTTTTTCAGTAATATGTGCAATTTTTAGGACTTTAATTTTTTCTCTATCTGGTCGCTGGGCAAATACACTACCAGAAACTAATAAAGTTATAAGAACTATTTTTATTGATGTACTCATAGGAGTATGGTTTAATTTGATTTTTTAGAGTGTTATTTTTAAAATTTTATAATTTTTAATCAAATAAAAGATCTTCAGTATCTATGGTCTCTAAATATTGATTTAAAGTTTCTTCATTAATAGTTACATCTATAAAGTCAGTTTCAGAAATTTCACCAGCTTTAAATAATGACGCTAAATCATCGTTAGAATAGTCTTCTTGGTATAAATAACTTTCAATAGCAACGGTGTCTATAGTGTCTATAGTAACGGTATTTTTTGTGTTAAATACTAAACTAAATAATAAGACAAAACTTGCTGCAATACCACTAATGTAATAAAATTTAGGGCTTGGTTTTAAACGTGCAATAGGTTTGTTATCATTAGTTATTTTACTTATTATGCGCTCTTCAACAGTATTAAAATAAGCTTTAGGAACGCTATAGCCCGAAGATGTAATGCCATTAATAGGCGCTTCTTTACTCAAACGTTCAAGAAGTTGATTATCAAAAGAATCAAAGTAATTTTCTGGTAATTTAAATCCTGTTGATTTAACGTTATGTAGTTTGTTTGTTTTCATCTTTATATTTCGACCTCTATCGAAACTCTTTTTCTTTTTTCTATTTAATTAGACTTTAAATTATTAAAATGGTTTAATCTGAAGTTAAAAACGCTTCTATTTTTTTTACTGCAATATGATAAGATGCTTTTAGTGCACCTTCACTTGTATCTAAAATAAGCGACATGTCTTTGTATTTTATGTTATCAAAATAACGCATATTAAATACTAACTGTTGTTTTTCTGGCAGAGAAGCAATTGCTTTTTGTAGTTTTAGTTGTATTTCATCTCCTTCAAAATAAACATCAGCAGCTAAATTATTTAGAGTATTATTTTGATACTCTTCATTTGTAATTTGCAAACGTTTTGCCTTCTTATTAATGTGTGTTATAGACTCATTGGTTGCAATACGGTATAGCCATGAAAATAATTTACTATCTCCTTTAAACTTATCAATACTACGGTGTACTTTTATAAAGGTGTTTTGAAGCACATCATCAGCATCATCATGGCTAATAACGATCTTTCTTATATGCCAATACAAACGTTCTTTGTAGAGCTTTAATAGTTCTCTAAAAGCAGTGTCCTTTGTATTAGGATTTTGGAGACGTAATATAAATTCTGATTCTTCTGTCAATCGATTTGCTTTGCAAATTAGACTCTATAATTTGCTAAAAGTTTAATTAGTAAACACAGATTTTTTATCAAAAATACAATTGTTTTTAATGTCTGTCTAGATGTTTTTGTCGACAAAAAGCAAAAAAAATCGACAAAAAGTATTTTTTTCTTGCTTTATAGCTTTATTTAGTATATGTTTGTACTGCTTAACCTATTGACTGTTATCAGTTTCCCCAAATTTGATAACAAAAAAAAGGATGTGCCTAACGGTTCATCCTTTTTTTGTAATTAACGTTTGTACTACTCAAAGCTTTGCATTTCTACAAGTTTTTTATAGACGCCATTTTTATTAATAAGTTCTGTATGTGTGCCTTGTTCTGCAATTTCACCTTTTTGCATTACTACTATTAAATCAGCGTTTTGTATGGTAGATAGTCTATGTGCAATAACAATAGATGTTCTATTCTTCATCATTTTTTCTAATGCGTCTTGCACTAATCTTTCACTTTCAGTGTCTAATGCAGAAGTAGCTTCATCTAAAATCATTATTGGTGGATTTTTTAGAACTGCTCTTGCAATACTTAAACGTTGTTTTTGTCCGCCAGATAGTTTGTTACCTGAATCACCAATATTAGTGGCTATACCATTAGGTAAATCTTTAACAAACTCCCATGCATTAGCAATTTTTAAGGCCTCAATAATATCTGTATCGCTAGCGTCTTCTTTGCCGAGTAATATGTTGTTTTTTATACTGTCGTTAAATAGAATAGAATCTTGGGTGACTAGGCCCATTAGACGTCTTAATGAGTGTTTTGTTAGGTCTTTTATGTTTTTGCCATCAATTTCGATAACACCTTCATTAACATCATAAAAGCGTGTTACTAAGTTTGCAATTGTACTTTTACCACTGCCAGACTGGCCCACTAGTGCCACTGTTTTACCTTTAGGCACGTATAATGAAAAGTTTTTAAGAACTAAATTGTCTTCATATTTAAACGAGATGTTGTTAACGCTAATTTCAGAATTAAATTCTTTTTTATTTATGGCATTTGGTAGGTCTTCTAAGCTACTTGTTGTTTCTAAAATTTCTAGTACACGTTCTGCTGCTGCGTTTCCTGCTTTTACCTTATAACTTGCTTTACTAATGGCTTTAGCTGGTGTTAATATTTGATAAGCAAGTGCCATATACCCAATAAATGCTCCACCAGATAGCGTGTTATCTACCATTACCATGTTGCCACCATACCATAGTAACGCAGCAATGGTTGCAATACCCAAAAATTCGCTAGTTGGTGAGGCTAAATTTTGGCGATTCATTAAAATATTAGAGAAATTATAAAACCTATTTGTAGAATCTTGAAATTTGGTATTAAATCTTTTTTCTGCATTAAAGCCTTTAATCACTTTAAGACCACCCAATGTTTCTTCTAGTGTAGAGAGAAATAAACCTTGTTCTGTTTGTACCCTTTCGGATTTGCGTTTTAAACTTTTTCCAATTCGAGATATAATAAAACCAGATATAGGAATAAAAATAAATACAAATATGGTAAGTTTAACAGAAATCATAAACATAGCGATAATGGCAAAAGCAATAGTTAATGGCTCTTTTACAATTAATTCTAAAACAGATAGCATCGAGTTTTTAACTTCATTTACATCACCAGAAATTCTGGCGATGATGTCACCTTTCTTCTTTTCGGAATAGTAAGATATAGGTAACGTAATTACTTTATTATAAATATTATCTCTTAAGTCTCTAAGTACTCCATTTCTTAAAAAGGTGATAAAAAATAAAGCGAGATAGTTAAATAGATTTTTAAGAAGAAAAAGTGTGATTATTAATATAATCATGTAGAGCAGTGCACGCTGTGGGCCATCACTTTCTGTCGTGGTAGTTACGATATAGTTTAGATAATTTTCGGCATAGTCTTTAATCGTTTTAATACCGGTATAAACAGGCTTAATATAGATTTTTTCGCTCTCACCAAATAGCACATTTATCATTGGCATTAACGAGACCATAGCTAAAGTGCTAAATAGTGCGTAAAAAACATTACAAATAATATTTAATATAGCATAGCGCTTGTATGGTATGATAAACCGAGATAACTTTTTAATATAATCCATTAATTATAAATTCATTGCCTTTAAAATAGCATCAATTCTAGTTTCCAATAACTGCTCCTTTGTTGCAAAGTCAGACACATTGTCTAGATCTGTGTTTACACTAATATAAAATTTTATCTTAGGTTCAGTACCACTTGGTCTTAATGCAATTTTACTACCATCTTCGGTGTAATAAATAAGTACATTAGATTTTGGAATATCTATTTTTGTCTCAGTAGTATTTGTAATATCTTTAGATAATGATAATTGGTAATCTTCTATACGTACAACTTTAGAGCCATTAACTTCCTTAAGTGGGTTTTCTCTAGCATCAATCATCATTTGTTTAATTTCTTGTGCTCCTTCAATTCCTTTTTTAGTTAAAGAGATCAGGCGTTCTTTGTAAAGGCCATGCTCAACGTACAAATCTATTAAAGTTTCATATAAGGTTTTGCCTTTGGCTTTAGCTTGTGCTGCAATTTCGCAGGCTAAAAGGGTAGAGGTAACCGCATCTTTATCTCTAACAAAATCACCAACCATAAAACCAAAGCTTTCTTCGCCACCACCAATGAAATCCATAGTAGGAAAATCTTTAATCATTTTAGCAATCCACTTAAAACCAGTTAAGCCAATTTTACATTCTACATTATAAGCCTTAGTTAAAACAGACATCATAGGTGTAGAAACAATAGTAGAACCTACAAATTGGTTGTTATTTATTTTGCCTTTATTTTGCCATTGTTTTAAAAGAAAATTGGTCATTAATATCATGGTTTGGTTACCATTAAGAATAACTAATTTGTTTTCTAAGTTTCTAACTACAACTCCTAGTCTATCGCAATCGGGATCTGTTCCAATAACAATATCACCATTAACTTTGTCTGCCAGTTCTATAGCCATTTTAAGGGCTTCTGGTTCTTCAGGATTTGGTGAAACTACCGTAGGGAAATCTCCATTAGGTTCGCGTTGTTCTTCAACAATATGAACATTGGTATAACCAGCACCACTTAATGTTTGTGGTATGGCTGTAATAGATGTACCATGTAAAGAAGTAAAGACAATATTTAAATTTTCTTTAGCAGAGGTTTCAGTATTAAAACTTCCATTTTTAATTGCCGCATTAATAAATACATCATCAACGTCTTTGCCTATATAGTGAATAAGGTTATTGTTGGCTTCAAATTTAATTTCAGAATAATCTAATCTATTTATTTCAGCAATTATTTCACCATCTTCAGGTGGTACTAATTGTCCGCCATCTTGCCAATACACTTTATAGCCATTATATTCTGGCGGATTATGAGATGCGGTTAATACAATACCACAATGGCACTCTAAATGTTTTAAAGCAAAAGATAACTCGGGTGTAGGTCTTAAGTCTTCAAAAAGATAAACGTGTATGCCGTTTGCAGAAAATACATCTGCTACAACCTTACCAAACGTTTTACTGTTGTGTCTACAATCATAAGCGATTGCAACTTTTAAGGCCTCGTTAGGAAAACTACGTTTAAGATAATTGCTTAAGCCTTGTGTGTTTTTACCGAGTGTGTATTTATTAATTCTATTGGTGCCTAAGCCCATTACACCTCGCATACCACCAGTACCAAATTCTAGATCTTTATAGAAACTCTCTTCTAATCCTTTTGGGTTAGTTGCGATTGTCTCTTTTATTTTTTCTTGAGTTTCTTTATCAAAAGCAGGTGTTAACCATGAATTAACACGTTCTAAAATTTCTGGTTTTATGTAAATCATATATAAAAAAGTTGTTGTGTAAAAGTAAACAATTACAAATGTTCAATTCTATCAATAGTGTATAAAACTATACCATTAAGATAGATTTAGTTTGTCTTTAATGTGATAGCGCTGTTGCTGTTTTTTTGATCTTAAAATTAATTCGCCTAAAAAGCCAGCAATAAAAAATTGCGAACCAATAATCATGGTAGCAAGTGCTATATAAAATTGTGGTCTTTGCGTAATTAAGCGTCCGCTTGGGTTTAGAAACAGTTTGTCTACACCTAAATAAAAAGCAAAACCAAAGCCAATTATAAACATTATGACTCCAAGTGCGCCAAATAAATGCATAGGTCTGCGGCCAAACCTAGAAATAAACCAAATTGTAAGTAGGTCTAGAAACCCATTAATAAAACGGTTCATTCCAAATTTGGTTGTGCCATATTTGCGAGCTTGGTGTTGTACTACTTTTTCACCTATTTTAATAAAACCAGCGTTTTGAGCAAGTACAGGGATATAGCGATGCATTTCTCCATACACATCAATATGTTTCACCACTTGGTTAGCGTAGGCTTTTAGTCCGCAATTAAAATCGTTAAGTTTTACACCAGATGTGCGTCTTGCAGCCCAATTAAATAATTTTGAAGGTAAATTTTTAGAAATTACTGAGTCGTAGCGCTTCTTTTTCCATCCAGAGACCAAATCAAATTTATCAGTACTAATCATTTGATATAGTCCTGGTATTTCTTCAGGGTTGTCTTGTAAGTCGGCATCCATTGTGATAACGACATCGCCAATGGCTTTTTCGAAACCTGCATGTAGTGCTTGAGATTTTCCGAAGTTTTTTAAAAACCGAATTCCTTTAACGTTTTCGTTTAATTCTGAAAGTTTGCTAATGACGCTCCATGAGGTGTCTGTGCTGCCATCATCAATAAATAGAATTTCGTAAGAATACGAATTGGATTGCATCACTGATACAATCCAATCGTGTAATTCTTTTAAAGATTCTTCTTCATTAAGTAGTGGTATTACTACTGATATATTCATATTAATGGTGTCTAGCTTTATAGACTTCAAAAATAGAGAAATTATTTAAGCTTATTAATTGTCATTTTTTATAACTGCTGATATTATAAGAGAAACTATAAATCCAAAAATGATACTACCAAGAATCATCATTGTAGCAATAAAAGCTTCAGAAGTAGTAATGTCAATTAAACTCAACGCTGTCTCAAGCGCTTCACCCTCCATATTAGGGTTTTGTGTCATCATGGTATCAATAGCTTCTTGTTTTTTTCCTTCAAGAAACTCAGGCATAATTATGCTGTAGTGAATAGCTGCATAAATTGCACCTATAATTCCACCAACTAATGCAATGCCCATTCCTGTTTTTAGGCCATCTTTAATGCTAAGAACGTTTGCGTTTAGTTTTTTGTACGTATTTATTCCATAAAAATAAATTAAGATTGTTGCTATTGTACTTACAACACTTAAAATCCAATGACTTTCTATGTTTAAAACATAAAGAATAACTAGTCCTGCAATAGATAAAAGGCCAGAGTAAAGACCAAATGTGTAAGCAATTGGTTTAATAGAAGGTTTTTCGTGTTCCATGATTTTGTTAGTTTTAGTGGTTAATTAACAAGTTAGTAATCAAAGATAGTTATTTGTTACAGTTTTTGATTAAATAAATTTATTAAAAACATTGTACATTTGTAAAAAATCCTTAGATTTGCACCTCGAAAAAATCGAATATTAGTAAAACATTTAGCGATGAAAGCAGGAATACATCCAGAAAATTATAGAGTAGTAGCATTTAAAGATATGTCTAATGAAGATGTATTCTTAACAAAGTCTACAGCAGATACAAGTGAAACTATCGAAGTTGATGGTACTGAATATCCATTAGTAAAATTGGAGATATCTAGAACATCTCATCCATACTACACTGGTAAATCTAAACTAGTAGATACAGCTGGTCGTATTGACAAATTCAAAAACAAATACGCTAAGTTTAAGAAATAAACTTAAGCCATTAGATATTTATAAAAAGCCTTTCTTTACAAGAAAGGCTTTTTTATTTTTACAAAAACGCATAACAGATGAACTACATACTTTTTGATGGTCCTTATCGCAACAACTTGTTGCCATTTACTTTTACAAGACCTGTAGCAGATATTAGGATTGGTATACTTACAATTCGTCAAAAATGGGAATCTTACTTAGAATACACCACCACGACTGTAACAGAAGATTACCTCTCTGATAAATATCCTATGGTAGAAATGGAAGATAACATTATGATTAATGCTTCTTTTTTACCAAATTTAAGTGTGCTTCCTTTTGTGAAAAGCTTAAAACATAACCAAGCTTTATTTAAAGGCGAAGACGTTATTGCTTTTTTTGCTAAAGAAGGTGAGGAAGTTACTGATTTTTCTGCATTTGAAGCGATAGAGTTTAAAGGCGCTATTTTAAGTATAGAACATACTTGGGATGTTTTTTCTAAAAATGGTGAAGCCATCGCAGAAGATTTTGCACTTATAACAAAAGGCAGAACATCGCAACCTATACCAGCATCTGTTAATACTGTAAATTCTGAACATATTTTTATAGAAGAAGGTGCCATACTTAATTTTGCGTCTTTAAACGCGAGTTCTGGCCCAATATATATAGGTAGAGATGCAGAAGTTATGGAAGGCTCTATAGTAAGAGGACCTTTGGCGCTTTGTAATAACTCAACCTTAAAATTAGGTGCAAAAATTTATGGGCCAACAACTATTGGCCCACACAGTAAAGTGGGTGGTGAGGTTAATAATTCTGTTTTATTTGGGTGTTCTAATAAAGGTCACGATGGCTTTTTAGGTAACTCTGTTTTGGGCGAATGGTGTAATCTTGGCGCAGATACAAATACTAGTAATTTAAAAAATAATTATGCTGAGGTACGACTTTGGGATTACCAAACCGAAGGTTTTGCAAAAACCGGACTGCAATTTTGTGGGTTAATGATGGGTGATCACAGTAAATGTGGTATTAATACTATGTTTAACACTGGTACAGTTGTTGGTGTAAGTGCTAATATATTTGGAAGTGGTTTTCCTAGAAATTTTGTCCCTAGTTTTTCTTGGGGTGGTAGTAAAGGTTTTGTAACCTATAAAACAAGCAAGGCATTTGAAGTTGCTGAAGTTGTTATGGCAAGACGTAAAGAGTTGTTTACAGATAAGGATAAAGCTATTTTAGAACATGTTTTTGAAGAAACAAAACAATATAGAAGAGAATAATATGATGTTAAACATCCGACTTTTACTGGCCTTTTTATTGGTTTCATTTTATACATTTTCTCAAAATAAAGATGTTAAAGTAAAACAATTAGAAATTAATTCTGAATTAGATCATTTTGCTGCACGCGTTGTTGGTGATAAGGTATATTTAAGTCATAATTTAACCTCTAAACGTGGTCGTGCCATAAAGGATAAATACTCTAGTTTTGTATATGCTATTTATGAAGCTTCTGTTACAAAAGATGGTGATTTCGCAGATATGAAACCTATTATAAAAACAGAATTAGGTCGTTTTAATATGTCTGCAGCAACGTATTCTAAAGATGGTAAATACATGTATTTTACATCTAACCATACAGGTAAAGGTACTAACAAATTAAAAGGTGTTAAGACCTATAACTTATTAATTCAGCGTGCTGAGTATGTTGAAGGCAAGGGGTGGACAAACTTTGAGATATTACCATTTTGCGATCCAGATCATAATTTTGCACACCCAGCTTTAAGTGCAGACGGAAGTACACTGTATTTTATTGCTGATGTAAAAGGGACAAAAGGAAAATCTGATTTATATAAAGTATCTGTTTCTGGCCATAAAAATTATGGTGAAATTACAAAGCTCAATGAAACGATTAACTCCTCTCGAACTGAGATTTTTCCTTTTATAAGTGTAGATAATAAACTGTATTTTTCTTCAGACAGAAGAGGTGGTAAAGGTGGGTTAGATATTTATAGTTACGATTTAAACTCTAGCGATAAAGCGCAAGAACCAATTTCTTTAAATATGCCTATTAACAGTCGTGGTGACGATTTTTCGTTTTTTGTAAATGAAGATTTAACAACGGGTTATTTATCCTCTAGACGCTTAAAAGGCAAGGGTGGTGATGATTTGTATTACTTTTTTCAATTTTAGGTATTAGTGTTATTTAATTGCTTTTTTTACCCTTTTTAAGTCTAATAAATTAGTTGCATTTATTCCTAAACCGTCTACATTTTTTCTTGTAAACCGTACAACTTCGTCATAAAATAAAGGTACAATAGGTACAGATACCATAATTAAAGAATCCATTTTGGTATATAGTTTTTGGCGTTTTGCGATGTCGGTTTCTAGATAAGCAGCTTCATACATTTTATCAAAAGTGTTACTTTTAAAATGAGTGTAATTTGGACCGTTAGGAGCAAAATTCTTACTGTAATAAAGCGATAAGTAGTTTTCTGCATCTGGATAATCAGCAATCCAGCTTGCTCTAAAAAAATCGAGTTGACCATTAGCTTTACCATCTTTGAGACTTGATGCTGGTATAACATCTACATTAACCTGTAAGCCTATTTTTTGTAACTCTCTCTGTATAAACTCGCAAAAACTTAAATAATTACTTGTTGTGGTTAATGTAATTTCAGGATTTGTAATACCTGTTTCAGTTTTAAAATCTGCAATGAGTTGTTTTGCTTCTTCTGGTTTATAGCGGTACCCAATAGTGGCATCAAAACCGGGTAATCCTTTTGGTATAAAACCACCATTTGCAGCTATACCAATACCATTTCTTAAATATTTAATCATTTTTTGCCTGTCAAAGCCTAAATTTATTGCTTTTCTCAGTTTTTCAGATTGTAATGTAGTAACGTCACTCTCCATAAAAAATGCAAGATATTCTGTATTTAGGTATGGCCCACGTATCATGGTTACAGCATCAGAGTAGTTTGGTTTTAATTCACCTTCAGAAGTTAAAACCTCATCTTTATAAGACGCATCTAATCCCGATACAAAATCTATATTACCTTGTGCAAATTGAAGAAATTCGCTTTGTTTATCTGGTAAAAAAGTAATAGCTACCGCTTCTAAATAAGGCAGTTTATTTCCGCTACTATCAGTTTCAAAATAATTGGTATTTCGTCTAAAAACAAGTTTTATGTTTTCTTCCCAACGTTTAAATTTAAAAGGGCCTGTACCAATTGGGTTAGATCTAAAGTCATTTCTATAGTGCTCTACAATTTCCTTTGGTACTACAGCACAATACTTCATTGTTAATAGTCCAAGAAATGCAGGAAATGGTTGCTTTAGTTGTATCTGAAACGTAGAATCATTTACTGCAGAAAAGCTTTTAACTTTATTTAAAACCCAACTCCCTGGTGAGGCTACAGATTTATCTTTTAGTCTGTTAAAACTATATTCAAAATCTTTTGCTACAACAGTACGTGTAGCGTTTTCTCCAAACAGGTCGTGATTATGAAACAAAACATTTTTTCTAAGCGTAAACGTGTATAAAGTAGCGCTATCTGTTATGGTCCAAGATTTAGCAATAGAGGGTTTTACATTAAGTTGGTCGTCCATTTGTACTAAGCCGTTAAATAACTGATTTGTAGCCCAAATATCTGCTAAATCTTTAGAGAAAGCTGGGTCTAAAGAACCTATGTTTTTGTGCTCATTATATTTAAAAACTAAGTGCTCTTTTTCCTTTTCTTTTTTAGAAGTACAAGAAAAGATAAATACGAATAATAAAAGGCATGATAATTTCATTGATAACCGTGTAGTGCGTTTTAGCATACAACTAATATGTTGTAAATTTGGCAACTTGGTAAAAATACAAGAATGAACCCAACAAAAAAAGTCGCATTTTATACATTAGGTTGCAAGCTTAATTTTTCGGAGACCTCTACCATTGCAAGAGATTTTGTAAATGAAGGTTTTGAGCGTGTAGATTTTAAAGAGTCTGCAGATATTTATGTTATTAATACTTGTTCTGTTACCGAGAACGCTGATAAGCGTTTTAAAAGCATTGTTAAGCAAGCACAAAAAGTAAACCCTGAGGCATTTGTAGCAGCAATTGGATGTTATGCACAATTAAAGCCAGAAGAATTAGCAGATGTAGATGGTGTAGATTTGGTTTTGGGTGCAACCGAGAAATTTAAAATTACAGATTACTTAAATGATTTAACCAAAAATGATTTTGGTGAAGTCCACTCTTGCGAAATAGAAGAAGCAGATTTCTATGTTGGTAGTTATTCTATTGGCGATAGAACTAGAGCGTTTTTAAAAGTACAAGATGGTTGCGATTATAAATGTACGTATTGCACAATTCCTCTGGCACGTGGTATTTCTCGTAGTGACACTATGGCTAATGTTATAAAAAATGCTGAAGAAATATCAGTAAAAGGTATAAAAGAAATTGTATTAACAGGTGTTAATATTGGTGATTACGGAAAAGGTGAATTTGGAAACAAAAAACACGAACACACTTTTTTAGATTTAGTAACAGAACTAGATAAAGTAGAAGGTATAGAACGCTTAAGGATTTCTTCTATAGAGCCTAATCTTTTAAAGAATGAAACTATAGATGTAGTATCAAAATCTAGAGCTTTTGTGCCACATTTTCATATTCCGTTACAAAGTGGTAGTAACGAAGTCTTAAAAAAGATGAAACGACGTTACATGAAAGAATTGTACGAAGATCGTGTTTCAAAAATAAAAGAAGTAATGCCACATGCCTGTGTTGGTGTTGATGTTATTGTAGGTTTTCCGGGTGAAACTGACGATTTGTTTTTAGAGACTTATAACTTTTTAAACACATTAGATATCTCATACTTGCACGTGTTTACGTATTCTGAACGCGATAATACAGAAGCTGCAGAAATGGATGGTGTAGTGTTTAAAAATGTACGTGCAAAACGCAGTAAGATGTTACGAGGCCTGTCTGCTAAAAAAAGACGTGCATTTTATGAAGAGCAGCTAAATACAGAGCGTACCGTTTTGTTTGAAAGTGAAAACAAAGAGGGTTATATACACGGTTTTACTGAAAATTATGTAAAAATAAAGACGCCTTGGAATCCTGATTTGGTAAATACACTACACCACGTAAAACTTACTACTATTGATGATGATGGTTTGGTAAGATTTAATTTTATTGAAAATTTTAAAGACTAAAATCAAAAAAACCGAAACAGCAATGTTTCGGTTTTTTTAATATCTGTATTTAATTTATATGCGAATGCCAACAGGTAGCATGCGTTTGTATTTTCTGTTACTTCTTACAAATTTTGCAATTTCCGGACTTGTTGGTACCACACTAATGTTACGTTCTTTAATGTTAGAAAAAACAAGGTCTATAAAATCTAATTCAAATTCATCTGTTCTTATAGCATCAGGAATAATCATTTTTGTTAAGAAAATTTTTCTTTCTTGTAATGAATATTCAATAATTGCCATGTCATTTCCAACATTTATTTCAAATTGACGAAGAAAATCATTGTCAATTAATTCAGCAGTTTCAGTCATAATTTTTTTATTATTTAAACTCAACGGTTGGGAGTTGATACTATATTTTGTATAGTTTTGCAACGTAAATGTACAAAAAATCAACGTAAGTTTTAGTTTAGTGTTGTTAAAACGTTAAATTATAAAGAATTATGTAGCTGTTATAAATACGCTTTAATTCCATGATGACAACTATAACACAAGTCTATTTAATGCCAGGTATGGCAGCAAACCCTTCGATTTTTGAGCATATTAGTTTGCCTCAAAATAAATATCAAATACATTGGTTAGAATGGCAAATACCAGACAAAGCAGAAACTTTACAAGCCTATGCAAAGCGTATGTGTGCATTTATTGTGCACGATAATGCTGTGCTTTTAGGGGTGTCTTTTGGTGGTATGTTAGTGCAAGAAATGAGTAGGTTCTTAAATTTAAAAAAACTCATTGTTGTGTCTAGTGTAAAGTCTCATTACGAGTTGCCAAAACGGTTAAAATTTCTTAAAGTAACAAAAGCATACAAAATTTTGCCAACACAACTAGTAAGTAATATAGATGTTTTAGCTAAATATGCTTTTGGTGAAACTATAAAAAAGCGTGTAGGTTTATATAAAAAGTACCTTTCGGTGAGCAATAAACAGTATTTAGATTGGGCAATAAAGCAAATAGTTTGCTGGGAGCAAGAAGAACCAAACCCAAGTGCCATCTATATACATGGTGATAGTGATATTGTTTTTCCACACTCATGCCAAGGTAATTGTTTGGTTATTAAGGGTGGAACACATATTATGATTATTAATAAATATAAATGGTTTAACGAAAATTTACCAAAACTTATAGAGGTTTGAATTTGAAAGAACTAAATAGATTTCTTACATTTAAAAAAAAACGAAGCCATGCACACCCTTAAAAATATTTTCGCCGCAATAGGTCTAATCTGTATATCAGGTTTGTTTATCTTTTCTATGCAAAAAGCACCATCAGATGACACTATAGGTAAAGAAGACCCCATTGTAAACGATTACAATGTGTATGCTCTAGAAATGCCAGAAGGCTTAAATTTTGCAGAAGAGTTAGTGCCTATTGAAAATCCGGATATTTTTGAGCGTATGGATAAAGAACTTTTGGTAAATACATATTGGCAATCTAACGGTTTGCTAATGTTTAAACGCGCGCAAAAGTATTTTCCAATTATAGAGCCAATTTTAAAGAAAAATGGTATTCCAGACGATTTTAAGTACTTAGCAGTAATAGAAAGTGGATTAACAAATGCAAAATCACCAGCAGGTGCAAGTGGTGTGTGGCAAATTATGAAAGCCACAGGACGAGAAAACGGACTAGAGGTAAATTCGAATGTAGATGAACGTTACAATTTAGAAAAAGCGACTGAGGTGGCCTGCGATTACTTACAAAAAGCAAAAGACCAATTAGGTACATGGACCTTAGCAGCAGCAGCATATAATGCTGGTAATGCAGGTGTTTCTAGACGTTTGTCTGAGCAGAGTGTTACAAGTTACTATGATTTGCTTTTAGGTGAAGAGACAGGGCGTTACATATTTAGGATTGTAGCTTTAAAAGAGATTTTATCGCATCCAGATAAATATGGGTTTAACTTTAATACGTCGCATTTGTACAAAGAAATACCAACATATAAAGTAGAAGTAGATAGCGCAGTAACAGATTTTGCGCAGTTTGCTAAACGCTTTGGTATTAACTATAAAATTTTAAAATTACACAACCCTTGGTTGAGAGAAAAACACTTAAATAATAAATCCCGAAAATCTTATACTTTAGATATTCCTAAAGAAGGATTTTATAAATAAGAGTACTAGTTATTTTTATAAAATTAAAAGGGCTTAAACACATTAATGTGTTTAAGCCCTTTTAATTTATTCTAGTAGGTTTAATTATCTTCTACTACGACGGTTTTGTCTAGACGATGTTGGCTGACCAAACTGTTGTTTTGGTACAATAGCTTTCTTCATTTGTTGCTTCATCATTTTAATTTGATCTGCAAGCATATCTCTTTTATCAAGTTGTTCTGCCTCAGATAATAATTTTTGAGCTTCTTGTTTACGGCGCTTAGAAAAAGCAATACCAGCTAAATTAATTTTAGCCATAGCTAAATCTTGGTCCATAGACAAGCCAAGATCAATAGCTTTTTTAAAATATTTCTCAGCCTCATTCATATTGGTTTGCGAAACCATAATACCGTTTAAATAATTTAAATACCCTTGTTGCTTTTTAACTAACGCACCTTCCGGATTCTTAATTTTATCTAACCATACTTTAGCACCAGGAAAATCTTGTTTTCTAAGCTTTAAAAAAGCTAACAAAATCATTTCATTCTTAAAGTATAAAAAGATAAATATGGTAGAGAGTAATAAATACATTATACCGTTTCCAATTTCACCTTCAGTAAATTGATATATAGCGAATGCGATGATTAACGCTGTAATGACTAATTTTATATTCTTATTAAACATAATCTATTTCTTTTTGCAGTGCGCAAAGGTAATAAAAACAATTAATTTTTTTTTCTTTTTGGGTCTTGTTAAAGTGAAAACTTGTTGTATATTTGCACGCAGTTTTGGGATAGCGCTCAAACATAAAAAGAAATATTAGTTTTTAAAAATATACAACATGCCAAAAAGAACGTTTCAACCGTCAAAGAGAAAGAGAAGAAACAAACACGGTTTCAGAGAAAGAATGGCTTCTGTTAACGGAAGAAAAGTTTTAGCACGTAGAAGAGCTAAAGGAAGAAAAAGAATATCAGTGTCTTCAGAATTAAGACATAAGAAATAATGATTAACAATTGTTAATATATTATGGGTGTTACTTAGGTGTAACACCTTTTTTTGTACCCTATAGATACGTATTTTTGCACTTTAAAAATCATCAAAATGCCAAAGAATAAAAACATTAAATCCATTTTACTCATAGGCTCAGGTCCTATTATTATAGGCCAGGCCTGCGAATTTGATTATTCGGGTTCTCAAGCATTACGCTCATTAAGAGAAGACGGAATAGAAACAATCCTTATCAACTCTAACCCAGCAACAATAATGACAGACCCTACTATGGCGGATCATGTCTATTTATTGCCGTTGAATACAAAATCAATAGTTAAGATATTAAAAGAACACCCTCATATTGATGCCGTTTTACCAACAATGGGAGGTCAAACAGCATTAAACTTATGTATTGAAGCCGATGAAAAAGGTATTTGGGAAGATTTTGGTGTAGACATTATTGGTGTAGATATAGACGCTATTAATATTACAGAAGATAGAGAGAAGTTTAGAGAGCTTATGCTAAAAATTGGTGTTGGTATGGCGCCACAAGCAACAGCAACTTCATTTCTCAAAGGTAAAGAAATAGCACAACAGTTTGGTTTTCCTTTAGTTATTAGAGCTTCATTTACTCTGGGTGGTGATGGTGCGGCTATTGTTCATAAAGAAGAAGATTTTGACAGATTATTAGCACATGGTTTAGAAGTGTCTCCCATTCATACAGTGATGATTGATAAAGCTTTAATTGGCTGGAAGGAATATGAGTTAGAGTTGTTAAGAGATAATAATGATAATGTTGTTATTATTTGTACAATAGAGAATATGGACCCTATGGGAATTCATACAGGTGACTCAATTACATTAGCACCAGCTATGACTCTATCTGATAAGACTTTTCAGAAAATGCGAGATATGGCCATACACATGATGCGTAGTATTGGTGATTTTGCAGGTGGTTGTAATGTGCAATTTGCAGTTAGTCCAGATAATGACGAAGATATTATTGCTATAGAAATTAACCCACGTGTATCTCGTTCTTCTGCATTAGCGAGTAAAGCAACAGGATATCCTATTGCTAAAATTGCCGCAAAATTAGCTATTGGTTACCATTTAGACGAATTAGATAATCAAATTACAAAATCAACTTCAGCATTATTTGAACCCACTTTAGATTACGTTGTAGTTAAGATTCCGCGTTGGAATTTTGATAAATTTGAAGGATCAGACAGAACACTCGGTCTTCAAATGAAAGCTGTTGGTGAAGTAATGTCAATTGGCCGTTCATTCCAAGAAGCGTTGCACAAGGCTACACAATCTTTAGAAATAAAGCGAAATGGTTTAGGTGCAGACGGCAAAGGATATACCGATTATGATACCGTTATAGATAAATTAACCAATGCAAGTTGGGACAGAGTTTTTGTGATTTATGATGCGGTTGCGATGGGAATTCCGTTGAGCCGTATTCACGAAATCACTAAAATAGACATGTGGTTCTTAAAGCAATATGAAGAGCTTTTTCAACTTCAAAAAGAAATTTCGACTTATAAAATCGATGCTATAGATCGTGAATTATTATTAGAAGCAAAACAAAAAGGCTATGGTGATAGACAAATAGCGCACATGCTAGGTTGTTTAGAAAGTGAAGTCTACAATAAAAGAAAAGAACTTAATATAAACAGAGTCTTTAAATTAGTAGATACCTGTGCGGCAGAATTTAAGGCGCAAACACCTTATTATTATTCAACTTTTGAAAGTGAAGTAGAAACAGCAGATGGCGACATCTATGTACATAATGAAAGTGTTGTTTCAGACAAAAAGAAAATTATAGTACTAGGCTCTGGTCCAAATAGAATAGGGCAAGGTATAGAGTTCGATTATTGTTGTGTGCATGGAGTTTTAGCTGCTGCAGAATGTGGTTATGAAACTATAATGATTAACTGTAATCCTGAAACGGTTTCAACAGATTTTGATATCGCAGATAAGCTTTATTTTGAGCCTGTTTTTTGGGAACATATTTATGATATTATTCAACATGAAAAACCAGAAGGTGTTATTGTTCAGTTAGGTGGGCAAACCGCTTTAAAACTTGCTGAAAAACTAGAACGATACGGTGTTAAAATTATGGGAACTAGTTTTCAATCTTTAGATTTAGCTGAAGATCGCGGTAGTTTTTCAAATATTTTGAAAGAAAATAATATTCCTTATCCAGAGTTTGATGTTGCAGAAACAGCAGATGAAGCGTTAGCAATAGCTGAGGTTTTAGATTTTCCAATATTAGTAAGACCTTCTTATGTACTTGGTGGGCAAGGCATGAAAATTGTTATTAATAAAGATGAATTAGAAGCACATGTTATAGATTTATTAAAATCTATACCTGGTAATAAATTATTATTAGATCATTACTTAGATGGTGCTATTGAAGCAGAGGCAGATGCTATTTGTGATGCAGATGGTAATGTATATATTATTGGTATTATGGAGCATATAGAGCCTTGTGGTATACACTCTGGCGATAGTAATGCTCTACTACCAGCATTTAACTTAGGTGATTTGGTAATGCAGCAAATTATAGACCATACGCATACCATAGCAAGAGCTTTAAATACTGTTGGTTTAATAAATATACAATTTGCAATTAAAGAAGATGTTGTTTATATAATAGAAGCAAACCCAAGAGCGTCTCGTACAGTACCGTTTATTGCAAAAGCTTATAAAGAACCTTATGTAAACTATGCTACAAAAGTAATGCTGGGTGAGAAGAAGGTTACGGATTTTGATTTTAATCCACAACTAGAAGGTTATGCTATAAAGCAACCAGTTTTCTCTTTTAATAAGTTTCCTAATGTTAATAAGCAACTTGGTCCAGAAATGAAAAGTACAGGCGAAAGTATCTTATTTATAGACAGTTTAAAAGACGACGCCTTCTATGATTTATACTCTAGACGTAAAATGTATTTGAGCAAATAATGGCACAGTTTTCGATAAACAGTAATTAAAACTCGCTAATAATTATTACCTTGTTTTTTTATTTAAAAATTGAAATGTTAAAAACACTATTATTTGTTCTCATTGTACAATTGCAATTTATAGGAATATGCCAAGATAAATCTGTTTTTGATATTTCAAGATCTGGTAGCCTTACTGAAATTAAGACACTGGTTTTAAATAATGAAGATGCTATTAATACTGCAGACGAAAGCGGTTATTACCCATTAACATTAGCTTGTTATCACGGTAATAAAGAGGTGGCTATTTATTTAATTAATAACGTAACAGACGTTAATGTTAATGTAAGTTACGGTACACCACTTATTGCTTCAGTGTTTAAAGGGCATTTAGATTTAGTAAATAAATTGCTTAAAGTTGGTGCTAACCCAAACATAGCAGATGTTAATGGTTCAACAAGTCTTCATTTTGCAGTTATGTTAGGTAACTTAGATATTGTAAAAAGTCTTTTAGACCATAATGCAGATATTAATTTGCTAGATAATAAAAAGAGAAAACCTATAGATTATGCTGTTATAGCAGGTAATAAAGACATTATTAAATTATTAAATAAATAGAAATTAAACAGAATAGAGTATGAAAAAAATTACCCAAATTATATTTTTTATTTTTTGTATAAATCTGTCAGCACAGACTATTTCTACAAACTTAGTACTTCTATCAGACGTAGGAGGTGTGCAATACAGTGCTAAAATAGATGTCACAGATGCCTTAATTACATTAACTTTAGTTGGTCCATCAGACAGTTGGTTAGGTATTGGTTTTGATACGATGTCTATGGAAACAGGTAAAGATGTTGTTATATATGATGGTACAAGCCTAACCGATAGACATTTTGTGGGTATTGGTAGTGTACCAGAATTAGATGCAGCTTCTCAAGATTGGACAATAATATCTAATACTGTAGATACTGGTGTAAGAACATTAGAAGCTACAAGAGCAAGAGAGACTGGAGATTCTGAAGATTTTGTACCAAGAACTTCAGACGCGACTATAGATTTTGTATGGGCACGATCTGGAAACAATGATTTTGTTTTAGAATGGCACCAAGGAAATAAAGGTATTACGACAGAATCTTATGTGACATTATCAGATAGTGAGTTTCAGTTAAGTGAATTTACAATTTCACCTAATCCTGCTAAAAGCACTATGAATATTACTTTACCTAATGCAGATGAAGATCTTAAATTAGAAGTATTTGATGTTTTAGGTAAACGAGTTTATAGAGGTGTAATTACAAATTTACGATCTTCTGTTAACGTTACAAGCTGGAGAAGCGGTGTGTATTTAGTTAGATTATCTAACTCTAAAACTACACAGACCAAACGCTTTATAAAGCAATAACGTAGTATTATAAATGTTACTTAAAGCTGTTTTAGAAATGAAACAGCTTTTTTATTTAAAATCTATTTTAACACGATAATCCTTTAGTTTTTCTAAATGTTGCTCAACATTTTTATAAAGGTTATTTAAATCTTCGCTCCGTTTTATATCGCTTTCGCGTCTAATAATAGATTTAATAAAACGTTTTGCATCCATTTTAGTTGATAACACGAGTCCGGGTACTGTAACGGTTTTTCCATCCTCATCAACAGCAACCATAGTAAAGTAAGAAGAGTTGCAATGCTTTGTTTTGCCAGTTCTAATGTTTTCAGATTCTACTCTTATACCAACAACCATAGACGATTTACCAACATAGTTAACAGACGCTTTCATGGTTACTAATTCGCCAACTTCAATAGAGTTTAAGAAATTAACCTTATTAACAGAAGCTGTAACACAATAACTTTTAGAATGTTTAGAAGCACATGCAAAAGCAATTCTGTCCATTAAGCTTAATATATAACCACCATGTATTTTACCGCCAAAATTAGCGTGAGAGGGTAGCATTAATTCAGAAATCTGTATTATAGAGTCTTCCGTGGTTTTAAACATAATTTTTAAGATTTAAATAGAGTAAACTTATTAAAATGGCTATTCCAAAACTTATAAGTGTACCAATAAGTATGTATTCGGTTAGTTTTCGTTCTTTAGATGCTGTAAGATCACCAAATCTAAAAACAGATTTAGCAGTTAGTAAAAACCCTACAGCTTCCCACTGGCCAGCAGTTATAAAGGTAAAAACCAATAGACGCTCTAAAATACCAATATATTTACCAGCATCTTTAAGAGAGGCGTTGTCTTTAGTAAGTTTAGATATATTCCATTTAGAGACTATAGTTTTCATTACAATAGAAGTAGGCTTTGTTAAAAAAGCGATACAAAGTAGTAAGAGTAAATGATGTCCATTTAATTTTAAACTAAACGTATAATCGTTATGAGGTAGCAAATCATAAAACAAATATGTAATTACAAAAATGGCAATAAAGTGTAGTAGTTGATCTATAAAAAAGAATAACCGTTTCGTTTTTTTGCGCTGTAAGAAGAGTTTTAAGACATCAATAATAAGATGAGATAAACCAATAGTTATTATAGTAATTGTATGCGACAAATTCCATACAATTAAAAACATTAAACCCACATGAATCGCAACATGCACATATAGCCAAACAGATTTTAATTTCTTTTTTTCTTTAGCGTTAACCCATTTTTGAGATTGTAAAAAGAAGTCGCCAATAAGGTGCGCAAGTATAAGTTTTAAGATTAGCAAAATCATAGTTGGGCTATTTTTTCTCTATATAAGTTATTAAGTGCAAGTATTTCGTCTAAGTGCGCTCTTTTTTGACGTTTACTAATAGCATCCTGGTTGATGTTTACTAGTTTAGCGAGCTCAGTTTGTGTCATATTAGGATATTCTAAACTTAATTTTACAATCTCGGCAGAGTTTGTAGTCCAATTATCCATGGCCATTAGTGCTAGCCTAAAATAAAGATTAATTTCTTTATTGAGTTCTTTGTTACTTGTTTTTAGTTTTAGATTTTGTTTATCTTTTTTAAGTGTTTCAAATGTTTCTCCAGAATATATAAAAGCTTCTCCGTTAGATTCGCTTACAGAATCACCTTCATAATCTTTAGTGCCAATACCAATAGACATGCGCACATCTAAGCCTTTTACAGATTTTAAATACGCTTTAATATAAATGGCTATTATAAAACTGTCTTTAATATTACTAGATTCTAATTGAAAGCTGTCTCCTCTATAAATATCGTAAAATGTTGCATCTTTAGATACTTTAGCCAACGCTTCTTTTAAAGGTGAAAGCCATAAGTCTTCACTTTTTGCGTTACGAGATTTTATAATATCGCCTGTTATTACACTTGTCATAATACATTTATTTATACAAATATATGCCTTTTAAACGGAATATATAAATATATGCCTTTTTTAAAGCATATTTATAAATATGCCTTTATTTGGGAATATTTTAAGGTGGCTTATTCTAAATCCTTTTCGTGAAGTTTTTTACCAATTTTATGTTCGGTTTCTGTCTTATAAAACAATCCGATAGCACATATAATAACACCTAATAGAGTACAAATTATTGTAATAAAGGTGTTAAATTCAGGTTTAGAAGATGCCTTATAATCGGTAATTATAAGTACTAATGCAAAACATAGTACACCAATACCAATAACTAAAATACGCGCGTATAAGACTCTAAGCCACCATTTGTATAATATATTAATACTGTTTTTATTCAAAATCTTCAGTAGCTTGTTTTATAATACTTTCGGGTAAAGACTTTTTGGCTTTAGCACCCATTTTTTTAATTTTTTCTACCCGCGAAACAAGATTTCCTTTTCCATCAACTAATTTATTCATAGCAGCAGAATAGTCTGTTTTTGCAGCATCTATTTTTTTGCCCACACCAGTTAAATCTATAACTAAACCTTCAAACTTATCGTACAACGCACCAGCTTGTTTTGCAATTTCTAAGGCATTTTGTTGTTGTTTTTCGTTATTCCACATAGAATCTATGGTGCGTAAGGTTGCCAAAAGGGTAGACGGCGTTACAATAACAATATTCTGTTCAAAAGCTTTATTGTATAAATTATTATCTTCATTTATAGCAACGGCAAAAGCGGGTTCAATAGGGATAAACATTAGTACAAAGTCTGGCGACTCAATATCATATAAATCTTGGTAATTTTTAGCCGATAATTGATCTACATGCTTTTTTATAGAATTAACATGTGCCTTCAAAAATACAACTCTGTCGTCAGCTTCTTCTGCATTTACTAAGCGCTCGTAATCTGTAAGTGATACCTTAGAATCTATAATCATTTTTTTAGAATCTGGCAGATGTAACACCACATCTGGTAGTACACGAGTACCATCTTCGCGCTGAAAGTTTTGTTGTACAAAATACTCTCTATCTTTTTCTAAACCAGATTTTTCTAAAACACGTTCTAACACTAATTCTCCCCAGTTACCTTGTGTTTTACTGTCTCCTTTTAAAGCTTTGGTTAAATTAGTAGCTTCTTTAGCCATCTGTTGGTTTAAGTCCTTTAGACCCAATAATTGTTCTTTAAGAGCAGAATGCATACTAATACTTTCCTTTTGGGTATCATCAACTTTTTTCTCAAAGAGTTGTATTTTTTCTTGTAACGGATTTAAAATCTGTTTAATGTTTTCTTTATTTTGAAGGGTAAATTTCTCGGATTTCTCATCTAATATTTTAGTAGCCATTAACTCAAAATCTTTACGTAATTGTTCTTGTTGTAAAACAAGTTCTTCATCGCGTTTAAGGCCTAATTGTTGCAGGTTTTCAAACTCAGTATTGCGACGAGATAATTCGGTATTTAAAAAATCTTTTTCTCGTCTAATAATTTCGCGTTCGTTTTCTACCTTAACAACAGTTTCTTTTAACTCAGATAATTGCTGATTAAAATTTAGACTTTGTTTTTGGTTTTCAGCTTCCGAAAACTGTTTAAATTCAATTAATTGTTGCTGTATATTAGTGTTGCGTTCTTCAAGTGTACTTTTATCACTTTTACTTTTAAGCTGCGAAAATTTAAGTCCAATATAAGCTCCTATACCTGCTGAGGTTAGTATGGCAATAAAAAGAATGTGTGTGTCGTTCATATTTAAAAAGAGAAATTTATTAAAGATAATTGTTTTGTTATTTAGGCTAAGTATCTTTAATTATTAAGAGCTTCTTGGCTTATTGTATGGCTTATTGTATGGCTTATTGTATGGCTTATTGTATGGCTTTTTTATAATTTTATTTAGTAACTCTAAAACTTCCAGTAGTATTATCAAACGCAATTAAATCCTTTGGAAAAAGAGTATCAAAAACACCTTCTGAAATTAAATGACAGGGCTGGTTGCAAATAACATCTTTGTCTTTCATTACAATCATAGTATCGCATAGTTGAATAGCCAAATCTATTTCGTGAGACGAAAACAGAATGGTTTTACCCGTTTCTTTGGTTAGTTTTTGAAGCAGTTTTAAGATGTATGCTTTATGGTACATATCTAAATGTGTGGTTGGCTCGTCTAAAACAATAACATCTGTATCTTGCGCTAAAGCACGTGCAATCATTACTTTTTGTAATTGACCGTCACTTAACTCAAAACATTTTTTTTCTTTAAGGTCTGTAATGTTTATAAGCTTTAAAGCGTTATTAATTTGAATTGTGTCTTCTTCTGAAAGGTTACCAATCCAATTAGTATAAGGATGTCTGCCTAAAGCTACTAACTCATAAACCGAGAGATTTTTTGAGGTCATTGGCTCAGTTAAAACAATACTTAGTTGTTTAGCCAAATCTAATGTAGAGGTTGTGTTTAGATCTTTATTATTTAGATAAATACGACCAGACAATGCCGGTTGTACTTTAATTAATGTTCTTAAAAGGGTAGATTTACCAATACCATTAGCACCAACTAAACCTATAAGTTGCCCTTTGTGTAACTCAAAATTTATATTAGAGGTTACAATAGTTTTAGCGTTTTTAGTTTTGTAACCTATAGAAAGTTGATTTGCTTTAAGTATGCTATGAGTTTCCTTTCTTTTCATTAATTAGTATTCATTTTGTGCTTAAAATTAATTTAATTGTGGTTTAACTTTTATTAATTGTTCTTCAAGCCCTTTTTTAATGCTAATAGCTCTTTCATAATCATCGATAGCAGACAAATAATAAATTGCAATAATTAGTTGATTATAAAAATCATTATAATTAAAAGTATTGTGATTATTATAAAAATAAGAATCTAAGAATAAAGGATTGTAATCACCACTTGCTTCAATTTTTTCATAGCATAGTTTAGCAAATTTGTTTTTAGTACCAACCTCATTTAAAAATGAATAATACTTACCAAAGGTTTTAGCTGAGATATAAGCTTCATTAAGATAAGGTTGCGACTTGGTTGTATTTAATTCCCAAATTTTATTGAAAGTTGATTCTGAAATTGAACTATATAAATTTAATTGCTTTTTAAAAAGTAAATCATCATTACTAGAAAATTGTCCGTTAAATTTTAAAGAGTCCATAAACATAGTGAGAGCCTCTTTATAATTTTCTTTAGTGCTTTTTAAAAATTCAGAAATAAAGAAATCATTAATTTTATTTAAATCTTTAATTTCTTTAATTGTAAAATGATTTTTTAATACAGGATAAGCTTCTTTATTTTTACAAGAGATAATAGTGCAGTATACTATTGTTACCAGTAAAACACCAGTTAAATACGTGGTTAGTTTTCTCATCTAAAACATCATTTTACGTTGTCTAACCAATAGCCAAATTACTACAGGTGCGCCAACTAAGGCTGTTATAGCATTAATAGGTAGCATATAATCACTACCCGGAATTTGTGAAATACTATCGCAAATTAGCATCACAATAGCACCAAATAAAAAAACGGCTGGTAGTAAAACTTTATGATTAGATGTTTTAAAAATTTGGCGTGTTAAATGCGGTATTGCTAAACCAATAAATGCAATAGGACCAGCAAATGCAGTAATAGTACCTGCAATGAGGCTTGTTGCCAAAATAATTATAAGTCGGCTTAGCTTTAGGTTTAAGCCTAAGCTTTTTGCGTAATTATCACCTAATAATAAGCTGTTTAATCCTTTAATAGAAGCTATGCTTAGTATAATTCCGATAGTATAAATTCCGAAGAAAATTAACAATTCATACCATGATAAATTACTCAAACTACCAAATCCCCAAAATATATACTGTTGCAATTGCTCTGCAGTGCTAAAATAAGAGAGCACACTTACAACAGCTGCAGTAATGCTTCCAAACATTAAACCAATAATAAGAATAGCCATAGTATCTCTAACTTTGCTCGACACCGCTAAAACGGCTAACAATACTAAAAAACTCCCTAAACTTGCGGCAATTACAATACTCCATTTAGAAATTAAAGCGGTAGCAAATAAACCACCAAATAAACCAGAACCTAAAATAACAACTGCGACGCCCAAACTTGCGCCAGAACTTATTCCTAAAACAAAAGGACCAGCTAACGGATTTCTAAATAAGGTTTGCATTAATAAACCCGAAATACCTAAACCAGAACCGACTAAAATTGCTGTAATGGCTTTTGGTAGTCTAACATTTAAAACAATAATTTGCCAAGTCTCATTTTCAATAGTTCCAAAAAAACTATTAAAAATACTATTTAAGGGAATTGTAATAGACCCTAAACTTATATTAGCAAAAAAGCAGAGTAATAAGACTATTGTAAGTCCTAAAAAAAGAAGTTTATATGTCTTTTGTTTTTCCAATTAGTTAAGTGGTTTAAAAAAATAAGGTGTGTATTCTGGTAGTAATTCTGGGTGACAGATTTTTATAATATCTTTTAATACTAAGTCTGGTCTTGTGGTACCCAATTCGTAGTATAAAACGCCACCTGTGTCTCCAGCTGTATTTACATAACTATAGATATTTTTATTTTTAAAAGCATTAAAATTAGTGTACAATGCATTTGCTTTTTCTAATTGATTAATACTGCTATAATAAGAGGGGTTAAACCACAATTCTGCATTTTTAGCTTTTACTAAAACCACTTCAAAATTTAAGGCTAAACTACCGTTTCCTTTAGTATCACTCCAAAGGTAATTAACGTTTGCATCTTTTAAAAATTGCGCTTCAGCACTAGAGCCATTTGGTAAATACCATACGTCTTTATGCATAGCGCCACTAAAAACCGTTGGTCTGGTTTTAGCGGCCTTAGCAATAGCTTTAGCTGCTAAATAGTCTTTTTCAATTTGTTTAAAAATAGAATCTGCTTCCTTTTCTTTATTATAAAGGACACCAAAAAATTTAATCCATTCGGCCTTGGCTAAGGCAGACGATTCTACCCAATCACCATTATATATAACTGGGATTCCTGCTTTTTTTATGATTTCAAAGGTTTTATTTACACCTTCTACACCAAAACCAACCACCACATTTGGGTTTAATTCTAGCAGTACTTCTGTATTTATACCTTCGTTTTTGCCGAGCTCTCTAATTTTGCCGTCAGCTATACGTTGTCTTGTTTTTTTAGACGATATGTAATCTGTACCCGGAAAACCAACTAAGGTCTCTTCTACACCCAATAACTCTAAAGCAGGTATGTGTGTTGTAGATGTCACTACTATTTTACTTATTTTAGAGTCTATTGTAGCATCAAAAGCATCTGCTTTAAAATCTATATTTACATCTTTATTTGCAATTGCGTAGCTATATGTTTTCTCAGCTTTTGGCCATGGTTTTAATAGGTTTATAACTTTATAGCTGTCGTAATAAGTTACAGAAAAACCTGTGGCATATTTTAGTTCTAAAACGTTAGTTTTAGAGGTGTTTTGTAGTATTGTTTTTGGTACATCCTTACAAGTAGTAACAATAAAAAATAGAAATAAATATTTAATAAGCTTCATAAGTAACTTTTGTTGCACATGGTCATAATATAGGTTTGTAATTTTATTAAAACTTTAATTATGAGAGACGATTCAAATTTAACACTATATATCGTTGCAGTTATAATCATTGCCCATTTTTTAATTGGCATCGTTTATTTAATCTACAAAATGAATAAGAAAAAGTAAGTCGCATAATTATTTAAATAACTACTTTCGCACCGAAATTTGGTTCTGTTCGTTTCACCGAATAGATTAAAAGGGAATTTGGTGCGATAGTAATATCTATTCCAAAACTGTTCCCGCAACTGTAAATTTTATACTAAGTTCGTTTTAGTATCTCAATGTAAGAGTTATTATTTTCTTCAAAACCACTGGTTGTAAAAGTGCTGAACTAAAATCAGCATAAACTGGGAAGGTGAAATAATAAAAAATAAGTCAGGAGACCTGCCAATTTCAACATAGAAGTCAAACTTTCGGGATAAAAGTTTACATACAAATTACGTGTGTTCTCTCGAGTAATTAAAAATTAAAAATGAACAAAACAAAACTGTTTTGTAGCATACTATGTATTGGTACGCTATCTATTGGTGTTGCGCAATCGCAAGCCGATTCTACAAAAGTAGAGAAATTAGAAGAAGTTGTTATTACAGATTCTCGTTTTGCATTAAAACGTGAAAATTCTGGTAAGGTGATTACCAAAATCACTTCGGTAGATTTAGAAAAACTACAGGGACAATCTGTAGCAGAAATTATTGGCAGAACTGCTGGTATAGAAATTAATGGTGTGCGCAGTAATGCAGGCCAAAACCTAAGTTACTTTGTAAGAGGTGGCCGTAATCGCCAAGTCTTAATACTTATTGATGGTGTGCAGGTTACAGACCCGTCGCAAATTGCAAACGATTACGATTTACGTCTCTTAAATGCAGATCAAGTGGAGTCAATTGAGATTTTAAAAGGCGCATCTAGTACACTTTACGGTACTGGTGCCGCAACTGCTGTTATTAATATTAGGCTGAAAGAGGCATCTAAAAAAGCGTTTAATTTAAATTTGAGAAGTACAATTGGTACCAACCAATCTTCAGATGAAAACAATTATGCTATTGAAGATTCTAGAAATAGCGTTGCTGTAAACGGAAGTTTAGGTAAGTTTAACTATTTGGCAAGTTTTGGCCAACAATATACCAATGGTTTATCTGCAGTTGAAGTTGGTACAGAGTCTGATGCGTTTAATAGTTACAACGGAAGCCTTAAATTAGGTTACAAATTTAATAACACATTTAGTTTAAATACTTATGCAAGTATTGATAACTACAAAGCAGATTTTGATGATAGTTTTGGTTTAATGGATGCAGATAACGTCTCTATTTCTAAGCAATATAGAATTGGTGTATCGCCAGAATTTAAATACAACAAAGGAAGTATTACTATTAATGCAGCGTATAATAATGTTGAGCGCGAGATTGAATCTAGTTTTCCGTCAATGTTTAACGCGCAAAGTAGTATTGTAGATGCTTTTAACCGTTATAATTTTAGTGATAAATTTTATACTGTTTTAGGTGTTAATTTTCAAGACAATAAAATGGAAAGTTTTTCAATTCCTTTTGGTGAAACAAATTTTAGCCAGGCTATTAATCCTGAAAACGCTCAATTTAGTATCGTAGATCCTTATGCTAATGTTGTATATGTTTCAGGCTTTGGACTAAATATTAACGCAGGTTTGCGACTTAATAACCATAGCGAATATGGTAGCCATTTAGTGTATAGTTTAAACCCATCTTATAAAGTAGATTTAGACTTTGGTTACGTAAAAGGTTTAGCGAGTTATAGTACTGCTTTTATAACTCCATCGTTATTTCAGTTATTTGAGCCTAGCTTTGGAAACCCAGAACTAGAACCAGAAGAAAACCAAACGATAGAAGTAGGTGCAGAGGTGTCTCTAAAAGATAAAGCAACCTTTAGCTTAGTTTATTTTAATAGAAATGAAGATAATTTTATTGGTTTTGTAGATACTGGCGGATTTGTTTTTCAGTACCAAAACACAGATCAGTCTTTTACGGCAAGTGGTTTAGAGTTTGTAGCGCAAGCAAAAATTATTAAAAACTTAGATTTAAATGTAAACGCAACTTATACGTCTTTAGATGAAGATTTAAGTTTAAGAATACCAGAAATTATGATTAATACACGCTTAGATTATAGTGTGTCTTCATCTACACAAATGAGCTTGTCTTACCAGTATAATGACGCTAGAGAAGATTCAGTTTTTAATAATGTCACGTTTCAAAATGATGCTGTAACTTTAGATGCTTTTGGTCTTTTAGATTTTAATATTAGTCATAAAATTCTAAATTCTAAGATGACAGTATTTGCTAATGTTACTAATATTTTTAATGAAGATTTTCAAGAACTCTTTGGTTTTACAACACGTGGTCGTGGTGTTAACTTAGGTTTTAATCTCAATTTATAGAAGGTTGTAATATTAAGTTACAAAAGTAAGGCTGTGTAAAAGAATTATACCTTTTGCACAGCCTATTTTTACTAGTCTATATACATGTCTTGTTCAAAAGGAGATATGTAATTACCACCAAATAGCGGTAACGTTTCGTGAGCTTCAAAGTTAATGCCACGAGACATTATAATATCAAACAATACCACTTCTAATAAAGGCTCATCAATATTACCTAAAGTTCTTAGTGTGCTAGGTGTTTCTGTAAGCCCAAAAGTGGGCTCTAAACCGTCTGCAGGTACTAATAAATCGTCTACATTTGCAGAGTTTGCAACTAGTGGTTGCATTGCGTAGGTGTGGTTAGGATTAACATTATCTAAAGATAAATCTACAGAATCATAAATAGTTATTGAGGCTTGCGTTTTACCAATGGTGTTTTCTCCAATAACAACAACGTCTATATAAGGTCGCAAACTATTAATAAGTAACTCGCTTGCAGAAGCTGTTCTTAATTTTGTTGTTAGTACATAAACTTTAGATAGATTAACACTGTTTATAGCACCACCATCTTCAAGCGTATTTGTAAATAAAAAGTCTCGATTTCGATTTTGTAAATTTTCGTTATAAAATAATTTAGAAAAAACTTGGCCTGTAAATTGCCCAGTAATCATACTTCCTAAATACGCTGCAGTTTGCACAGAGCCACCACCATTGTATCTTAAATCTACCACCAATTCTGTGATACCTTCTGCCTGAAAATTTGCAAATACATCGTTTAATGCGTTATCAAAATTACTATTAAAGCCGTTATACATTAAATAGCCCACCTTATCGTCACCAAGTTCTATAATTTGTGCTTTATGAATAGGGTTTTCTGTATATGGTGCGTTAGTAAGTGTAGTGCTTTCACCATTTAATGTTATAATGTCATCTTCTGTCATTAGCGTGCCATTATTATCATAATCAGCAAAATTAAGTGTGTAGCTATCGGTGCTTAGTAAACTACCTACATTTTGCGTACTTAGGGTTTGGCCATTAACTGCTCTAAAAATTTGTCCGCGTTGTAATCCTAAATTATCAGCAATACTGTTGTTAAGTACTAAAGTTATGGCACCAAAAACCTCTGTACTTCCTTCAGATAGTCTGTACAAGTTAAATTCTATACCATTAGTTATAGTTGTGCCTTGTTGTTGGTTTTGTAAGTCGAAATAATTAGAGGTAATTCTACTAAACTTATCAATAGTATTGGGCATATATAAAAGCGACTCAAATAAATCTTCGGGTGCTTCAAAACTATTTAAGTAACTTAGGTAGTCTTCATTTGTAGAAAACCTAGCGTTATTATTAGCCTCATTATTTAAGTCTGTAGCAACAGATTTGTATAAATAAACAGCATTCATCCCTTTCCAAACAAAATCATTAATATCTACAGTTGCAATTGTATTATCATCTAAATCTTCAAAACAACTCGTAAACGTAAGCAAAACAACAAATATTAATATTACTGCTTTACCCTTTTTATGCAACAGTGTTGTGTTAATTGTGTGTTGCATAAAATTTTTTAGTTTTTTCATTTTTCTTTCTTTTTTGTGTAGCAATCTTTTACAATAGTCTGTAAAACTCTAAATTTACTTACAATATTATGAAATAAAAAAACTTTGTAACAAAATGTAAAGTGTATCGTCGTAATAATGAAGGCAAGTAAAATTGAATTCACAACCAATTAAAAAAGTAATGAAGCAGGCAGATTTTGTAAGCTTAGTAGTGCCTTTTAAGGATAAAGTATTTCGTTTAGCAAAACGTTTACTAGTATCTCGTGAAGAAGCAGAAGATGCTACGCAAGAAATACTTTTAAAACTATGGAAGCATAAAGAAAAGATTGGTGAGTATAATAATGTAGAGGCGTTTTCTATGACAATGACAAAGAATTTTTGTCTAGACCGTTTAAAATCTAAACAAGCACAGAATTTAAAAATTGTACACAGTAACTATACAGATAACAATACGTCTTTACAACAACAGTTAGAAGCTAGAGATAGTATAGAATGGGTTTCTAAAATAATGGAAGACCTACCAGAACAACAAAAAATAATAGTGCAGCTAAGAGATATTGAACACTATGATTTTACAGAAATAGCAAAAATGCTAGATATGAATGAAACTGCCATAAGGGTGAGTTTATCTAGAGCACGGAAAACAATAAGAGAAAAATTAAATAATACACACAGTTATGGTATTAAATAATATAGAAGAATTACTAGAAAAGTACGACAATGCTGAGACATCGCTACAAGAAGAAGCCCAATTAAGCGCTTATTTTAAAGGTGATAATGTTGCAGCTCATTTAGAGCACTACAAACCAATGTTTCAATACTTTTCGCAATCGCAAAAAGAACAGTATACCAAAGACGTTCCATTAAACACTAAGAAAACAACTAGATTATATCAGTGGATTTCTGTCGCAGCTGTAACCGTTCTAATGTTAGGTATTGCAATTCCTAATTGGAGTAGTAGTCCTAAAACTTTGGCAGCATATACACCAGAGGAACAACAAATGTATTTGGAAACCAAACAAGCATTAGCGATGTTATCTAATACATTTAATGATGGTGCTTCAAGTTACTCTAACTTGGGGTTAGTGTCTAAAAATTTTAATGCTGGTTTAGAAAAAGCAAGCCACATTACAGAGTTTAGTGAAATAACAAATAACCTATTAAAAAATTAAAAATTAAAACAGAAATTATGAAAAAAATTATAATAGTACTAGCAGTAATGTTAATATCAGTAACAGGATTTAGTCAAAGTGTATTTGATAAGTTTGAAGATAACGAACAAGTCGCTTCCATTATCTTAAATCAAAAAATGTTTAAAATGTTAGCAACTATGGGTATGGATCTTGATGACCCTGAAGCCAAAGGTTATGTAGATATGGCAAATAATGTTACAGGTTTTAAGGTGTTTACAACTGGTGATGCTAAAGTGTCTGCAGATATGAATGCTACAGTAGCAAAGTATTTAAAGTCATCTTCATTAGAAGAGTTAATGCGTATTAAAGATGGTGACCAAACGGTTAAATTCTTTGTTAAAGAAGGCAAAGATGAAAACCATGTAAAAGAATTACTAATGGTAATTACAGGTCTTTCGGAAATGACTAAAGATCAAAACATTGAGATCAATGGTAAAAAGCGTGACTTTGAAACAGTAGTAATGACTTTAACTGGTGATATTGATTTAAGACAAATTTCTAAATTAACAAATCAAATGAATATACCAGGTGGTGACCAACTTAAAAAAGCTGGTGATAAAAATAAAAACTAATAATACGATGTTACAATCAATCACAAAACTAATAGTAATGGTGCTTTTGGTTACCGCTTTTACAAGTTGTAACCAAGGGCCAACATTACAAACCTATTATGTAGATAACGAATTAAAACCAGGTTTTATGTCATTTGATGCACCTACAAGTCTAATCAACGTAGAAGGTGTAGAAATGACAGACCAACAAAGAGTAGCTTACAATTCTGTAAATAAGCTCAATGTTTTAGCATACACCTTAAGCGACTCAAATTTTAAAGATTATGAGTTAGAATTAGAAAAAATAAAATTAATTCTTAAAGACACTAAATACGAAGAGTTAATGCGAGGCAGTAGTGGTATAGACGGAAAATTTGTAGTTAAATTTCTTGGTGATATAGATCGTATAGACGAGCTTATTGTTTTTGGTAACTCTAAAGATAAAGGATTTGTTATTGCTAGAATACTTGGTGATAATATGAATGCAGCTCAACTAATGTCGTTAAGAACAGTTTTAGAAGATTTTAAATTTGAAGATTCACAGCTTAACGGAATGAAAGAATTTTTTAAGTAAACTGACAATTTTATTTAAATGTTAATGCAAATCGTCTTGAGGATTATCTTCAAGACGATTTTTTTTAGCATCATTTTTTATGGCGTAGTTTAAGGCTAAAAATAATAAGGCCACTACGCTTAATATTAAAACCATTTTTACTACAAAATTATGTAGCAGATCAAACATACCACAAATAAAAAAACCAAAAGCAACAAGGCCAACTATGGTTAAAGGAATGGTATCTTTATTTAGCTCATACAACTTCATATGCCTGTATAATTGGCAGGTGTTATAGCTTTAAGTTCTTGTTTTATAGTGTCAGACACATCTAAAGTGTCTATAAAGTTAGAAATAGAACTTTGTGTTATTGCTGCATTAGTTCTTGTTAATCCTTTTAAAGCCTCGTAAGGGTTAGGGTAACTTTCGCGTCTTAATATGGTTTGTATAGCTTCTGCAACGACAGCCCAATTGTTTTCAAGGTCTTGTGCAAATTTAGCTTCATTCAATAATAATTTGCCTAAACCTTTAACTGTAGATTTAAATGCTATAAGTGTATGCCCAAATGGTACGCCAACGTTTCTTAGTACTGTACTATCCGTTAAATCGCGTTGCAATCTAGAGATTGGTAACTTAGCAGAAAGGTGCTCAAAAATAGCATTTGCTAAGCCTAAGTTTCCTTCACTATTTTCAAAATCTATAGGGTTTACTTTGTGAGGCATTGCAGAGCTACCAACTTCGCCAGCTTTAATTTTTTGCTTAAAATAATCCATAGAAACATACGTCCAAATATCTCTATCTAAATCTATAAGAATTGTATTAATACGTTTAAGCGCATCAAACAAAGCAGCCATATGGTCGTAATGTTCTATTTGTGTTGTTGGGAAAGAATGTTGTAATCCTAATTTTTCTTGTACAAAGGTGGTTCCAAAAGCTTTCCAATCTATATTAGGGTACGCAACTTTATGTGCATTAAAATTACCTGTAGCACCACCAAATTTGGCTGCGCTTGGTACATCATTTAATAAATTAAATTGCTCTTTAAGGCGCACTGCAAATACGTCTATTTCTTTTCCTAAACGTGTTGGTGATGCAGGCTGGCCATGAGTTCTTGCTAGCATTGGTATGTGTGCCCAATCTTTTGCTAAGGTTTCTATTTTTTCTAAAACCACTAAATATTCTGGTACATAAACATCGTTCATGGCATCTTTAATACTCAACGGAATAGCAGTGTTATTTATATCTTGAGACGTTAAACCAAAGTGAATAAATTCTTTAAAATTTGATAATCCTAAACCATCAAATTTTTCTTTTATAAAATACTCAACAGCTTTAACATCATGGTTGGTTACTTTTTCAATATCTTTTATTGCAGAAGCATCAATAGTTGTAAAATTTTTATAAATAGTTCTTAAAGCTTCAAATTTAGAAGCATCAACACCAGCTAATTGCGGTAATGGCAGTTCGCACAACGCTATAAAGTATTCAATTTCTACTAAAACACGATATTTAATCAATGCTTCTTCAGAAAAATAATTACCTAAAGCATCTACTTTAGATCTGTACCGACCGTCTATTGGTGAAATTGCGCTAAGTGCTGAAAGTGCCATTTTTTATTGAGTTTTATGGTGTATTTTAAGAAGCGTCAAATATAACGAAGTAAGTTGAAATTTTGAAGTAATAGGTGTTGAGTTTTTTTGATTAGGTTTTGTGTCTTAGTCTTAAGTAATAAGCAACACTAATTTCAGCGATTCGCAATCTACAGCGTCAGCTTTGCGTCTTTGCGCCTTCGCCAGATTTTAAGTTTCAGTGTTTGGTTTACAATCCAATCTTTTGTAATATATGTCTAGCTCTAGCTTTATACCCCGAACTCTGCATCTTAAAATCTCGTTCTAAAATCATAATTAATTCTGGATGTATCCACGCTTTTTCTTTACCTAATAAAAACAAGCTATTCATAGCATAAGCTTTTGGTGCAATTTTTTCATCATTTAGCATCCAATCAAAACAGGCTTCTGTAATTTTTTCTTTGTGTATATTATGTAACTTACCCTTTATTTTATTTTCAGTTTTACTGTAATACGCTTTTGTAAGATATTCGCAAATTTTTGCCACAGGTCTAACAGCAGAATCTAAGTGTACTTTAGTTAAGTTATTGGTAAATGTATCTAAATAAGGAATCATTAACTCTAACTGCTCACCACACACAAATTCTAACACCCAAGCAGCTTTACAAGATATTTTGTCATCAAAATTAAACAGAATTTCTAGTAATATTGTTATTAATTTGGGGTTGTTAATGACCAAATGGGCATAGTGTAATCGTTTTTCTCTCGAATGATTTACATAATCTAATTCGTTATAAAGTTGTTCTTTTGTCAAAATATAAGTTCTCCTTTTTTAAGCTGTATTGTTTAATCCGCTAATTTTAACCCCTGTTTTTATTTGTAACTATTCTTAATCTGGGTCATTTAATTTTATTTAGAATTTATCTAAATAATTTTTATTTCCAAAGTTTGGTACGTAATTTTGCAATTGTAAATTAAACAAAAACAGCTAAAGTTAAATAATTGAGTTTAAAGAAAGTTATTGTATTCGCTTTAATTTTAATGATTGTAGGCACTGTATTAGAATTGGTTCTACTCAGTCATTACGAGACTTTTTTGCAGCTCATTCCTATACTTTGTATTGGCTTAATAATGATAAACACGGTTATTTTAGTTTTTAAAAGAACGCATGTTATCAAAACGCTTTTTAAAGTACTCCTAGTCATTACCGGACTTAGCGGAATTTACGGAGCTTTCTTGCATCTTCAAGCCAATTATGAGTTTGCATTAGAGCTTAACCCAACCGCAAATAATTGGAATCTATTTTTAGAAAGTCTAACTGGTGCATTTCCTGCACTTGCGCCACTTAGTATAATCGTTTTAGCATTAATTGCATATTCATATTTAATACTTATAAATAAAAAACAATGAAAAATATAACAAAGTTACTAGTCGTAGCCATTTTAATAGGCGCAACATTCAATTCTTGTAAAGAATCAGCAGATGTTAAAGAAGAAACAAAAACAGCAGTTAAAACTGAAGTTAAAGACAAAACAACGGAAGTTAACACCGAAAGCGAAACAGTTTTAAATGCCAATTTGGCTACTGAAAAAGAGCTTAATACTTTAGGACTTTCATCAGAGATTGTTGCTCAGATTTTACAAAAAAGACCGTTTTTAAGCATGAATGATTTAGACGTTCTTTTAAAAGGAGTGGATAAAGAAGTGCTTTACAAAAGCATGTTTATTCCATTTAATTTAAACACTACAGCCGAAGCAGATTTTAAGCTAATTCCTGGTGTGGGTGGTCGTATGGCACACGAGTTTGAAGAATACAGACCCTACGTAAGTGTTAAACAATTTAAACGAGAAATTGGTAAATATGTAGATGAGACAGAAGTTGAGCGTTATTTAAAGTACGTATTTGTTCCGGTAGAATTAAACACCGCATCAAACGAAGCTATTTTAGCATTGCCAGGTGTTGGCAAACGTATGGCTCATGAGTTTGAAGAATACAGACCCTACAAAAACTTAAGTCAGTTTAGAAAAGAAATAGGTAAGTATGTAGATGATAAAGAACTAATGCGTTTAGAGCGTTTGGTGTATTTAAAAGACCAATAGACGCACTCTAGTCTAATCTAAAACCAATAACTAAAATGCGTATTACTAAAACAAATTATGGTTACTAATAGCCTCTTAGTTATTGGTTTTGTTTGGCCAGAGCCTAAAAGTTCTGCAGCAGGAAGCAGAATTCTTCAAATTATAAAGCAATTTCAAAAGCAAGGCTATAAGGTGACGTTTGTGAGTGCAGCAAAAACATCACCAAACACTTTTAATTTAGCATCAATTAGTGTGCAAACGGCACCTATTATTTTAAATGACGATTCTTTCAATGATTTTGTAGTACAGCTAAAGCCAGATGTTGTTTTGTTTGATCGGTTTATGACTGAAGAGCATTATGGCTGGCGCGTTGCAGAATGTTGCCCAAATGCATTACGCGTTTTAGATACCGAAGATTTTCATGGTTTACGTAAAGCCAGAGAATTGGCTTTAAAACAAAAGCGTGAGCTTTGCGCTAGTCATCTTCAAAATGAAATTACAAAACGCGAAATTGCTAGTATTTACCGTTGCGATTTAAGTTTAATGATTTCTGAATCTGAAATTAAATACCTCACCCAAACATTTAAAATAGACCACAGTTTACTCTATTATTTACCGTTTTTATTAGAGCCAATTTCTAGTGCAACTATAACGCAAAAGCCAAGTTTTAATGCGCGACAGCATTTTATAACTATTGGTAATTTTTTGCATGCGCCAAATTATGATGCCGTCTTATATTTAAAGGAAACCATTTGGCCGTTAATAAAAAAGCAATTACCAAAAGCAGAATTACATATTTATGGTGCGTATCCTTCTCAAAAAGTTACGCAACTAAACCATACAAAAGAGGGATTTTTAATTAAAGGTTTTACCGAAGATGTAGCTACAGTTATGCAAAATGCTAAAGTGTGTTTAGCTGCTTTGCGTTTTGGTGCTGGTCTAAAAGGAAAGCTCATAGATGCCATGCAAAACGGTACACCTAGTGTTATGACCTCTATTGCAGCAGAAGGGATGTTTAATACCTATACAGACCTCACCAAAACGATAACTACTAACGGTTTTGTAGAAGATAATGCTGAGGCTTTTGCCAATAAAGCAATTGCGCTTTACAAAGATGCATCTGTTTGGGAAACCAAACAACACGCAGGTTATACTATTTTAAACGACCGTTTTAATACTCTTAATTTTGAAGCTGACTTTTCTTCTAAAATTGAAACTTTAAAAACACATTTAGTAATGCACAGACAGCATAATTTTATAGGCCAACTCTTTATGCACCAAACCATGCAGAGCACCAAATACATGAGTAAATGGATTGCCGAAAAGAATAAATAGCGCTAAACGCAAAGCAAAAAAGAGCCTTAATATTTAGACTCTAAAAGCGTTAAACAACTGCATTTGGTTACAATTGTTTTGGCTGTGAATTTAGATCTTGTAATTATTTTAATACCCGCTTTAGAGCTGTTTTTGGTGGTTTCGCAAAGTTGTTTCCCAAACCGTTTATAATACCGGTTTGCGGTGTAAAAAGGCACCTTTAAGTCGTAAACACTCCAAGAAGTTAGCCAAGTTTCAGAGATTATAGACGCTTGTTTTTTACCTAGTATAGGTAAGGTAGCAGCCGCTCTAAATGTAGTTTGTTGTGATGTGCTGTCTGTTTCAAAATAAAATATAACATTGCTATGTGTGCCAGAATACATGGTGCTAGACAAGTTACTGTCCCAATACCCTATAAAGTTTAAAGCTGGCAGAAGTCCAAAAAATAGAATAACGGCATAATTAAACGCATACCATGTCATATCTTTTATAACTAGTAACGGTTCTTTTAGAGCGTAAAACTGTAAAAGGAGTAGTGCAAAACACAAATTCCAGGGTAGTATAATTAAATTCCAGTTAAGACCCGTTGGACCTAAACTTAGTATTATAAACACATGCATAAGTAGTGCTAAAATGATGCTCGTTTTACGTGTTTTAGTGCTTAAAAGACCAACACCAATTAAGCACTCTAAAAGCGGCACTACTGCAAATACATAATTAAAGGTATGCATTGCTGCAGAGGTGTCAGTTTTTAAATTAAAACCAAAGGCAGAAAGCAGCCATGGGAAGGTCTCTTGCAGAAATCCTAAATTAAGTTTTTGTATGCCACTCCATATATACACCAATGCCATAAGCCATAAAACACTAGTTAATACTGACTTTGCTTGGCCTTTTTTATTAAAACATAGAAGTATTAAAAGCGCTACTTGTGTGTAAATCCATGGTTGTAAACGTGTAATGTCTTCTAATATAAGAATGGTGAGACAACCAAGTAGCGTTGCCAAGGCTAGTTTTTTGTGCCAGTCTAAAAAAATAGCGACTAAGGCGATAAGTATCAGTAAAGTGAGTAGGCCATCGCCTAAAGTACCAATAGAAAAATCTAACCAGCTAAAGGCAGACATTAAGGGGAATTCTCTATAAATAGGAAACCACAATTTATACCCTAAAAGAATTTCTATACCCAAGAGAAAGGAGATGAGTTGCGTACTTCTTTTTATTATTTGACCCTGTAAATTCATAGTTTATGTAATCAATATATAAACTTTTAAGACTTAATTATTTTTTAAGGTTATAAAAGTGTGCATTTGTTTTCATGACATTTATCGTTAGAATTAATTTAAACTTCAAAATTGAGCTTATTAAATTAGAAGGCAGGTAGTTTTGTTTTTAAAGTGTTTTTTATATTCTATATTTAGGCTTCTAAATTACTTTCAACGATTTAGCTTAGAAAAAGAGGGTTTGTTCCATGTGATACTTTTCGGTATAAGTTAAAGCCGATTTTTTGATTTTTGAGTATTCGTAAATGAATTCGGAACTAAATTTATTAGTAAATTTAGCAAATAAATCACAAACAGAAACTCCGTAAGGATTATAGTAAGTAGATATGTTTACCCTTTTCCAATTTAACGGATATTGAGTTTTGAATCTTATATATTTTTATTCAAAGCAAGAAATAATTTTCTTTCGAGTAGACTCTGTAAGTCGAAAATACAAGTAAAACAATTATGCGTTAACTTATAATTACAATTTTCACATATTAGATCTTCAGCATAATGTTTGTCAAGTATTTTTGCTTTATCATTAGCTGTGTCAAGCTTTTCTACGGTCGTTGTCTTGTTAATTATATTAGATATTTCCTCTCTTAACCTTTATAATTCTTTAAGTTCACAATGAATAGTTTTATTCCAGTTCTGATTTTTATAAATAATAGAAATTAGATATAGCTGTTTTTTCCCTATCGATATCATCACTAATTCTACGGTAGGTTGTTTTTATTTTTTTACTTCTATTGGAATATTTGCCACACTTTAATTACTAATCTTTATTTTTTATTAATTTTACACAAGCCTAACCAAACTAATAATCTTCACCCAATTAAAAGAATAAGAGCAACTTATGTAGTTGTTTTGTTACAATAAAGTAATACAAATTAGCACAGCAACCTATAAGTAACTTTACGTGAATTTTAGTTTTTGCTTTAAAGACATCACTGGTTTTACAGCTTAGGTATTGCTTTTGGTAAACCTGTCTGTTATTTGATGGTGCATTTGCAAATATTACATCTGATTGTTGCCTTTTTTTTAGGTTGAATGGTTAAAAATTACATTTCGTCATAAAAAAAATACATTTGAGTAGTTCTAGTTTTTTAAATCTACAGATGTGTTAGATATTTGTATCAAACAAAATAGAAGCTTATGAATGTCTTGGTAAAACTAATTGTAGTATTAATGGTAAGCACGCTCAGTGCATTTGTAACAACAGAAACAGAAACAGAAATATATACCATAACAGTTACGGTAAAAGATGCAGCTAACAATGATGGTAAAATATTTTTAGCACTTTACAATTCTGAAACCGATTTTTTAGACACCATCTATAAAGGCACAAAAAGTACAATTACCAATAACGGTTGTACTGTAAGCTTTAAAGATATCCCTAAGGGTGTGTATGCGATTTCTATTTTTCATGATGAAAATGATAACGGTAAAATGGATACAAATTTTGTGGGCATACCAAAAGAAGCCTACGGTTGTTCTAACAATGCTAAAGGCTTTATGGGACCTCCAAAATGGAAGGATGCAAATTTTGAGCTTAACGCAAACAAAACTTTAACCATAGCCCTATAACACTTTTTAAAACGATTTATAGATGAAAACTAAAACACACCAATATGCACCTTTTAATACGCTACGTACACATCTACTAATTATTGTTTTAGTAGTAGTTACTGGTAGTGTACAAGCGCAAACTAATTTTGAAAAAGGCATGTCTAAAGCATTTAATTTGTGGCAAGCAGATAAAACCTACCAAGCAGAAAACATGTTTGAGCGTATAGCCAAAGCAGAATCTAACGGGTGGTTACCACATTATTATATAGCACAACTAAACAGCCTAAAAAGCTGGAATGTAAAAGACGAGACCGTTTTAAAAGCACAATTAGATAAAGCCCAAACGCATTTAGATACAGCAATGGCACTTAGCGAAAATAATGCTGAGTTACTGGTAATGCAAGCTCAAGTATATACCAATTGGGTGGCTTTTGATGGTATGACGTATGGTATGAAATACTCTAACAAAATTACAGAACTCTACGCTAAAGCTTATGCTATAGATGCTAGTAACCCTAGGGTGGCTTTTGGTAAAGCAGAATGGGCAATGGGAAGTGCCAAATACTTTGGGCAAGATACCGCACCCTATTGTAGAGCTATTGAGGCTTCTATTTTACTTTTTGATACCTTTAAGGCAGAAAGCGATTTGCACCCAAGTTGGGGAAAAGAGCGCGCTAAAGAAGTCGCAGCATCTTGTAAGAAGTAAATTTAAAGCAATACAACTATGTTAAAATCTATAAAGCCAATTTTTGTCACATTTTTTATAGGATGCCTTATTTATGTGGTCGGAAATTTAATCTCTAATACTGGGTTTCAATATAATACTACACACGATTTTTTAATTGATTTTGCCTTTTTTCAGTTGTATACATTTGTTTTAAGCTATGCCAATACGCTGTATTTTAGATATATGAAAAGGAGAGAATTTCAGTCTTACGAAATTATAAAACGTATTGTATTTGGCATTTTTGGTACAACATTAATCACATTGGTTTGTATTTTTATTTTAAGAGTATTAGTTACCGTCTTTTTTTATGAGCAATCGTTTGACACCTTTATAACTAACGAAAGTTGGAAGGGGTATTCTTTTGGACTTGGTGTTACCTTAACTATTGTATCTATATTCTATGTCGCTTATTTTTATAACAGATACCAAAAAACTAAGGTTACAGAACAAAAGGTAATTGCTGGTGCAGCAGCTGCAAAGTTTGATGCTTTAAAAAATCAGTTAGATCCGCATTTTTTATTTAATAGCCTAAATGTTTTAACCAGTTTAATTGAAGAAAACCCTGCAAATGCACAAAAGTTTACAACGTCATTATCTAAGGTATACCGCTATGTTTTAGAACAAAAAAGTAAAGAGTTAGTAACCGTAGATGAAGAGCTAAATTTTGCAAGAACATATATGACGCTTTTAAAAATGCGTTTTGAGGATAGCATTATTTTCGAAATTCCCGAGCAGGCTTCAAACCCAGAAAGTAAAGTGGTGCCTTTGTCACTACAATTATTATTAGAGAATGCTGTAAAGCACAATATGGTAACTTCTAGCAAACCGTTGCACATTAAAATATATGAAGATGGTGATCATTTAGTAGTAATGAACAACCTTCAAACCAAACAAATCGTAAAGAAGAGTAGTGGAGTAGGCTTAGAAAATATTAAGCAACGTTATGGTTTATTATCAGAACGAAAAGTACATATCAATCAAAGAGATAAGGATTTTGCAGTAGCAATACCTATGCTCACAAAACAAGTTTCAATTATGAGAACAGCACAAAAATCTAAAGCCCGTCTTAACGATGATTATGTTAGGGCTCGCAAACGTGTAGAAGAACTAAAAGGGTTTTATTACAGCTTAATATCTTATGTATTTGTTATTCCTTTTTTAATATTTATTTGGTACACTTATTCTAGCCACACCATACAGTGGTTTTGGTTTCCTATGTTTGGTTGGGGTTTAAGTTTGGTTTTTCAGGCTTACAGAGTTTATGTAGATAATGGTGCCCTTGGTGCTAGTTGGGAAAAACGTAAGATAGAAGAATACATGAGTAAAGAAAATCAAACAGAACGTTGGAATTAAATTTAGGTATTATGAAAGTTGAAAATTCAAATTTAAAATATATTAAAGCTAAAAATAGGGTCGAAAAACTAAAAGGCTTTTACAATCATGTGGTGATTTATTTTATTGTTAACCTTATAATTACAGGTTTTAAAGTGTCTAATAATTTAGATACTTGGCATGGTTTTATAAACGATTTAATAAGTATAGATGTCTTAAGTGTATGGACGGTTTGGGGCATTGTGCTGGTAATGCATTTTGTATCCTTGGTTTTTGGTCAAGGTTGGGAAGAGCGAAAAATTGAAGACCTCATGCAAAAAGAATTAGCAAAAAAAAGTAAAGATTAAGATTATGGAAAAATATACTATAGAACCTTACGATAACACAGATGAAATATCTGATTTTAGAAAAGAAGAAGCTTACTTACGCGCCAAGAAAAGAGTAGAAGCACTTGTTGGTTTTTATTGGCATTTTGCGGTCTATGTGGTGGTAAACCTGTTTTTAATTTTACTAATTGGTCTTAACTCTAGTGATGGGTTTAGAGGCTTTGGTCCTTATGCAACAGCTGTATTTTGGGGTATTGGCTTAGTATTTCATTTTATTGGAGTTTTTGGACCCGATTTCTTTTTCGGAAAAGATTGGGAAAAACGTAAAGTAGAAGAGTTTATGGATAAAGAACGCCAAGGTTGGGAATAATTTAAAACACCAGTTACAATGAAATATATAGTATTTGCAATTGTTCTTTGTATTGGTTTTGTAACCAATGCACAAAACAGTTTTGTTATTAAAAATATAAAAGTTTTTGATGGAGAATCTATTATAGAATCTACTTCTGTTAGAGTTGTTGCAGGTAAAATAACTGCGGTTTCTAAAGCTTTAAAAACTTCAAAAAAAGATACAGTTATAGATGGTAAAGGTAAAACCTTAATACCAGCACTCTCTAATGCACATGTGCATGCATGGTCTCCATTATCACTTAAAGAAGCGGCTAAAGCAGGTGTGTTAAATGTTATGGATATGCATGGTATGGAACTATACCAAGGTATGATGCGACAACTAAAAGATTCTACAGGTTATGCGCGCTATTATGTTGCAGGTTATGCAGCTACTGCGCCTGGTGGGCATGGTACGCAATTTGGGTTTGAGGTACCAACACTATCAAAACCAGAAGAAGCCAAATCGTTTATTGCAGACCGTGTAAAAGCAAATGTAGATCATATTAAAATTATTGTAGAACCTTGGAAAACTACTTTAGATAAAGCAACCGTTGCCGCGCTTATCAAAGAAGCACATAAAGCTGATAAAATTGCGGTTGTACATGTTAGTAAATTAGAAGATGCTATTGATGTATTATCTAATGATGCTGATGGATTAGTACATATTTGGTGGGATAAAGAATTAAGCTCAGACCAGTTAAATGCATTAACTAAATCAAAAACATTTTTTGTTATACCTACGTTACTAACAACACTAAAAGCTTTTGAAAGTATGGGTGCTGGCGCTAATCAATTTTTAACAAAGACACAATTATTAGCAGAAGTTAAAAAAATGTATGACGAAGGTATCCCTATTTTGGCAGGCACAGATCCGCCAAATTTAGGAATAAATCATGGTACAGATTTGTATAAAGAACTTAACTTGTTATTAGAATCTGGTATGCCAATTGTTGAGGTGCTTAAAGCAGCAACAAGTAATATCTCTAACGCATTTAGCATAGAAAACACAGGTTATGTAAAACCTGGCTATAATGCTGATTTTATATTGTTAGAAGGTGATGTGACTAAAGATTTAAATATCTTAAATACAGACAAAGTAATTTTTAAACTCGGCAAACAAGTAAAATAATTCTATCTTAATAATGAATACTAAAGAAAAAGAATATCTAATCAAGGCTAAACAAAGAAGTAGAAAAGTGATGCTTTTTTACCTTCATTTAGCCAGTTATATCATTTTTATAAGTTTAATTGTGTATAACCTATATATTGTTGAAGGCATTTATAAGAATTCAATTATAAGTTTAAACCTAAGTATTATTTTAGTTTGGTCTGTTTTTATGATTATTCATGGATTGGTCATTTTTAAAAGTAAACAACTGTTTAAAAAGAGTTGGGAAGATAAAAAAATAGATCAGTTTTTAGAAAATAAAGAAGCTGTTGAAACCAAGTTTTGGGAATAAAATATAAAAGTTTATGCCGAAAAGCAGACTAATAATACTCTAAAATATATGAATGTAATTATAATAGAAGACGAAAAGCCCTCTGCAAGACGTTTACAGCGTATGCTAAAAATTCTAGATATTGAAGCCGAAACGATGTTACATTCTGTTGAGGAATCTTTAGCGTGGTTTAAAGAAAACGAGCATCCCGATTTAATATTTTTAGATATTCAGTTAAGCGACGGACTTTCTTTCGAAATTTTTGAAGCTATTGATATTAAATCGGCTGTAATTTTTACTACCGCTTATGATGCCTATGCATTGCAAGCCTTTAAACTTAATAGTATAGATTATTTGCTAAAACCAATTGATGATGAGGATTTAAAAACAGCTGTCCAAAAATTTAAAGTACGTGCACCAAAAAAACAATCGGTTACTTTAGATTTTAATGATATTAAAAAATTACTTGTTAACCCAATAGAACGTGCGTATAAAAAACGCTTTTCGGTGAAGGTTGGCCAACATTTAAAGCTTATAAATGTTGAAGATATTGAATGTATTTATAGTGAAAACAAAGGCACTTATGTGCATACCAACGAAGGTAGAAACTACTTGCTAGACCTAACATTAGATCAGTTAGAGAATGAGCTAGAGCCGCATATTTTTTTTAGAATTAGTAGAAAATTCTACATTAATATTAACGCTATAAAAGATATGGTGAGTTACACCAATTCAAGACTACAGATTAAACTTAATAGCTATAACGAACAACAAATTATTGTAGCTAGAGAGCGTGTAAAAGATTTTAAAAATTGGTTGGAGTAATTATAGGCCATCAAATATGCCACCAATTACATCTCCTAGGGTGTCACCAACACCTTCTATAAGTTTTTCCGAGCCTAAGAAGAATGCTTCAAATCCGGCTTCAGCGAAAATATCTAGTAGAAATAATTCTGTTAAACTAGATTCTCTATAGGTTTTAGATTTAGTTTTAGCCTCTTTTTGCCAGTTTTGATACGCTTCCTTTTTTTCAATCAAAACAGGTTTGTTTGTAATTTTAGATGTCAATAATAGATCATAAGAAGCCCGTTTTTCTTCCTTAGATAGTACTTCAAATGCTTCTACTAACAAATCAAATTTTATTTTAGCTTCAGGTGTTTTATTATTTTCAGGATGATAGATTGTAATTTCTTTTCTAAAGGCTTTCTTAATTGTATTAAGATCAGCAGAAGCTTCTATTTTTAATAATATGTAGTAGTTAGTTATCATAGTTAAAGGCTTAATATGCACTATATGTAACTATGTTTACAAAAATGTTACAGATTAGTCACTATCTTCTATTCTGTTATCATCAAAAGCAGATGGTAATAGTTTGGGTATAAACTTTATAAATAAAGGCAATAACAACATGCCACCAGGTAACATAAAGATAGCTAAACTGGGTATGGATTTAAAAATATCTAGTAGTTGTGTCTGAATTTTCTTTTGCTCATCATCTGTAAGATTACGCTGAGTAGATTGTGCCAAAAGTGCCATGGCTTCTTTGCTTTCAGATAATTCTTTAATAAGTCGTTTGCTATTTCTTTTTATAAGTTTTGAAACAATTTTACTGCTATTGTCATAAAAACTTTGCGCTAAATTTTTAGAACTTAAAAAGGCAACATCGTCCTTATGGTCGTCATAAAAGGTGTTAATATCATCTACAGACTTCGTAATATTTATGCCATCTAGAGCTAAGTCTATTTTTAGTTTATTTAAGAAATTACGCTCTGCTGTATCTATAACTTTATCTGTCCAAGAGGCCATGCAAACTAAATCTATAATATATAGTTTTTCTAAAGGTGAGGTTATAAAATTAACAGCTGCTTTATAAGACGGTAATTCAGAATTTTTATGACGAATAGAGCCTTCAAATAATTTAATAAGATTATGGTCGTACTCTGTCTTTTTAGATTTTGTTTCTATTACAGAAAAAACAATTGTTTCTAAGGCAGACTCAAGATTGTTAACATAGTTTCTTATGTCTTTTTCATCGTTTAAAAAACGTTGGTAACCCAAAACATCTACAAATAATAGGGCATTAATTAGAAAATAATTAAAGCTTTTTGAAATAAAATTATCATCAATATGTATGCGTTTGTGAATAATATTTTCTAATAAACGATCTGTTTTTTTTTCTCCGAATAATTCTTCAAAAAAGGATCGTTTTTGGTCGCTAATTGTTTTGTAGTATCTAATTAAACTATCAATAAAATCATCTTTGGGCTGTTCCTTTTTATATATAAAATAGTAGGTAAGAAGCAGGTTAACTTTACAGCGTTCTTCTTCGGTAAACTCGTAGAGTTTTACAATATCTAATACAACTTTAATGTTGCTTCCATAAATAAATCCGGCTTGTTTTAATTTATTATAAAACTCAGAGGTTTCTGTTTTAGAATATATGGTATCAGAAACTTCGTTTAGCGTTTTTTTTATCCAGCCACTAGCTGATGGATTCATAGACTTTACAATTAGTAAAACAAAGATACTTTTTATCTCTTAGAGTTTAATGCTATTAATGCGTTTTGATAAAACCAGGTGATGCTTGTTTTATTAAAAACACACAGCTTATGTTTTCTTTAAAATTAGATGTATTTGCTTTCCTAAAATGGCTGAAACCCCTGCAGCTAGTCCGCCAATAAAACCTGTAAGTACTATTAATACATAAGGATTACCTCCTAATGTTAATAATACAGAAATGCGTTTAGCGAGTGTATAATCGTTGCTGCTACTCAGTATAAAACTATAAATTGCCCAAAATAAAAATATAGCTAAAAACGGAATAAAAAATACTGAAGTACGTTTTAAAGGCACAAATAAAGCAGTTGCAAACGCAACAATCATAACTGACCACCAAGGTGTAAATAAGGATGATATAACGGCTAGAAATAGAGTAAGAACGAAGTTAATTAGAGGTTTATTCATTAGTAAGTTGGTGTTAAGGTTTGTGAGCCAATAATTGCGTCTGTAGCTGTGTTAGATTGTAAAAAATTGAGACTGTGGTATTTGCCAGCTGCCCAATCGTCTATAAAATTATCATAGTACTTACTACCAGGATTACCAGATTGTCCACCTGGATAAATACCAAAAGCTGTTGGTGGTGAGGTCATTTCTACAATCATACGCCAAGATGGTCCCCAATTTTTTGAAGTAGCATTTACAATATTTTTACCACCACCAATTGGGATATTAAAACGCGAAAACGCAGGTAAGCCTTGTAATAAGTGACCTGCATAAGTGGCTTTATAGTTTACCCAGTTGAGGTCTCCATTTTCGGTTTTCCAGGTGTTGAGGTTTTTAACGGCTTTACTAAAACTTAACAAAAACAAATCGTTAGCCGTTTCTATTTTTGGTGTTTCAATAATATCCATAAAGGCATCGTCTCCTTTTGTTTTTAACAAATAGATGGTTTGGTAGGTAAATGGTGCATCAATAGCTGTATTTTCAATATCAAATTCATCCCAAACCATAGTGTATAGCTCGTCCCACCAAGCACTCCAAATAATTGGACCAAGTTCTTCCATGTCATTATTGTAGTTCCATTTTTTAGCACTAGTATACATTTCTTTTTCAGCTCTGGTTAAGTTAGAAATAGCCATATTTTCTAACATATATGGCATTAACTCTGCAGCTTTAAGATTGTAATTATTGTTGTGTAAATCTTTAAAATCTTGAACGCTAAATTTGTCTTTAGAATTAAAATAATCGTTAATCACACGGTTTCGGTATGTTTCGTACCCATCGTTAAACACAAAATAAGGGTAAGCTTCATCTACTGGATGTTGGTTTGCAGAACTTACAAAACCACGTTCAGGGTTTTTGGTATGTGCATTAAATTGTTGTGGTATAAAGCTTTGCCAATCATTTTCGGTTTTACTGCCATCCATTACAAATTTACCCTGACCTTCCCATTTGTTTGGCAATAAACCTTGTATCCATAAAGCAATATCACCATCAGTAGAAGCAAATACAAAATTTTGTGCTGGTGCTACCCAGTGCTTTAGAGCCTCGACATAAGCATCATAATTTTTAGCTTTATTTAATTCAGTAAATGTCTTTTGCCCATTGCCAGGTATATGTCCTGTCCATTGCATTGCATAGCCAGATAATTGGTTTTTTGATTTAAAGTTTTTATCAAACACTACAGGTCCATGATGTGTATAAAGCACAGAATCTTTGTAGCTCGGTTTTCCTTTTATTTTTATGTCTTCAACTCTTACGGTTACATTTTTCCAGTTGTTGTCGCTTTTATACTTTGTGCGGTCTTCATTAAATTCTACTTTATACCAATCTATAACATCTCTTGTAGCATTGGTTTCTCCCCAGGCAATATGTTGGTTAAACCCAGATATAACTGCTAGTGCACCAGGTAAAGTGGCGCCAAAAGCATTATGGTTGGGCGTGTTTAATTGCATAACAAACCAAATAGAAGGTAGGTTAAGCCCCAAATGCGGATCGTTAGCTAAAATAGGATTACCAGTTGTAGATTTTTCACCAGAAACAGCCCAGTTATTACTACCATAATTAGGGTCTGGTTTATCTAATGTTTCTGCAATAGCTTCTAAAACAGGTGCGCTAAATGGTGCAGTGGTTTGTGGTATATCTATAAAACTCCAGTCGGTTTCTTTTGGTATTATAGGGTCTGTAATGTCATAAAAATCTGGAAATAATAAGTCGAAACGGTCTTTGCCAAACAAACGCAGTGCATTTGTGTTTTCTATATCTTCATCTCCACCTGCTAGCATTTTTGTCATATACATTAGTAGTAGCGCTGTTTTTTTAGGTGTCCATGCTTCGGGTTTATAATCGAGTAATTTATATTCTACCGGATAATCTTTTGGTTTTAATTGCGCAATATAGCTATTTACACCAGCGGCATAAGCTTCTGCAATTGCCATAGTATTTTTGTCTGTAGCCATTTTTTTTAGCGTTTGCTCAGCTCCATAACCCATGCCTCGCCTGCGTTCTTGCCTATCGTGGTTTAGTGCACCTTCACCAAAAATTTCAGATAAACGGCCAGAAGCGGCATAGGTCTGAAATTCCATTTGCCAAAGCCTATGTTTTGCAGTAATATAGCCTTGTGCTCTGTATAAATCTATTTCGTTTTGGGCAAAAACATGCGGTATTAATTCGGCATCATAATGCACAGTAACTTTGTCTTTTAATTCTTCAATGGTAATGTTGCCTGAAATAGATTCGTCTGTTTCATTTTGCCAAACTCCAGTGTACGGATTTAAGAATTTTCCGATGGGTGGTATAGTACCAAATTTAGTGTTTAAGGCAAAAAATACACTAATAGTTAGTGCAAAGGATAGTATGAGTTTAAAATATTTCATGTGTTGTATTTAGTATTTTTTAGTCACAAGAAATATCTAAAAGGCTTTGTTAAAAAGCGATGTATTAACCTATAAATAGATGTTTTATTCCTGTTCTAAAATTTAACACCTAAAAATACTACATATTATTCTAATGCGATAGCATCTATAAGTAGTTTAAAGTTTTCTTCTTTTTTATTACCAATTAAAAAGGCAATTTCTTCCATTTGTGCACCACTGTAGTTGGGCATATCTAATCTGTAGCCTCTAAATGAAGCGTGCATTTTAGAAAACGGAATTTCTATAGTTTGCCAATCTGTTGTTGTAGTAAATTGATAGATATAAGAGTAACGGTTATTACGTTGGTCTTTAACCCTAAATTGGTACGCTTTACCATCTCCTTTAACACGTATTACAAATTTTGAAAATTTAGAACTGTTAACCGTTTTAAAATTGTAACGTAGAGATGAGAAGCCTCCGTTGTTTCTTAGAGATATTGCACCAGTAAATTCACCGTGTCCTTCCTCATTAATTTTAAAATTGCCGTCAGAGCGACCACCCATAACGACATCGTCTATAATTTTCCAATTATAAAGATCACTTTTTGGAGAGAAGTTAAATACAACCATAGATTGAAGAAAGAGCGTTAAGATATAGAGACTGAAATTAGACATTGCATAGCTTTATGTAAAGGTACAAAGTGCTTAATTATGTATTTGTTATTTTCAGAAAAATTTAATAGTAATAGATTTAGCGAAGTACAAGCTTCTTTATAACGTCTTTACCAATAGCCTCGTTAAGGAGTCTTATAATTTTTTCGTTACCATAACTTAATTCTTCACGCAAAACACTAGAACTTAATTGTACATACAAAATTTGATGCTTTAACTCTATAGCTGTCGTATAATTATTTACACCATTTCCCATAAGATTTACCCAAGCATCGCGCACATTTACTTTGTCTAAACCAGATTGTAGGTTGTTTTTATCTACAAACTCTTTTAGAATATCGCTAATGGGTTGGTTATCGTTATTACGTTTTGCCATAGTTTTATTTTTTTAGCCTTTTATTCAATATCTAAAATTATAGGTGTATACTTTTTGTAAGTGTAAACAGCCTTATTTTTATTTATAATAATAAGTTGCTGTGGCGTGGCGCTTAAAATGGTTTCTTTCCATTTGGCATATGGTGTACTGTAGTATATGCGTAAACTGTCGTCTTCTATCTTAACACTAATAGCTTCAGCATCAGCAGATGTGAAATAAGTATCGTTTAGGCCTGGTTTTAATTTTTTTCTAAACCCTTTTAGACTATCATTTAGCGAAATATAATCTATGGTCTCATTATATTTATAGTCTTTTTGATCTCCATTATAAAAGGAAACATTTTCTATTTCCCAATAGCCTTCTATATGTGGAATATAAAGTTCGGGATTTTTAGAACAACTAAAAATTAAAAGGCAGAGTAGTACGGTTAGTTTTCTCATAATCTAAAGATTTTATAAGACTGATGAATTTGTTTAATTATAGCTTCTGTACGATCTGCATGAGTGTCTGAAATAAAAATCTGACCAAAATGATCGTTATCTACAAGACCTATAATTTGTGAGACCCGATTTTCATCTAATTTATCAAAAATATCGTCTAGTAACAATAAAGGTGATACGCCACTTTGTTGCTTTAGAAAATCGAATTGTGCGAGTTTTAAAGCAATTAAGTACGATTTTTGCTGTCCCTGACTTCCAAATTTCTTTATCGGAAAGTTATCAATTAAAAACTCTAAATCGTCTTTGTGGGTGCCAACACTAGTATATTGTATAGCTTTATCTTTATTAAGGTTGTTAGCTAAAAGTGTACGCAATTCTGTAGTAAACAAATCACTTTTGTAATTAAGGTCTATAGTTTCTTTACTTTGGCTAATAGCGTTGTAGCGTTCTTTAAAAATAGGAATAAAAACACTTAAGAAGTGATCTCGTTTTTTAAAAATTTCTGTACCATAAGTGTGTAATTGCTCATTGTAAATTGCCAATGTATCTGCATTAAAGGTATTATTTAATGCAAAATATTTAAGTAAAGCATTACGTTGCGTTAGTGTTTTATTGTAAGATATAAGTTGTGTTAAATACGACTTATCACTTTGCGATATTACACTGTCTATAAACTTACGTCTGGTATCGCTACCTTCTATTATTAAATCGCGATCTGCTGGCGAAATTATAACCAACGGTATAAAACCAATATGGTCGCTAAACTTATCGTAAGCCTTGCCATTACGTTTTATAACCTTTTTTTGACCTCTTTTAAGAGATACAATAAGTTTTTCGTTGCGTTCGCTTTTGGTAAAATTACCATCAACTACAAAAAATTCTTCACCATGTCTTATATTTTGAAGCGCTATAGGGTTAAAGTAGCTTTTGCCAAAAGCGAGATGGTAAATAGCATCTAATGCATTTGTTTTACCAATACCATTTGCGCCAACAAAACAATTGATTTTGACGTCGAAATCAAAAACTTGGCTTTCAAAATTTTTATAATTAACTAAAGATAGTGTGTTTAGATTCATGAAAATAGAATGTTTTGCCATGTTTTAGTGCTCTGACAAAGCATTGTTAGGTGTTAAATATTATTCAAAAATAACAAATAAATAGGCTTTTAAATCCCAATAAAAATTTTATTTTTGCCCACGCACAAATTCACAAGAAATGGCAACGTATAAGAAAAGAGGCTACAAACCTAAAACGAAACAAGAGAAGGAAGAAGTTGTTGAGGAAAACTCAACTACTGCTGAAGTATTTAATACTTTAGACGAAGGAGCTTCTAAAGCTGAAGACTGGGTAGTAACGAATCAAAAATATATTATTGGATTAATTTTAGTTGTAGCAGTAGCTGCTCTAGGCTATTTAGGTTACAAGAAATTCGTAGCTGAGCCAAAGGCAAAAGAAGCTATGAACGAAATGTATACCGCAAAGAAATTCTTTGACGATGCCGTTAGTGGTATTTCTAGAGATTCACTTTATACTATGTCTTTAAATGGTGGTGAAGGTAAATTTGGTATGTTAGATATTATTAGTGAGTACAGTGGTACACCTGCAGCAAATTTAGCTAACTATTATGCTGGTATGTCTTACTTAAATTTAAAAGATTATAAGAATGCGATTACTTTTTTAGGTAACTTTTCTAGCGAAGATAAAATGTTAAGCTCAGTATCTAAAGGTGCTATTGGTGATGCATTTGTACAATTAGAGCAACCAGAAGATGCTTTAGGTTATTATGAAAAAGCGTTTAAGGCAAGCGAAAACGAGCTTACAACACCAATGTATTTAATGAAAGCAGCACGTGTTGCTATAGACTTAAATCAAAATCAAAAAGCATTAGATTATTTAAACAGAATAAAAACAGAATTTTCTAAATCTACAGAAGCAACTAAAGCAGATGTATTAATAGGAAAAGCTGAAGCAAGCTTGTAAAGTATGGCTACTGCAAATCATAATTTATCTAATTACGATAAATCTACAATCCCAAACGCGAAAAATTTTCGGTTTGGGATTGTTGTTTCAGAATGGAACGACACTATAACCGAAGGGTTGTGGCAAGGAGCTTTTGATGCACTTTTAGATTGTGGTGCTCTAAAAGATAATATTGTAAGATGGAATGTGCCTGGCACCTTTGAGCTTACCTATGGAGCTGCCCGAATGTCTAAAAGTATCTATGCCAACTCAGGCATGTTAGATGCAATTATAGTTATAGGTTGTGTTATACAAGGAGAAACCAAGCATTTCGATTTTGTTTGCGATGGTGTAACTCAAGGTATAAAAGATTTAAATCTAAACGGAGATATTCCTGTGATTTTTTGTGTTTTAACAGATAACGAGAGGCAACAGTCTATTGATCGTTCTGGTGGAAAACATGGCAACAAAGGCACGGAAGCCGCAATTGCAGCTATTAAAATGGCAGATCTTAGACTTCAAACTAAGTAGTATTTCGTATCTTAAAATAGTAACTTTTGTTTTGTATCTCAAACAACTCATTTCTTTGGCAGGCTTTTTGTTGATAATTTTAAGGAATCCTTAAGTTAAGTTTCTCTGTATTTTCAGTACTTTTGAGAGATATTAGGTTTAATAAAAAAGTCAATTTGCTTAATCAAAGAAAAAATAAGCGTTTCAGCTATAAGCCTCGTTTTAAGGAGTCCCAAGATGCAAAGTCTAATGACGACTTGGAAACTAAGTGGAATGAAGTTAAAGGAATTAATCAACGTAAGGTAAGTCGATTTACCTCTTTACCGTTTCTTATCATACTACTAGTGTCGCTTTTTGTTTTAATCTATATTCTAGAAGGATATATAAGTTAAAAGTATTATGGGTTTAATGAAATTAAAAAAGAATAGAAAGTACAATTATACGCCACGTTATTATAAAGGTAAAGGAAGTCCTTATGAGTTAAAACATAAGTTTGATGATCAAAGAAAAACAATAAATACACCAAAAGGATTAAAAGGAAGATTTGATGCTGCATTAGACGATTATCAAGTTAATAAAGATGATAACGCAAATAGACGTGTACTCATAATAGTTAGTGTTTTAGTCTTAATTTTCTTAATGATTATTGGTTTCGATCTTTCTATTTTCTTTCCAAATAGCTAATGACAGATATTATACAACTTTTACCAGACCATGTTGCTAACCAAATTGCAGCAGGTGAGGTAGTACAACGGCCAGCTTCTGTAGTTAAGGAGTTATTAGAAAATGCTATTGATGCTGGCGCAACAGAAATTAAGCTTATTATAAAAGACGCTGGTAAAACCTTAGTGCAAATTATAGATAACGGTAAGGGTATGAGTGTTACAGATGCACGCTTAAGCTTTGAGCGCCATGCCACATCAAAAATTAAAACTGCAGAAGATTTATTTCAATTAAATACCAAAGGGTTTAGAGGTGAAGCCTTAGCTAGTATTGCTGCTATTGCACATGTAGATTTAAAAACAAAGCGTCCACAAGACGAGTTAGGTACAGCCATTGAGATAGAGGGTAGTATTGTAAAAACTCAAGACGTCTCAGTGACACCTGTTGGTACATCGGTAGCCGTAAAACACTTGTTTTTTAATATTCCGGCAAGACGTAATTTTTTAAAATCTGATACGGTTGAGTTAAGACATATAACAGATGAGTTTCATCGTGTGGCTTTAGCGCATCCATCTATTGGATTTATGTTTTATAACAACGGCAGCGAATTATTTAACGTGCCACAAGAAAATTACAGACAGCGTATTGTTCATATTTTTGGCTCTAAAACCAACGAAAAACTAGTGCCTGTAGAGGAAGAAACAGAGGTTTTAAAGATTTCGGGCTTTGTAGGTAAGCCAGAGTTTTCTAAAAAAACCAAGTCAGAGCAATTCTTCTTTGTTAATGATCGTTTTATTAAAAGTCCGTATCTAAACCATGCCATAAATGCTGCGTTTGACGGTTTATTAAAAGACGGTTACCACCCAAGTTATTTTTTAAACCTAACGGTAGATCCTAAAACTATAGATATTAATATTCACCCTACAAAAACCGAAATTAAGTTTGATGATGAGCATACCCTTTATGCCATTTTACGCTCGGCTGTAAAACACAGTTTAGGGCAATTTAATATTGCACCAGTTTTAGATTTTGAACAGCAGAGTAATTTTAATACACCCTATAATTATAAAGATAAATCGGCCTCAGCACCAGCTGTAGATGTAGATCGTAGTTTTAATCCGTTTTCTGAAAGTTCTGGTAAAACTAACGTTTCATACAAAAAAGCACCAGCAACATCTTGGGAGAGTCTTTATGTAGGTTTAGAGTCTAAAAGTAATAATACGCCTTCTAACTTTGGTGAAGTTACTTTTGAGAGTGATACAAAATCGACCTCTATATTTAGTGAAGGGTCTATTGAAACTACAAAAACAACATTTCAGTTACAGCAAAAATATATAGTGAGTACTATAAAGTCTGGTATGTTAATTATAGATCAGAACAGGGCGCACCAACGTATTTTGTATGAGAATTTTTTAAAGCATATTACTATTAAGGAAGCCACAAGTCAGCAATTATTATTTGCATTACAGTTGCATTTTACACCTAGCGAAACTAAAATTATTGAAGATTTAAAAGCCGATTTAGAGCACACAGGTTTTGTGTTTTCAGAATTAAATGATAAAAATATAACCATTACTGGTGTACCCGTAGGTGTGCCCGAAAGTGAGGTGTCTATTATTTTAGAGCAATTAATAAGCGATGTAGAAAATGATGTGCCAGATGCTAATTTTAGTGCAACCGATCTCTTAGCGAAGTCTATGGCTAAGAGTTTGGCTATTAAAAACGGACAATCATTAAACAGTAATGAGCAAGAGCACATGGTAAATAGTTTATTTGCCTGTAAAGAACCCAATGTATCACCAGCTAACAGACCAACATTTGTAACTATGGCTGTTGCTGATATTGAAAAGAAATTTATGTAATTTATGAGACTAAGTATAACAGACGCCGTAAAACATTTACTCATTATTAATGTTATAATGTTTATCGGTACGCTAACTATTGGTAATGGTGAAGCTTTTTACCAATGGTTTGCGCTTTATTTTCCAAAGAATGAAGCCTTTCAACCATGGCAAATTCTTACACACATGTTTATGCACGGAAGTCCTGCTCATATATTATTTAATATGATAGGTTTATGGATGTTTGGCTCTGCTGTAGAACAAGTTTTTGGGTGGAGAAAATTCTTAATGTTTTATTTGCTTTCAGGTTTTGGTGCTGCACTTATAATGTTAGCCTACTATTATTTTCAATATTCACCTTTAGAAGGTGAGTTAATTGCCTCTGGCATTAGCACAGCAGAGATTAATGATATGTTAAGTAATAATAAAATTTATAGAGACATAACCATAGACCAAAAGTTGAAACTACAAGAAATGTTTGATATTTATATATCTACCATGGTTGGTGCATCCGGTGCTTTATTTGGTGTTTTAGTGGCTTATGGTATGTTGTATCCTGAGTCTAAAGTGATGTTAATTTTTCTGCCAGTACCAATTAAAGCTAAGTACTTTATACCTGGTTTAATTGTTGTTAATATAGCTTCAGAGTTATATGGTAACTCTATGCTAAGTCCAAGTAACGTCGCATATATGGCACATCTAGGTGGTGCACTAACTGGTTTTTTATTAATGTTAGTTTGGAAAAAAAATGAATCTGATAAATACCGTTGGAATTAAATATGAATACACTAAAAGACCTAAAAAACAAGTTTTACAACTTAGATCCTTTTGGTAAAATAATTGCCATAACAGCGGTTATTTTTATAATAGATTTAGTGCTTACTAGCCTTTTAAGGTTTAATGCTACTAAATACTTTATGCTACCCTCTGGCTTTACAGATTTTATTTTACAGCCATGGTCTTTAATAACCTATGGTTTTATTCATAGCGATATATGGCATGTGGTTTTTAATATGCTTTTTCTTTATTATTTATCTCGGATAGCTTCAAATTTATTTAAAACTAAAATGATTCTTAATGTGTACTTTTTAGGAATTATTTTTGGTGGCTTAACCTACTTGGCTGTAGCCAATGTATCACCAGCTAGTTTTTTTGATATTAAAAATGGTGTATTAGTAGGCGCGTCAGCAGGTGTAAGTGCACTGTTGGTTTTTGTAGCACTGTACATGCCAAATTCTGAAATACGTCTTTTTAATGTTTTCAATGTAAAATGGAAATACATTGCACTATTTTTTATTGGTTTTGATGTTATTAGAATACTAATGGGAATTAACCAAGGTGGTTATATTGCGCATCTTGGTGGTTACCTTTTAGGCTATCTGTATGCTACTAAACTCAAAGAAGGAAAAGATATTGGCTTAGGTTTTGAGCACTTAATGGATACTGTTGCTACTTGGTTTAAACCTAAGTCTAACTTAAAAACAGTACATCGTAAAAAGCGCAAAGGCGAATTTGCAGGCAAAACAAAGCAAGAATTTAATACGTTTAATAATCAAAAAAAGATAGATTTAATTCTCGATAAAATAAGTAAAAGTGGTTATGAGAGCTTAACCTCTGAAGAGAAAGAATTTTTATTTAAAGCAGGTAAGAATTAACCAAAATGAAACGATTAAAATTTGGTAATAAAATTATGTTTTTTGTCAACTCTTTAGTTGCCAGTTTATTACTTGTTTCTTATTTATTGCCTTATGTTCCGCCAAAGAGTTTTTCTCTATTATCGGTATTGAGTCTAGGTGTGCCGCTACTTATAATACTTAATATTCTGTTTTGTATGTATTGGTTATTGCGTGTAAAAAAGCAGTTGTTATTGTCTTTAGTTGTTTTACTTTTTGGTATTAAACATATTAATGCCATGTATAAGTTTTCGCCATCTACAAATGTTGAAGCAACTGACAATTTCTCTGTAATGTCTTTTAATGTTAGAATGTTTAATAGATACCAGTCTATAGCTAGTAAAACGGTAAAAGAAGATATTATTACATTTATAAAAACAGAAGCACCAGAAATTATATGTTTACAAGAATACCGCACTGGTGATCCTGTTATTTTAGATGGCTATTATAGTTTTAATGCCTTGCCAACTGAGAATAAAATAAAATGGGGACAAGCTATTTTTTCTAAATATCCTATTATAAATTCGGGTTCACTAGAATTTCCAAATACAAATAATAATGCCATTTTTGTAGATATTGTTAAAGCAAAAGATACCATTAGGGTGTATACGTTGCATTTACAATCTGCAGGTATTAATACAAGCGTTAATAACCTAAAACATCAAAAATCTACAGATTTATTTAAGCAAGTTGGTTCTACATTTAAAGCGCAACAATCTCAGGTAGAGTTAATACTAAAACATAGGGCTAAGTGTACTTATAAAACCATAATTACAGGCGATTTTAACAATACAGCTTACTCTTATATTTACAAAGAGGTAAAACAAGATTTACTAGATACATTTAAAGAGGCTGGTAATGGTTTTGGAAGAACGTACGACTTTAAGTTTTTTCCGGTAAGAATTGATTTTATTCTGGTAGATGAATTATTTTCTGTTAATGGCTTTAAGACCTTTGATGATGTAAAACTATCGGATCACCATCCTATAAAAGCGACTTTAAATTTGCATTAAAAAGCAATCTACTGAGTCTGCTATAATATGCGCTACCAAACCCATACCTAATAAGCGTGTACGGTTAAAAAATAGCATTAAAATATATACCACTATCGCATAATAGCTATGTAACGGATGAAAATTAATACTACATCGGTTGGCTTCAAAAATTGGGTTAGCCAAAAGATGGTCTAAATCTATAACAAAAGCTAGTAGCATTATTATATAGGCTTTTACCCAATACGTTTTAAAAAAAAGCAAGGCAATAAGCAAGGGTAAGCCAAAATGTAGACCGTAATGTATACAGAATTGAAGCATTGTTAGAGGCTTTGGTCTTTTAGATATAATGGCGTGTTTGGTCCTTCGTTAAACAGTAAGTCGAGAATGCTTAAGTTAGGTATATAACCGTGTTTCTCTGTAAATACTTGTGTGTAGGGTTGTAACAAAGAGGATTCAAAATTACGGTTAACCAAGTGTCTTAAATCTGTTTTGTTTGTTGGCTCTTTTTCAAAGACTATCGTTTTAGACGTTTTTATAGTGAGTTGAAGGCTGTTAATTAGTAACTCAAAAGCCATTAAATTAAAGTCTAAAATGTAGTCGTATTTTTTTTCGAATAAAGGCATTAAATCATCAATATAATACTCAAAAAATGGCGACATACGGTAGGCAGATTCTAATGATTTTAAATGCTGTTGCTGCCAATTGTTTTCATTTGCAATCTTTACATCTTTGTAGAGTTGCCTGTTTTTTTGAGTATAGCTTACGGGTGCGGTTAATGCTAATTTACCATTTGCACCATATATTTCGGTACGATTTCTTAATGACTGCTTTTGGTAATTACCACAGACTTCAAAACAGACAACATCTGCATTAACGATAGCTGTAAAATGCGCTATGTTAGGGTAAAATGTAGGATGTATAAGACAAGTCATTCTGTCTTTTTGTTTAGGTATTTATACTAAGCTTTAGCTTTCTTTTTCTTTCTCCATTTGTTAAAGAACGTCAAGCCGACAACAAAAATCAGAAAAGGAATTAAATACGATGTACGCTCACCATTACCGCTTACAGTGGTAAATACACGATCCCAACGGATACTCCAGTTCTTAATACCGTCATTAATACCATCAATACTCATCCAAATAAAAACAGGTTTACCAAACGTATGGTTAAACGGTACAAATCCCCAATATCTACTATCAATAGAGTTATGGCGGTTATCACCCATCATCCAATAATAGTCTTGTTTAAACGTGTAAGCTGTGGATGGTTGGCCATCAATAAAAATTTGATTACCTCTTGTTACAACTTCATGCCCTTCGTATTCTGATATGGCACGTTTATAAATAGAGATGTTTTCAGAATTTAAATTAACAGTTGCGCCTTCAGCAGGTATGAATACTGGACCAAAGAAATCAACATTCCAATTGTAGTTAGGGTCTCTGGGAAATATCTCATCTGCTTCACCTTTTATTCTTTTTACAGGTTCTACATTTTTTATGTTTGGTTGGATTTTTAACTGCGCAATCTCTTCGTCTGTAGCAGCAAAAACTCTATAGTTTCCTGTATTTGGGTTTAATCTTGCCCCATCATTTACACCAATTTTTTTAAGCAAATCCATAAACCTATATTCTTCTGCACGGGTTGTTATAGGTTGTTTCATAGAAACCTCATAAGAAAATTGAAGTTTTGCTCTACTTGGTAATTTATTTTGAACACCATTAATAAACACATAGCCATTTCTAATCTCTAAGGTGTCACCTGCAACACCAACACAACGTTTTACAAGATTGGTTTTCTTATCTATGGGCTTATAATAATTACGATTTGGTGTAAAATTATTCATGTCTAACAATGTATCTGCTGGCTGATTAAAGACCACAATGTCATTACGTTCTATAGTTTCAAAACCTGGCAATCTTAAATAGGGTAGTTGCAGTTTGTTTTTCCAAGAGGTATTACGTGCTTCAAAATTATCATCAAATAGATACGATTTTGCGTTTAGTACAGGGATTGTGTCATGTACCATTGGTGCGCCAACAGTTGTCATAGGTGCTCTTGGTCCATAATGTAATTTACTTACAATTAAGAAATCACCAACTAAAAGTGATTTTTCTAAAGATGAAGACGGAATTACAAATGGTTGAAAGAAATAAGTATGTACAATAGTTGCAGCCACTATAGCAAATAGAATAGAGGTTATCCATTCACCTGCAGATGTTTTTGGTGTAAGTTTACGATCTTTAATAAACGCTACATCAGCAACATAATTTAAGTAGTAAATGTAAAAACCAAGTGTAATTATGCATAAAAAAGCATCTACTTTAGAGTCTTTACCGTAAGCTCTTGCTGTTTCTACCCAAACTGCAGGTATCATAATAAGATTTACAATAGGTAAGAATAATAATATAACCCACCACCATTGGCGCGAAATTATTTTCATTAAAATAACAGCATTATAAACTGGTACAAAAGCTTCCCAAGCTTTTCTGCCTGCTTTAGTATATAATTTCCATGTACCTAAGCCATGTATAATTTGTATAATTAGTAAGAATATAAACCACTGTGTCCAGCTCATAATTTAATGTTTAGTCTAGTAAGTTGAAAAATATTTTATTTTGTTTCAATACTTTGGCAAATTAACCAATGTTTAACACATCTTTCATGGTAAAGATGCCTTTTTTATCTTTAATCCACTCTGCCGCTATAAGCGCTCCCATTGCAAAGCCTTTTCTAGAATGCGCAGTATGCTTAAGACTTATGGTGTCTATGTTAGATATGTAAGACACTTCGTGTGTGCCTGGTACATCTTTAATGCGTTTTGCATCAATCTGTATTTCATTTTCTTTTGCGTCTTTTAACGTAAAGCTTTTGTAATTGGTTTGCGCTATAATTTGCTCAGCCAAACTAATAGCTGTGCCGCTTGGTGCATCTAATTTTTGTGTATGGTGAATCTCTTCTATAACCGCAGTATAGCCTTCAACTTTAGACATTAACTGACTTAATTTAGAATTAATTTCAAAAAAAATATTAACTCCAAGACTAAAGTTAGACGCGTACAAAAAAGCTCCGTTTTTAGAGGCGCAATGTGCGGTAATTGCATCATAATGGTTTAGCCAACCCGTGGTACCAGAGATTACAGGGATATTTGCATTAAGCGCTTTAGTTATATTTTCTACAGCAGTAGAAGGTAAGCTAAAATCTATGGCAACGTCTGTATTAGAAAAATCAAAGTTTGTGGTTGTACTTGTTGTTTTTAAAGTAATGGTATGTCCGCGTTCTAAAGCAATAACTTCAATGCTTTTGCCCATTTTACCATACCCAAGTAAAGCTATATTCATCTTAAAATTTAAAATTGAGCGTTAATCCTAAATCACCTGTGTTTTCCATTTGGTTGTATTGGTAATGTGGACTTAAACTTAAGTTTTCATCAACATTAAATTGCAATAAATGTGCATCAACGTTAGCGTCTATAATATTTAAAGCATACAAACCAATTGTTACCAATAACGAGATTTCCTTGTTACGTCTAAATTGTTGTTGTGCTCTTATTAAACCATCGTCAGATATCAGTGGTGTTTCGCCAGCGCCATAAAATTCATCGTCTTTGAAACCTGCCAAACGTCTTTTGTAAGCTTCTCTGTAACGGCCAAACTGCTTGTCATTTCTTACATAGAAATAAACACCAGTACCAACAGCGCCAATGGCTAGAGGGATTTTCCAATATTTTTTGTTGTAAGCTTGCCCTAAACCTGGTAAAATAGCTGAGTAAAACGCTGCTTTAGATGGTCTTAACGGATCTATATCAGCCCGTTTTACTAGCTTGTTATTAATAACTAATTCTTTAGTGTTACCCAAGTTAGTAGTGTCTTTATCTTTTTGAGAAAAACAAAATTTTACCGAAAACAAGCACAATAAAAGAAAAGAGAAGGTTTTATTTTTCACTTTGAACCAGTTTTTTAATACGATTAAAATCTTCTTCAGAATGAAAAGGAATCGTAATCTTACCACTTCCGTTCTTCGCAATTTTTACATCTATTTTGTGACCAAAATATTCCGAAAAGTCTTTAATACCTTTTTTAATATGCTTAGGTACCTCTGGTAATGGGTTTTGTTTTTCTGTACCGTTGCCATTATTAGAACCCAAACGTTTAACGAGTTCTTCTGTAGCTCTTACAGATAGTTTATTACTAATAACGGTTTCATATACTTCTAATTGGTTTATCTGGTCTTCTATATTGACCATAGCTCTACCATGTCCCATGCTTATAAAACCATCTCGCATTCCGGTTTGTATAATAGGGTCTAGTTTTAATAAGCGCAAGTAATTAGCTATTGTAGATCGTTTTTTGCCAACACGTTCGCTCATTTGCTCTTGTGTTAGATTAATCTCGTCTATTAAACGTTGGTAGGATAATGCAATTTCAATAGGATCTAAGTCTTGACGTTGAATATTTTCAACCAAAGCCATTTCTAAAGATTCTTGGTCGTTTGCAATTCTAATATATGCAGGTACTGTAGCAAAGCCAATTAATTTTGAAGCTCTAAAACGACGCTCTCCAGAAACGAGTTGGTATTTATTAAAGGCTAATTTTCGTACCGTTATAGGCTGAATTACACCCAGTTCTCTTATAGATGAAGCGAGTTCTCTTAAGGATTCTTCATTAAAATTTGTTCTTGGCTGAAACGGGTTAACCTCAATACTATCTAAATCGAGCTCAACAATATTACCAACTACTTTATCTGCATTTTTATCTTCTGCCGAATTTATATCATTCTCAGGATCTTTTAGTAATGCAGAAAGTCCGCGTCCTAAGGCTTGTTTTTTTGTTGCTTTTGCCATTACAATTCATTCTTTTTTATAAGCTCTTTAGCCAAACTCAAATAGTTTACAGCACCTTTGCTACTTACATCATAATTAATAATACTTTCTCCATAACTAGGGGCTTCACCCAAACGAACGTTACGTTGTATAATTGTATCAAAAACCATATCGCTAAAATGTTTTTGCACCTCTTCAACTACTTGATTAGAAAGTCTTAATCTAGAATCGAACATGGTTAACAACATCCCTTCAATATCTAAAGCAGCGTTATGTACTTTTTGTACACTTTTAATAGTATTTAACAGTTTTCCTAAACCTTCTAATGCAAAATACTCACATTGAATAGGTATAATTACAGAGTCTGATGCTGTTAAAGCATTTAAAGTTAGCAAACCTAAAGAAGGTGCACAGTCTATTAAAATGTAATCGTAGTCTGCCTTTAAGTTGTGTATCGCTTTTTTTAGCATGTACTCTCGATCTTTTTTGTCTACTAGCTCTATTTCTATAGCGACAAGATCTATATGCGCAGGCATTATATCTACATTTGGTGCATTAGATGCGACTATAGCGTCTTTTGCAGGTTTTGTATGTTCTATAACTTGGTACGAGCCAATCTCAACACCGTCTACATCTATACCTAAGCCAGAGCTGGCATTGGCTTGAGGATCAGCGTCTATAAGTAAGACTTTCTTTTCTAAAGCACCTAAAGAAGCCGCTAAATTTACAGAGGTTGTTGTTTTACCAACACCTCCCTTTTGATTAGCAATTGCAATGATTTTACCCATTAAAATGATTTGATTTTATAGGGTTAAAAATACGATTATTTATGAGTTAAAGAAATTGAAGTTGTTAACATCTGCATAAAAAAAACAAGCTATAACACTAATTTTAATTAACTGTAGCGTTATTCATAAATTCTAAAACACTATTAAAATAAGTTTCACCACCTACGTTCCAAATATTGGTATGCCCAGCGTTATCTATTTTAATAAATTCCTTTTTTTTACTCGGTATTTTATCAAAGTTAGCCTTCCCATATTTAAGTTTAAAAACAATATCATTTGTGCCATGTACAACTAAAATGGGTTGTGTAATGCGTTCGCAATATCGTATAGGACTTGCGTCATCGGCATCAAAATCTCCTATGTTGCCAGCTCTATTGGTAAGGTAATTTGTAAATGGTTTTAATTCTAAACCTGTTACTCGCGTAAAATAAGTATCCATATTGGTTTTAAAATCTGTAAAAGCACTTTCAATAATTCCAAATTCTATGCGCTTATCTAGTCCCATAGCTTGCAGTGCTACAGCGCCACCTAACGATTTGCCCCAAATACCAAAAGTGTTTAGTTTTTCGTGTTTAATTAAGTAGTTTATTATAGACTGAATGTCTTTTTTTTCTTTAACACCATAAGTGCTGTAGCGCCCTTCACTTTCACCAAAAGCTCTTAAATCTATAGCAATAGCATTAAAACCATTACGAGCAAGTAGGTCGCTTAGTTCTAAAAAACTATATTTTGTTGAGCCGCTACTATGTACCAAAATTATGGTGCCTTTTACAGTATGTGCATTGGTGTACGTTAATAGGCTTGAGAGTGCAAGACCATCATAAGAAGGTATGCTTAGTTTTTTTTGTTTGTACTTAGAAGTATCTATAGTTTTAAAATAGTTAACCGTGTCTTTTTTACCTCTTAGTGCTTCTGTTAATGGATTTCTTTTTTCTGTAAGAACTCGCGGCACTAAGAAATGTATACAAATGAAGCCTAAAAGGATTACAACTAAAAATGTTCTCTTTATAATTTTTTTTAAACGCTTAGACATCAGTAATTATAAAATTAATCAATCAATATCTCTAAGATTTTAATAGCAGCTTCACTAATTTTTGTGCCAGGCCCAAATACAGCAAGTGCACCAGCATCAAATAAGTATTGGTAGTCTTGTTTAGGGATTACGCCACCTACAATAACCATTATATCTTCTCTGCCATAGTTTTTTAGTTCTTCTATTACTTGAGGCACTAATGTTTTATGACCAGCTGCTAATGAAGATACGCCTAGTATATGCACATCATTTTCTACAGCTTGTTTAGCGGCTTCTTTTGGTGTTTGAAAAAGCGGACCAATATCTACATCAAAGCCAACATCTGCATAGCCTGTAGCCACAACTTTTGCACCTCTATCGTGTCCGTCTTGCCCCATTTTGGCAATCATAATACGAGGTCTGCGACCATCTTGAGCAGCAAACGTGTCTGCAAGTTCTCTAGCTTTCTGAAAGCTTTTATCGTCTTTTATTTCTTTACTATACACGCCCGAAAATGATTTAATTTGTGCTTTATGTCGTCCAAATTCAGCTTCTAATGCATCACTTATTTCTCCTAAAGTGGCACGTTTTCTGGCTGCATCTATTGCTAAAGCTAATAAATTTTCTTTACCTGTTTTAGCCGCTTCTGTTAATTTTAAGAGTGCTGCTGTTACTGCCTCTGTATTTCTATTTGCTTTTATTTGGTTTAAACGCTCTATTTGTTGGTGTCTTACCGTTTGGTTGTCTACCTCTAGAGTAGCAATAGGATCTTCTTCGTCTAAAACATATTTATTAACGCCAACTATAATATCTTGGTTAGAGTCTATACGTGCTTGTTTTCTTGCTGCAGCTTCTTCTATGCGTAGTTTGGGTATACCGGCTTCAATGGCTTTGGTCATACCACCAAGCGCTTCAACCTCTTCAATTAATGTCCAAGCTTTTTGTGCAATGTCGTCGGTTAGTTTTTCAACATAATAGCTGCCAGCCCAAGGGTCTACTGTTTTGGTAATATGTGTTTCTTCTTGTAGATAGATTTGTGTGTTTCTTGCAATTCGCGCAGAAAAGTCTGTTGGTAATGCAATAGCTTCATCTAAAGCATTGGTGTGTAAACTTTGTGTGCCCCCAAATGCAGCAGCAGAAGCCTCAATGCAAGTTCTTGCTACATTGTTAAAAGGATCTTGTTCTGTTAAACTCCAGCCAGAGGTTTGGCAATGTGTTCTTAAGGCTAAAGATTTTTGATTTTTTGGATGAAACTGTTTTACCAATTTGGCCCAAAGCATACGCGCAGCACGCATTTTTGCGATTTCCATAAAATGATTCATTCCTATGGCCCAAAAGAAAGATAAACGCGGTGCAAAGGTGTCTATATCCATACCTGCGTCTAAGCCTTTTCTTATGTATTCTAACCCATCAGCTAAGGTGTAAGCCAATTCAATATCGCACGTAGCGCCAGCTTCTTGCATGTGGTAGCCCGAAATACTGATACTGTTAAATTTTGGCATGTGGTTACTTGTGTACTGAAAAATATCTGAAATAATTTTCATTGATGGAGTCGGTGGGTAAATGTATGTATTACGCACCATAAATTCTTTAAGAATATCGTTTTGAATAGTACCTGCTAAAAGTTCGGGTTTTACACCTTGTTCTTCTGCTGCAACAATATAAAAAGCCATAATGGGTAAGACTGCTCCATTCATGGTCATAGAAACCGACATTTTATCTAATGGAATTTGGTTAAAGAGTATTTTCATATCTTCAACAGAGTCTATGGCAACACCAGCTTTCCCAACGTCACCAACAACACGTTCGTGATCAGAATCATAACCTCTGTGTGTAGCCAAATCAAAAGCTACAGACAGTCCTTTTTGTCCGGCAGCTAAGTTACGTCTGTAAAAAGCATTACTTTCTTCTGCGGTAGAAAAACCTGCATATTGCCTAATTGTCCATGGTCGCCTAACATACATAGTTGAATATGGACCACGGAGGTTAGGTGCTATGCCAGCTACAAAGTTAAGATGTTCTAAGTCTTTTAGACTTTCTTTAGAGTAGGTAGATTTAACTTTAATATCCTCTGCGGTTAAAAAGTCGTTATCAGTGTCTAATGGTTTGGTTTTAGTATCTGATTTTAATGTTATATGTTGAAGATCTTTTCTACTCATTACAATATCATTTTTTCTAAAAACGGATCGAAATTAACTTCGAATGGTGCCATAAGGTTAATTAAAACTGTTTTGTTATTTGAAGAAATATAATAGGCATGTTGGTACCCTTGTTGTTGCTTGGTTGTATTTGTTAGTTTAAAAATGGCTTTAAATATTTGGGTTTTGCCATTGTCGTTATGTTTTGCTGTTATTTTCTCGTATTCTAAATCTGTGAGTGCTTCTAATTGGTTTTGACTTTGCCTTACAATACCGAGTATAAATTTTGCGTCTTGACGTGTTATTGGTAAATACGGAATGGTGTTTAGCGTGTAAGTTGCATTAATAGTTTTATCAAAATAGATGTAATGATTGCCCTCTAATTTTCGCATGTATTTTACACGTGTACGCTCAATTTCCATGTCTTTATTATCAACAACGATGGAGTCTAATAATTTTAAATATTCTATGGTAGAGTACCTTTTAAAGGTTTTGGGTAAAAATAGTTTTATGCCGTCATCGCCAAGGTAGAATGTTTTGCCTGGTACATCGTTAACATCTGTTATTTCTGTCCAGTTTGTAATTTCACTTGCAACTTCTAAACAAGAGGTAAGGCTCAGAGCTAAAGCAACGTATACAACAACTATATGTTTTTTTAACACCATGTATTATTCTTTTTTTAACCTATTGATTTCTAGTTTTTCAGAAAGTCTTTTTTCAATAATAGGTTCAATTATTGTTTTGCGTTTGTTTACTTTTAAGAAAGGACTTAGATCCAAGTTGTCTTTCATCTTATCTGCTAAGTTAGGGTGTTTGTTAGACCCAAGTAATACTAATTTTTCAGTATCAAAATCAGCTTGATTTTTATTAGCGTTCTCTTTAATTTTTCTTTGAATTGTGCCTTCTTTTAATTGCTTTAAAAAGCCTCCACTAGCTTCAATGTCTTTAAATAATTGTAAAGATTTTTCAGAAATTTGTTGCGTTAAATGCGTTATGTAATATGCACCGTCTGACGGGTTGTTAACCTTATCAAAATAGCTTTCGTGCTTTAATACTAAGAGTTGGTTTCTGGCTATACGATCACCAAATTCATTTTCATTGTGATAAAGCGCATCATAAGGTAAATTACAAACTGAATTAGCACCACCAAGAATAGCGCTCATACATTCTGTTGTTGTACGTAGCATATTTACATTGTAATCATAAATTGTTTTATTGCGTTTACTAGGTGTTGCAATTATTCTGCATTGGGTATTCACATTATATGCTGTTGCTAAAGTTGCCCAAAGGTTACGAATTGCTTTTAGTTTTGCTATCTCAAAAAAGTAGTTTGAGCCTACCGCTACATTAAAAGTTACCGTTAGTGTCTGTTTTTCTTCATTAGAAATACGCGTATCTAAAGCGTTTAAATACTCATTAGCATGTGCTAAACTATAGGCAAGTTGTTGCACCATTGATGCACCTGCATTTTGATATAATGCTGTATTCACACTAAATTTATTTGTAGCTTTTACAGTAGTGATAAACCCAAGATGATCTTCTTTAAGGTTACTATACCAATTGCCTGTTTTGGCAAGATTGCCAATAATATCTGTGTGTATATTTAAATGCGACTGTTGTGAGGTGTTTGCATTGTTTTTTACTGAATTGTTATGCGTAACAGCTTGTAAGTTTTTTATAAAAGCATCAGAAATGAAATTACATTTTACTTCAATAATAGTGGTGTTTGTATCTATGTTATAAAATAAGTCTTCAACCGAAATAGTTTCAGATTCAATATTAAAAATAAGGCTTTCAGCACCACGGGCAATAGCATCTAAAGCTCTTAAGTTAGCTTCTTTTGCATCTAATACGTGAAGGGCTTGGCAGATTTTCCAGTCTTTAGCTTTGGTGTTTGAGATTTCTGGTAAAGTCTCAAATTCATCAGCATGATAAAACGGTTTTACATCAATATCTTCGTTAGATTTCCAGATAAGTGTATCATTATAGTTGGCACCTTTTAAATCTACCTGAATCTTCTGTTTCCATGCTTTAGAAGACACATCTTCAAAGCTATTAAATAAGGATTTACTCATCTTGTTTTTCTTTTGCTATACTATCTTGGTACTCTATAATGTAAATGTCTTCATTTGGCTTTTTCATGTAGTAGGTTTCGCGTGCAGTACGCTCAATACCTTCTTCTGTGCTTAGCTCTTTAATGGCTTTATTGTCTTTAGCCATTTCGCTTTTGTAATGATTTTTTTGATATTCTAATTCTTCAATATCCGAATTTAATTCGTGATGAAAGATCCAAGAATGGGCATCAAAAAACAGCATCCATGTTACAAATACTATAAGTACTAAGACATAAATATTTTTTAAGGGTTTTAGATATTTAGATTTTAACTTTGCCATTACAAACGTTCGTTAATTATTGTTTTAACGATATCTACGGCAACTGTGTTGTATTTATTGTTAGGTATAATAATGTCTGCATACTCTTTCATAGGCTCAATAAATTGTTGATGCATAGGTTTTAGAGTGGTTTGGTATCTATTTAATACTTCATTTATATCTCTACCACGTTCAGTAATGTCTCTTTTTAAGCGACGTATTAAACGTTCGTCTGAATCTGCATGAACAAATATTTTTATATCAAATAAGTCTCTAATCTCAGCGTGTGATAAAATTAAAATACCTTCTACAATAATTACTTTACGTGGTTTGGTGACTATAATATCGCCAGTTCTATTATGTTTTACAAAAGAATAGACGGGTTGGTTTATAGATTTACCTGCTTTTAAATCTTTTAGGTGTTGTTCTAAAAGTTCGAAATCGATAGAACGTGGGTGATCAAAATTTATTTTAACACGCTCTTCATAACTTAAGTGCGATGTGTCTTTATAGTAAGAATCTTGAGAAATTACTCCGACTTCACTTTCTGGTAATTCATTAAGAATGGTGTTTACTACCGTTGTTTTTCCGCAACCCGTTCCTCCAGCAATTCCTATAATAAGCATCTTTTAATTTTGATTTAGTTTTGAGTGTACAAATTTAATTATTTAAGTAGTAAAGCACGATTAGAGTTTAGAAACTTTTTCTTCTGTTACAAAATTATCTATAGTGTTTCCCCAGCTGTTATTAATATAATTTACAACATCTGCAACTTCTTTATTTGTAAGACCTAATGGAGACATAACGCTATTGTAGGTGTTGCCGTTTACCACTATTTTGCCAGACATGCCATTTTTTACAGCTTTAATACTTTTTATTTGATTGTTTCTTAAAAAGTCTGAGTCAGCCAATGGCGGAAAAACGTTTTGAACTCCTTTACCGTTTGCCATATGGCAATTAATGCAAAAATTGTTGTAAATATCTTTACCGTTAGTTATGCTTTGTTTGAGTACGGCATCTGTTGGTGTTGCCGTTTCTTTAGTTACACTATAACTAGCATCTGCGTTTTTGCTGTTAGAGTTACAAGAAACTATTAATGTAATAAGCGCTACAGATTTTATAAATTTTATCATTTTCGTTTTAGTTTTACGATGCCTATATTTTCAATTCCTACGTAAATATAACCATCTGGGCCTTGTTCTACAGATCTTACTCTGCCTAATCCATTTAGTAATCGTTCTTCGGCGACCACTTTATTATCTTTTATTGTACATCTATCTAAATACTGAAATTTTAAAGAGCCTACCAATAGATTTCCTTTCCAATTCCCATAGTTATCACTACTAATAAACGCCATACCACTTGGTGCAATTGAAGGATCCCAATAATGAAGAGGTTCTTCCATGCCTTCTTTTTTAGAAATATCTGTAAATGCTGTACCACTATAGTTAACACCGTAGCTAATAACTGGCCAACCATAGTTTTTGCCAGGTTTAATAATGTTTATTTCATCTCCGCCTTTTGGGCCATGCTCGTGTGTCCATATTTCTTTGGTTGTAGGATGAAGCGTCATGCCTTGAGGGTTTCTGTGGCCATAAGAATATATTGCCTTTTTTGCATTAATAGTGTTAACAAAAGGGTTGTCTGCTGGTATAGAGCCATCCGCATTAATACGGTATATTTTGCCGCAATCTCTAGTAATGTCTTGCGGATTAATATCGCGCTCTCCACGTTCGCCAATTGTAAAAAACAGGTAGCCTTCTTTATTAAAAACTAAGCGCGAGCCAAAGTGTTGTCCTTTTGTAGTGTTTGGTGTTGCTTTGTATAATAATTGAAAATTAGTAATACTATCTCCCTTTAATTTTGCTCTTGCAATAGCTGTGTTGCCGCCATTACCTTCGCCCTCTGGTGATGCGTAAGAAAAATAAAACCATCCATTATTCTTGTAATCAGGGTGGCATACAATATCTAATAAGCCGCCTTGTCCTCTAACATATATTTTTGGTAAGCCTTTTATGCTAGTTTTTTTTCCGTTTTTAAAATGAATGAGCTTACCAGATTTTTCGGTTATGAGTATAGATTTATCAGGAAGGAATGTAAAGCCCCAAGGTATACTTAAATCTGAAACCACGATGTCATAAGTGTTTTCGGTGTTAATTGGATTTTTGTCTTGTGCACACGCTAACATACATGTTAGTATTAAACACAGAAAAGGAAGCCTTATTTTCATACTTCAAATTTTAAATAAACGATTAGTGTTTAAAGTTAGAGAATAGTTGTTGGATTATAAAGAAATAACTCTATATTTGCAGTCCGAAATTGGGAAACTGAAATTCGGGGTGTAGCGTAGCCCGGTTATCGCGCCACGTTTGGGAC
>TARA_R110002051_G_scaffold56285_1_pt1 | contig 154756 bp, 151 predicted proteins | sample TARA_R110002051 | Tara Oceans TARA_R110002051 (sample SAMEA4397023) | marine metagenome | biome: Polar Biome; feature: [MES] marine water layer (ENVO:01000295) within the mesopelagic zone...; material: water (ENVO:00002006), including particulate matter (ENVO:01000060) such...
TAAACTACTCTTTATTAGCCGATTTAGGTTAAATTAATCTTTTTAATAAAAAAAAATAAACTTAAATTTTCTTAACGTATTCTGTAATAATGACAATTCTGGTTGGGCCTACTTTACCTTCAATATAGGTTTCGTTTTCGTGATCTAATCGTATATTTCTAACTGCAGTGCCTTGTTTAGCTATTAAACTAGAGCCTTTTACTTTAAGGTCTTTAATTAAGACTACAGAGTCACCGTGTGCTAAAACGACACCATTAACATCGCGATGAATTAGTTGATCTGCTTCAGGCTCACCATCACCAGCGGCTTTTGCTAGTTCTAATATATCGTCTTCTAGATACATTATACCTAACAAATCTTGCGTCCAGTCTGCTTTAATACGGTTAAGCATACGCCAAGCCATAATTTTTACAGCATCGTGTTCGCTCCACATACTATCATTAAGACATCTCCAGTGGTTAGCGTCTATCTGGTCTGCGTCATCCATTTGTTGCACACAGATGTTACAAGCATATAATGCCAATTTATCGTTTGGCTCCTTTGCTTCTGGTAAATTATAAACAGCTAATTTCTCTGTACTACTACATAGCTCGCAAGTGGCACTGCTTCTTTGCTGAAGTGTTCTTTCTAAACTCATATATTATTTTGTATCAACAAATATAACAATAGGGTTTAATTATGTAGGTAAAGTTTATGGTTTATGCTTTTTAGGTCTTACGAACTTAAGTGTAGTTTGAAACTTGGTAGAATTAGAAATTTAAATCTTGAGTGTAGATGTAAGAAATAAAATAAGGATACCATCTTATGCAAAAAAGTCAAATCACCCCCATTAACACTGTGCAATCCGATGATACCCTTGTATTTATATTTATTTACTATTAAGCAAAATTGAAATAGTAGAAGTTGTATTAAGGTATTTTTATAAACTTTAAATAAATACTTATATATTTATATGGTCAAATATATACATGGTAACCTTTTGTTTTTCAACTAATCTACTATTAGCGCTTTTATATCGATAGTATACTCTTAGTTTAAGACGAAAGGTTTTAGTATTTTCTTACAAAAATTAAAACCATAAATTAATTCGATTTGTAAACTTATCTACAAAAGATAAATTGTTATTTCATCTATTTTTCTTATAGCTATGCATATTCGCTTCCAGTTTTCATTTGTTCTAAGTAATCAATAACCGGAAACAAGCTTTGAAACTGTGTTAGTTTCACAGCTTTAGTATTTAAAAATTCTTGATGATAATTTATAATTTCGGCTCTATGAGCCCTAATTGTTTTAGTTAATAAGCTTAAATCTTCATAATTATTTATTGTATTGGCATTAACAAAGCCAATATGATCTAAAGTAAATTGATTAAACATAAACCTGGCTCCTGCTTTTACTGCAGAGTTATCAGATTTCATTTTTTTTATATTTACTACAGAGACATTTTGGCTACGGTCTTTTATGCGTTCTAAAAGGGCATGTGTTTTGTCTTCACTACTATTATTAACTAAGCAAAACTTTGTATCTATTACTGTTTTTAAATATCTAGTACAAAGATTTACATCTATATCATTTTCATTGTTTTTACAGATGATTATGATTCCTAATTTCATTGTTTTCTAATTTATTACTGTTTATAATTGTTTTTTTTGAGTAAATGATAAATATTAACTCATAAATAGGGTTACTAATAAAAAACATAAATACATAAGTTGAGAAAATTTAAAGAAACTAGAGACCTTATTACTCAACCAACCTAAGCAGATTTGTTGTACCCAAATACGCCATTTATTTCTTTATGACCTTTACCGGCTATTAACAAAGTTACATTTTGCTGTAGAGCGGTATTATAGATACTTTTTAATACAACTACACCATTATAATTTATATGCGTAACAGCTTCTAAATTAATGGTTATTTGATTCTTTTGGTCTAATAATGATTCTAGATGATTTTTTAATAATTTACTAGTTTCTGCATTAATGTTACCATTTAAGAAAAAAGTACCGTTGTTTTCGGTAATAATAAGAGACATAAGCTAAATGTTTTAGAGGTGTTGCTTATTCAAATGTAAATTTAAAGTTGTGTTTAGGTTTAAAAATTTCGACCAAAGTAAGGACGAGTTTAGATGGTTAACCTGTTTTATAAGTGATAACGTATTTTGGAATAAACTATAAAATGAAAAAAGGCAAAAATTACTTTTTGCCTTTTTTACTCGCTATTAATCTGTATGTAACCTTACATGTTGATTCTGAATCAAATATAACACGATTGTTAGTCAATAAATTTGTTTTTCGCCCTACAAACCCAATTAAATGATGAAAAATCAAAAAGTATCGCCCAATGGCTTTAGAGTAAATTAAGACGTTTCATTAGTTCTGGTCTTTTAGAACGACTTACAGGTATTACATCTTTTTTTATAAGCACACTATTATCTTCTATGTCAATAATTTTATGAATATTAATAATATAAGATCGGTGTATTTTTAAGAATAAACTATCTGGCAGTTTATCATCTATTTTCTTTAATGTAGAATGTACGGTGTAGTTTTTGGTATCTGTTTTTACTTGTATATAATCTCCTTTAGCTTCTACTAAATAAATACTCGGAATATCTATTTTAATTAAACGCCTATCTATATTTATATATAAATCGTTACCTGAGGTCGTTTCTACTTTATTAGATGCTGTTTCTACAGGTACAACAGTAGTTGCCGTAAATGCTTTATCTATAGCTTTACTAAAGCGCTCTGGCATAATAGGCTTCACTAAATAATCTACAATACAATCGTAACCAAATGCCTGAATCGCAAAATTTGGATCGGAGGTCGTTAAGATAATTTTTGGTGGATTTTTAAGTGTATCTATAAAATCGAAACCCGTAAAATCTGGCATATGAATGTCTAAAAAAATAAGATCTACTTCGTTCTGGTTTAGGTATTTTATAGCTTGCATTGCGTTAGCAAATTCTTCTAATACATTTAAGGCAGAAACATTAGTACACAACTGACTAATTATTGCTCTTGCAGTTGTTTCGTCATCTATAATAATACAGTTCATAAAAAGGGGCTTATAGGGTCTCTAAAAAATTTGTAATGTTTTGTAAAATAGAATCAAATTCTAATTTACCGTCGCTACTACCTTCTGTTAGGTTAAACTCATAGCCAACAGCGACAACATAACTTTTTTCGAGTCCTAATATACTAATTTTATGTTTAATTTTATGTACATTCTCTGCAGCTTCTTTAAAATTATCTGCATTAATGTTTTTAAAATAGGTGGTTTTTTCTTTAGGAAACTCAGCCTTTATAATACCTATTAACTTCTGCTCAAAGGCTTTATCTCCACCAGACATGTGCTCTATATAAGTTATATTAGGTTGCTCCATTATGCTCTTTTTTTAGTGTAAAAAAGAATGTTGTTCCTTTTTCTAGTTGAGATTCTAACCATATTTCACCACCATAAAGGTCTATAATTTTTTTGACAATAGACAACCCAATACCTGTAGATTTGCCATTATTTTCTAGTTTCTCAAAAGTTTTAAATATCTTTTTAAAGTAAACAGCGTCTATACCTTTACCGTTATCTTTAATAGAAAACTGCCAAAAATCACCTTTGCTTTCTACGCTAATATCTACAGTACCAAATGGCTTATCGTTATAAGCAATAGCGTTTGCTATTAAATTTTGAAACAACTGCTGCAACCTATATTTATCACCTTTTAGTATGGGTAAGTTATTTTTAGTAACTGTAATACAACTCGGAATTTCTATAAGTTCTACAATATCGTCTATAAGTTTATTGGTATCTACATTATAAACATCCATTCTGTTTTTACCAATGGTAGAATACTCAAGAATACCCGTAATTAAGGTATCCATTTTTTCTACATTATTTCTAATTAGATTTATACTTTCGCCACCAGCATCTCCAAGCTTCTCTTTATAATCTTCTTTTAACCAAGCTGTTAATGTATCTATACTTCGTAATGGTGACTTTAAATCGTGAGAAACCATGTGGGCATAGTCGCTAAGTTCTTGGTTACGAATCTCTAAATTATGCAAGAGTTGTTGCTGTTCTTTAAATGCTTTACAAGCTTTAAGACTAATCGCAAATTTATTTATTACGGGTTGTAATTGTATTAAATTATTAATCTTAATAGTCTCTTTTTTAGAATAAAGAAACAAAAAGCCCTCTTCCTTTAATCTAAATATAGCAACATAACCGTTAGACACATTTATAGGATTAATTTGAGAAATAACAGCATTATTTTCTACAAGAGTAAAGTCTTCTATATGGTCTAAAAAATGTTCAATCTCTATAGTTGTCTGCCTTAAAATAGAGTTGCCTTTGGGTATAGAATATGACGATATAATTTTATCATTATTCTTTTCTATAATCCAAGCTGCATTTAAATTTTTTCTTTTTAGCAGTAATTTCAGCAATAAGTTACATGTTTCTTTATAATCTAAAGATTTTGTAATAGCCATAGAGAATTCATACAACTGTAGAATATCTGTAATGTGGTTTTGTATCTTCATTTATTCAAATAAACCCACAACAACGGTTTTGTTGTAAAATTCTAAAAAGCCTTCGCCGTAAGACGATATTTCTCCTAAGGTTAGTGCACCACCGATAGATATCTCTGGAAACTTATTTTTTATGGTATCTGTTATTTCTTTTAATTCTAAATCAAAGTCTTCTTCTAAAAATAAAATTCTAGAAATACAATCTATAATAATAGCTTTTTGAGGCAATACAGCGGCATTTGCACTTTCTTCAGCAGCCATTTTTGCAGCCTCAATTAAAGAATGTTTATTTCCGTTTAAAATATCTACTAACGTATTATCCTCTAACTCACCAACACAAATAAGTTCACCTTTTTCGTTTACCATTAAAGGGTCTCTAACTATACACTCGGCGTTATCTTTAACGATCCCAAAAGGGTAGCCTTTAGCGATATCGAAAAAATTATCTTCAGTAAAAACCTTGTTAGAATGCGCCTCAACAACTTCTTTATAAATCTCAAACGGGTTTTTCCAATTAATCTCTTTAATAATATTACCTTCTGCCTTGGTTATTATAAAAGGCCCCTCTACTTTGTTCCAGCCATGCCGTACGCCAATTCTAGAGGTCATCTCCATTATACAAACTACTGCAGCATCTTCATAAAAACCATCGTTAGAGAATACACATGGTTTTTGCTCTAAAGTTAAACTTCCTGCACCACCACCAAAATAGTTAGTTTGCATACCATAATTTTCGTATAGCTCGCTTAAATAATTAGATATATTAGACGTTAGACCATCTACGTAAGTAAATAGACTGTAATTTGTGTCTGTATTAAAATCTATTTGTGGTACATTAAACTTTTTAGAGCTAATATTTTTAATAAGAAAGAGCGACTTAACGTTATGTAACGTGTTTATTACAATGCCCTTATCTAAAAGACTGTTATTATGTATTACCTTAGGAAAAAGGCCTCCAATAAATTTTACACCTTCTTTATTTAGCGCAGTAATAAGCTCTTTTATATCAACTTCGGTGTGCTCACCAACAGATATAAGTGCTGCTTTATTTTTTACATGAGCCGATATTGCCAGTACAATTTCGTCTATTTTTGTTGCTGTAATTAGCATATTATTTTTTTAGTGTAAAATAAAAAGTAGTACCTAGGCCTGGTGTACTCTCTAACCAAATTTCACCTTTATGAAGACTTACAATCTTCTTTACAATAGATAGACCTATACCTGTAGATTCTTTGCTCTTTTTTAGCGAATGAAATATTTTAAAAATTTTATCATGATATTTCTGCTCTATACCTATACCATTGTCTGTAACAGAAAACTCGTAGTAATCTCCTTTAGAAATAACATTTATACTAATTTTACCTTCTGGTTTATCTATAAATTTAACCGCATTACTAATTAAATTCTGAAACAATTGCTGCAATTTTGTTTCATAAGCCCTAATAATAGGTAGTTTATTAGCTACAGCTATAGTTATATGATTAGGCACATAAAGTATACTCAAAAGTTCATTTATTAAAACATCTAAATCAACAGACTCCTTTAAAGTATCTTCTGCACCCACACTAGAGTAGTCAAGAACATCAGAAATTAGCTGTTCCATCTTCTCTAATGTTGTACCAATATGAGCAAAATTTTGAAGTGTTACTTCGTCTAACTTTTCTTTATTATCTTCTTTAATCCAGCTTATTAGTGCATCTATACTGCGTAATGGTGATTTTAAATCGTGTGAAACAATATGTGCATATTCTTGTAACTCATCATTACTTTTTTCGAGCTTAGATAGTAAATTTTCTTTTTGTAATTGCAAGCTTTTTAGATTTGTAATATCTAAATGAATACCTATGGAGCCTACTACCTCACCATTTATATTATAATTTGGAGCACCACTAATTAACCAATATCTTGTTTCACCATTTTTAATTTGTACTTCCAATTCATAAGAATTAGACTTGCCTTCCTTACGCTTATCATACTCACTAATGATTACATCTTGTTCTTTATTTTTTAGAAATACGTCAATAGCTTTTTTACCTATAATCTCTGCCTCTGTGTAACCAGAAATTTCTTCAAAACTTTGATTTACCATCAAAATCTCATCATCATTATTTACCTCAACCAAGCCTAAGTTCATATTTGCAATTATACCTTGGTATTTAGCACGTTGCGCCTCTAAACTCTGTCTGTAATTTCGCTTTAAAGTAACATCTCTATAACTCCACAAATGCCCTTTATATTCTGAATTTTTAAAAATAGGAATGTAATCGCGCTCTAAGATTTTACCATTGGTCATTTTAAGCTCATCTGCAATAACAACTTCTCTTTTTAATAAGACATCGTTTATTCTTGATACAAATTCTTCAGGATTCTGAAATTGAACTTTACTTTGCTCTGCAGAGTCTGAGCAATCTTGACCAACCAATAAGTTTGGTGCCACTGGAATACTAAATAAGTCGCAAAATTGATTATTAGTTAATACAATTTCTCTGTTTTCATTTTCTAATAAAACACCACTATCTAAGTTTAAAATAAGGGTAGATAATCTACTCTCTGATTCTATTAATAAATCTTCGGCCTCTTTCTCTTTAGTAATATCTCTAACAATACCTTGTGCTGCAATAGGCTTATTGTTTTCATCAATAATAATACTAGCATTAATATGCGCTAAACGCTGGGCGTGGTTTTTTGTATTTATTTTTACATGAAAATCTGTAACAGAACCTTCTGTTATTAAAGTCTCAAAGGCATTCATTACGTTATCAGCCTCACTAATGTCTGCTAATTCTAATAAATTAAAAGCAGTCTCATTATTATCATAACCTAATAGATTAATAGCGGCTTCATTCATCTTTAAAACATTACCCCAAAGATCCATTACAATATAGGCATCTACTATATTTTCAAAAACACCCTGAAGCTCTGAGGTTTTCTTTTTAACAAGCCATTCTAACTTTTTATTAGATTCTTGTAATTTTTTAGACGTTTCATAGAGCGCCGCAGACTTAGCTTCCAAAATTTCTTCAGCTGCTTTTCGAGAGGCTTTTTCTCGGGCGAGTGCTCTTTTATATACCTCTATATCCTCGTTTTGCATTACAGCTTATTAATAAAAAATCTAACTTCGGTTCCTTTATCATTAAGCTTATCAAATGTAATAGTTGCCTTCACTTTAAAAAGCTTAAACGTCTCCATCATTAGACCTTTACCAAGCATATAAAGTGCTTTATCAGATTTGTAAACCATTACCATTTTTGTAGCGGTACGTTCTTCTAAAATAAACGTTGGCAACTGGGCCTCTGGATATATTTTTTGTACCTCTACATATATATGATTTTCTATTGTAGCCAATAAACTCATAGGATCTTTAAAATGTTCTACTAAGTTGGGATGCGCTGTAATTAAAGCTTTAAAAAGATGCTCTGAGTACACGAGCAGTAAATCATCTACAGAAATGTCTGTATTGTTACTTAAATTAGAAATAAGCTGCAGCATTTCATTAAACTCGTAGGTCCCTACAGAGGTATACGCACCGCCAGAATCTAGCTCTGACTGGTTTATAATTTTATCTACCATTACCAAACCAAACTTAGCCTCTACCAGTTCTAAAAATTCAGTGAAAATAATACCTTTCATTACGCTGTTATTAACTCGTTAAAGCTCCAATATGATAATAATTTTTCGATTTTAGAAACATAATCCTCATATTTTAGAGGCTTTAACACATAACCAGCTATACCAATCTTATAGCATTCTAACAAATCGCGTTGGTTATTTGATGTGGTTAAAATTATGGTAGGTATATACTTAAGCCTATCATCTGTTTTAAGTAACTTTAAGAATTCTATGCCATTAATTTTTGGCATGTTTAAGTCTAGTAGTATAATGTCTGGTAAATTATCTTTCTGCTCTAGCATTTTCAGAGCATCTTCACCATTATTAGCTTCTTTTATTTTGTGATGTAATTGGAGTGAAGCTGTAGCACGTTGCAACTTCATCACTTCAATAATATCATCTTCTATTAAAAGAATATTGAGGGTTTTCATAATCAACTATTTAAGTCTTACAACTGCAAGTTAATTTTTTGAAAATAACCTCAAATCTAATATAGCCTAAATACATATAAATATAGCTGAATGATTGAAAAGTATCGTTCAGTGGTAATATTATACTACTTTGTTATGTATGATCTGTAAACTATCAGTAGTATTTAAAACTTCGCGTTGTATTTTTCTTTTGTGAGCCTCAAATACTTGAAGGAACTCTGGGGATAGTTTCGTTGTGTCTGTTGATTCTATATACGACTCAAAGAAACTGCTGTATTCTAAATAGCTTAAACTTTTTCTTAAAATAAAATCAGAATAATCTTCATTTTCCTTAATTATTCTTGAATTTGTTACAACTTCTACTTCTTTATTAGTAGATAATCCAGGTTTAGAAACCTCAACATCTATAGAACACCATTTATTAAATTGATTTTTAAATAATAAATAAGGTACTATTGATAAAAATAATAGTGCTATATATATAGCAAATAAATTCATTTTTGGAGGGTATTATATGTTTAATTTTTCCGAAAAATAAATCAGTCATATGCTTTATTTTGTGTTTTTCGATGAATGAACATCTTGAAGCGTTAGTTTGTTGCCTTTAATCTTTGTAACAAATTATAATAACTCATTTTTGAGACGTTTAGGCAATCCTTTAACTACCATAGCGTAAGAATGGTCTATTAAATCTGTTATAAGTTTTGGCGAAAGCTCACCTGTAGCTATGTAAACACTGTTCCACTGCTGCTTATGCATATGGTAACCTGGCTTTACACTATTAAATTCTGCTCTAAGCTCTTGCGCGTAATCTACATCGCATTTTAAGTTAATAAACCCATTGCCTTCTTCCCATTTTTTTAGTGATGCTAACGCAAACATTTTACCTAAGACTTTAAAAACCAACGTATCTGCATCAAACGGAAAATGCTCTGTAACTGCTTTTTTACTTATACAATAGTTTCTAAAATCTTCTATATTCATTTTAAAAGTTTCTTTTCGTCTTTAGCTTCAATTTTTAAGGCAGAATAATCTAAAGACCAACCAATAGTCTCAACTAAGTTTTCTATAAGCTGTATCGCCTCTAAGGCTTCTTGTTTAGCAACATTGTAGAGGCCACTCTCTGGGACTTTATCCATAATATGTGCTTTTGCTTGGGTATGTAGTTCTGTTAAATCTGAAGCTTCAAACTTATTAAACATACCATCTGTTTTATCGTAATAATTAATATCGCTCTCTATAGACGAAACTTCGGGTTGCGGAAAATGGGTAAGCACTACTGTTTTAGATTTAGCGTTAGAATTCATTTGCACTTTACTCAAGTCAAAACCTACATAAGCCTTTGCATTAATAACAACAAGGGCTTTCTTTTTACTCGAAATTAATTTTAAGAACTTTTCTTTTACATCTTCGTAATGGTAAATCTCAGCAAAATCACCTTCAACAGTTATAAATTTACAAACACGTTTTATTTTATCTAAAAGAATAATAGATTGGGCATTTGTAGTTTGCTTTGTTTTCCATTGTCTGTAAACCGTAACCAAGCCTAAGGTTATTAAAATACTAATTATTATAATAAAAAATGTTTCCAAATGATTTGTATTTATTTACTGAAGATGCTAAGACAAGCTAAGCACTACATAAGTTATTCAATTATTTTATATAAAATAGGTTTACTTGGCGTGGCATCATTTTCAAAAGGTGCAATTTGAAGATTAAGCATATAACTGCCATCTTCAATTTTATTAGACACATAGATAAACTCTGTAATAGTAGCGTCGAACCTTAGTTTTCCTTTAGTATTCCAAAATGCATTATGCGCCAAAAGAGCACCACCATCTTGCTCTTTATCTACACTTGGTAAATCTATAAGTAAGTGCTTAACTTCTTTTGTCTTTAAATACGTTGCAGCATCTTCTAATAAATAGGTTGGGTTGGTATTAGAATACTGTCTCGATTTTTTCTCTTTTGTATTAGGCAATGTTCTTATAATAATAGCATCGCGCTTTTTATTGCCTAAAGCAAATTGCAACTGTTTTTTTGAAATTACATAATCGTCACCCAGCTTTTCGGGTGCAACAGTTACAACCTCAGCTAAAAAGAAAAATTGTTTTAATTGCTTATTTATAGAATAGACTTTCTCGGTAATATGGCCAACCGTTTCTGTATGTGTACCATGCGAATGCGGATTAAAAGTAATGGTATTAAAATTAACCACAGCACCGTTTGCAACACTTACGTTTTCGCCATCTATAACCTCTGGCGCAATCTTTGGTGGCTCTAAATACCAGGCATTAACATTGGTAGACTTGCCTGTTATTGGTATAGAAATATCTAACGGTTGTGATAAATCTATTTTTATTTTTTTTGTATTGTACTGTATTGTTGCTAACACGTTTAATTGATTTTAAATAATTCGCTTGAAATACCATCACTCAAAAATTGCCCTTTTTTTGTAACACGCAAATGCGCACCATCAATATACAATAATTGTTGATTTATAAAAATTTTAGATTGCGCTATAAGATACGTTTTGTAAGTACTACCAAAATCTAATTCTACTTTATCAAAAGAAACACCCCAAATGGTTCGTAAACCTGTCATTATATATTCGTTATATTGGTCTGTTAAGGTTAAATTCTCTATCTCTATTGGCAATTGGCTGCTCATAATTGAGTTTATATATTTTGAATTATTCTTTACATTCCAACCTCGTTGCTTGCCGTTAAATGAATGCGCAGAAGGCCCAATACCTATATATGATTTACCTTGCCAATAGGCTGAATTATTTTTACTAAAATAACCGTCTTTTCCAAAATTAGACAATTCATAATGTACAAATCCTGAAGCCTCTAAAGTCGCTTTTAAAATATGAAACTGATCGTGAGCTTGCTCATCATCTACATTAGCTATAATGCCTTTTTCTATAAATGAGGCTAATGCTGTTTTTGGCTCTACTGTTAACGCATAGCTGGAAATATGAGGCACACCAAAACTTAAAGCCATTTCTATGTTTGCTAACCATTGTGTGTTAGAAGCACCAGGCACTCCATAAATTAAATCGAGAGAAATATTATCAAAGTATTTTGTTGCTTCTTCTAAACACGTTTTTGCTTCGACCGCATTGTGTGCACGATTCATAAGTTTTAAATCGGACTCAAAAAAAGATTGAATGCCAATAGAAAGTCGATTTATTCCAATTGATTTATAAGATTCAAAAATATTGAACTCACTTTTCTCTTTGCCCAAAACGATATTATCATTGTCTTTTGAAGCTTTTATTAAATCATCAGGATTGGCTTCTAAGGTAATTTCAGGATTATTAGAAACTTGGTAGTTTTTATAAACAGTTTCAATTAAATAATGCAACTCGCCAATGGTTAATAAACTTGGTGTACCACCACCAAAATAAATGGTTTCTACAGTTTGACTTTTAAATTCATCTTTACGTAATTGTAACTCTTTAGCTAAGGCGGTAACCATGTCATCGCGCTTTTTTAAAGAGGTTGAAAAATGAAAGTCGCAATAATGGCAAGCTTGCTTGCAAAATGGTATGTGTATGTAGATGCCAAAAGCCCTATTAACAGCTTTATCTATCTTCCCCAAGGGAGAAGAACTCTTACGCGAATGTTTCAAACTAATACTTTTTAATTATCTTAAAATAACACAATATCATCACCACTATTAAAACTGAAAGCGCATAGAGATTAAGACTTATATTTTCATCTAAATAAAGAAAAATAGTTTCTTCTTCATTTGTTTTCAATTTTAACTTACCACCTACTAAAATCGAAGAACAATAAGCACCCTTTAGATTTTTTGTATACTTCTTACCATTACATAAAAACTCAAAATAGGCAAGAAGCGTTTTATTGCTAATTTTACATGTAACCGGAATATCAGTGACCACAACCGCAACTTCTTTACCTGACTTTAAAACCAAAAACTTATCAAAATCTTTTTTAACCAAAAACAATAAACCGAATACTATTAAACTAAAAATAACTGTAATAATCGCTTTTGACATGTACTTTTTGACTTCAAAAATTTTATTTCAAACTGATTTTAGACGATAAAAATTAAACAAAATAATAAGCTTTTTATTTCTTTACCCTACTTTCATTCTGCTTTACAAAAGCGCCCCAACCACTGTAACTTTTACCGATTTCAACACGGCCTTGATTATAAAAATGACACACTGCTGCTGCTAAACCATCCATAGAGTCTAAATTTTTAGGGATTGTTTTTAAGCCTAACATGCTTTGTAACATTTTTGCGACTTGCTCTTTACTAGCGTTTCCGTTTCCGGTAATAGCCATTTTTATTTTTTTTGGTGCATACTCAGTAATTGGAACTTCGCGAGACAAACCTGCTGCCATGGCAACCCCTTGGGCACGTCCTAACTTTAGCATACTTTGTACGTTCTTACCAAAAAAGGGAGCTTCAATCGCTATTTCGTCTGGGTGATAGGTATCTATAAGTTCTATAGTACGCTCAAAAATAAGTTTAAGTTTTAAATAATGATCATCGTACTTTTTTAGCATAAGCTCATTAAGTTGTAAGAATTCCATTTTTTTGCCCACAATTTTTATGAGTCCAAAACCCATAATTGTAGTACCAGGATCTATACCTAAAATAATTTGTTCTTTGCTCATAATACTAATCGCAATATTGGCAACCACTTAATGAAACTGCCAAGCCAAAGGTAAGGTTAAAAACACTGCCGTTAAAAGCACCAAGACCACTTATAACAGGATTGTAATCATCTAAAGACGTGACGCCGTACAAATAGGCAATATCTGTGTAAAGAGATAATTTTTCGTTAATAGCATAGTGTAGTTCTAAACCTGTATTAAGATTTAAAAACGTTTGTTTATTATCTCCTAAATTACCTAAAGGTTTTACAAACGAAACACCAGGACCTGCATGCAAAACAGTCCTTAAACGCGAAGGCAAAAACTTTAAAAAATCTGTTGGGTCATAAACAAATTGCGCATTAATACGTGTATAGTTTATTTTAAACTCGGGCGCATCATTATCGTTTTTAAAACGATTAAAACCAAAATCTAACTTAACACCATACTGCCTTTTTAGCATGTGCTGAATGCCAATATTTACAGTTGGTAAATTAACTGGCTGGGCGTATGTTCCTTTTACAAAACCATCTGTTGTTGGGTAATTAAGCCCTACCGCAAAAAGCGCCTTCCATTTGGTAGTTTCTCTAAACTGCCCATAACAGCTAGTGGAGATAAGAAGAACTAAAAAAAAGAAAAAATAGGGTTTTAATTTATGCTGCATCGCTCTGTTTTTAATGTGATTTATTGTGAACACTTTTTAGCTATTTCTTTTTCTTAAAAATGACTTAATTTCGTTGCTATATTTTATGAAGCTTAGTGCCGTTGTGCGCTTCATAAATAATTTTAACACGCCAATTTATTTTTATTTTTGACAATAAAATTTAAAGATAAGCTTAAAATGCATTACGCTGTGCCATACAAAACTAAGCAATTCTACTTTGCCCTTATTAAGTTGAGTATAGTTGTTGGTGCTTTTTATTTTATTTATAACAAAATATATAAAAATGAAAATCTACAATTTGGTTCGTTTTTAAAGTATTTACAAGAAAATGAAATATTTTCGACAAGAACAATCATTTTTTTAGTCATTCTGTCGGTTTTTAATTGGTTTTTTGAAATCTTAAAATGGAAGTATTTGGTAAAAGTGATTCAAAACATTTCATTTAAAAATGCCTCAGAACAAAGTTTAGGTGCCCTTACAGCATCTTTAATTACACCAAACCGTATCGGCGATTATGGCGCAAAAGCTATTTATTTTCCCAAACAATTACGCCCTAAAATAGTTTTACTAAACCTCTTAGGAAATATGTCTCAGATGCTAATAACAATAGGGTTTGGCATGGTTGGCCTTTTAATTTTTGTACACCGTTACCAAATAGATATAGATTATTATAAGGTAACTCGCTTTACTTTGCTATTACTAATACTATGTGTGTTTGCGGTTTTTGGTATAAGACAAACACGCTTTAAAATTAAAGGCTTTTCACTAAAACACATTATTAGTTTTGCAAAACAGATAAGCTTAAAAACGCATGCAATAACCGTTACATTGTCATTAATTAGATATTTAATATTTTCGTTTCAACTCTATTATCTATTAACACTTTTTGGTGTAGACATAGCGTATACTAAAGCTATGGTTAATATTACAAGTCTCTATTTTTTAGCTTCAATTGTACCAACAATTTCTATTTTTGATGTGGTAATTAAAGGGAGTATTGCTGTATTTTTGTTTAACTATTTAGCTATAAATGAACTTACCATTTTATCTGTTGTAACTTCAATGTGGTTGCTCAATTTTGCAATTCCTAGTGTGCTTGGAAGCTACTTTGTATTAAATTTTAAACGACCTAAAAAAGAAAAATGATGGTATCAGGTTTAGTTATAGGTATTATTCTCATCTATTTTATTCTCATCGGAAGTTTAATTTATGGGTTTGATAAGATAGATGATTTTAAACTTCAAGATTTAGAAGCAAAAACCAAATTCTCAGTTATTATTCCGTTTAGAAATGAGGCTGAAAATTTACCTCAACTATTAGCGTCTATCGCTAAACTAACCTACCCAAAATCTCATTTTGAAATTATACTGGTTAATGACGACTCGGAAGATGATTCTATCGCAGTAATAGAAAAGCTTCTAAACAAAAGTGCTTTCAAAACCATTAAATCTTCAATTAAAATCATTACAAATAAAAGAACAACAAACTCACCTAAAAAAGATGCCATAAAAACGGCTATAAACATATCTCAATTTAGTTGGATTGTAACAACAGATGCCGACTGTACACTACCAAAACATTGGCTGTATGCGCTAGATGAAAGCATTCAAATTAACAAACCAAATTGTGTTGTGGCACCTGTAAAATACGATGGTAAAAATTCGTTTTTTTATCGCTTTCAGACTCTAGATTTTTTGAGTTTACAAGGGGCAACAATTGGTGGTTTTGGCATAAAACACCCTTTTATGTGTAATGGTGCAAATCTTGCGTACAAGAAATCTATTTTTATAAGCTTAGATGGGTTTAAAGGCAATGACAACATGGCAAGTGGTGACGATGTTTTTTTATTACAGAAGTTACTAAAACACAATTCTAAACAGGTTATCTACCTTAAATCTACACAAGCAATTGTTAAAACAAAACCTGCTAAAAATTTACAACTTTTAATTGAGCAACGGTTAAGATGGGCCTCAAAAACTGCGGCTTACAACAACAGCTTTGCAAAAATTATTGGTGTTATCGTTTTATTAGCAAACACCGTTTGTATTGCATTAATTCCGCTAGCGTTATTTGGTTGGCTTAACTTAAGGGTTGTAGCTGCTTTAATTGTAATTAAATTAGCTATAGATTTTTTACTACTCTTTAAATCTTCACGCTTTTTTAAGCAAGAAACACTACTCCTATCCTACGTGTTTTCGAGTTTGCTCTATCCATTCTTTTGCGTTTACATTGCAATAACATCACTCTTTAAATCTTATAATTGGAAAGGTAGAACCTTTAAAACGTAGTAATCCTGATTTTTTTTAATAGCTTTACTAAAATCAAGTCCCAAATAACATAATTGATAAGTCGTATATCTATGAAAAAGTACATCCTCACCTTTGCAATATTTAGTCTTAGTCTATTTAGTTTTAGCCAACAAACCTATACAATTGCGGGTGAAACTTTAGAACTAAAAATAGAAATAGAAGGGCAGTTAGATTTATTATGGAATACTATTGATGGGCAATACCGCTATTTTTTGAGAACAGAAGACAACACCATAACAGAGTTAAAGAACACTAAAGACGATAATAACGGCTATAAAGAAGAATACAAAGCACTACTATTTACACTTACAAACGGGCAACCTACAGACCAACTAAAACTAACACGTTACGACTTAAGAAACTATATAGATCGCTACAACTCTTCTGTAAACACAAACTACATAGCATTACCCGAAAACCCTAAAATTGGACTAAGACTTGGCTTTTCTGGCGGTATCACCAACAACCCATTTGTTGGCAACCCAGATAATATAAAAACACCACTTATTGGTGCAGAACTCGAAATTTTTGAGGTACGTAATTTACCAACACATTCTGGTTTTTTACAATTGCGACATGCCTTTAGTTCTGATGATTTTTTATATAGTACTACCGAGTATTCTTTAGGATATCGTTATAGATTTATAAATAAAAAAGCATTCTCTATTTACGCACAAGTAAAACTAGCAACCGTTAATTTTACAGATGTTACATTTACAGATGCAAATGCTATGAAAGTAGATTTAAACGAAACTTCGTTTGATGTGCCTTTAATTTTTGGTATTGGATCTGATATTAAAGTAGGTGACACCGGTTTTATTACTATTATTTATGGTGAATTGTTTGGTGGTTTATTAAACAACCAAGGTAATTTTTCTACAGATATAGCTGTTGGTTACAAATTTAATATTTAATGGGTTTACGCAATTTTAAAACATCAAATTCTGTTTTAATTAATAGTTACAATTATTGGTAACTCAAAAGCAGTTGTAACTTGCTGACGTCTTTTAATAGCAGGAAATATTTTTGGCACCATTTTTAAACTCTGCCTTAACAAGCTATCTAACTCAGGGATTTCTTGTCGTGTTTCTTCCTTTAAACTTATAGATGCAACCTCTAAAACTCCTTGTTTATTAATTACAATTTTTAATCTAATGGTATCGTTTATGTCATTAGAAACAACTAAATTTTGTTGTTCTAAAAATTGATTAACATGCATTATTAAGGTGTTTTGAAAACAGCGTTTACTATCTGATTTTAATGTTATAGAATCACAGCTCTTAAATGTAGGGTATATATCTACCTCGTTCCAATTAAAAGTTTTTAATTCTTCTTCTAATAAATCTTCAGAATAGACTTTTTGCTTTTCAAAATAATCGCAAGATGTGAAAAGTATTAGTAAAAAAAGAAGTAGAAATCGGCTCATTGATTGTTTAATAAAATCGAAAGTACGATTTTTTTCGATTTTAATCTTCCTGTAAAAACTTTTCTTCTTTTAGGGCTTTAAGTCGCTTTTCTGCATACGCTACAAACATACTTTTTTTGTTTTTTGAGAGGTACTTTTCGTACATGGCAATCTTTGCATCTATATCTGCATAAAATTCGTCTTTTGTTCTTAGTAAAAAAAACTCAACCATAACGTTAGAAGGATCTTCGCTTAACGCTTTTTGAAATGCCTTAATTGCGGCTTCATATTTTTTTTGCCTATTAAGAATAGTTCCTAAGGTTTGGTATTCTTGTGATAGTGACACATCTTTAAGCTCTAAAGAGCTGGTAATATATTCTTCTGCCTTTTCAAAATCACTTAACTTTTGGTAATAGGTGCCAATTACATAAATAGCATTTGCATCAAAAGGATTGTATTTTAAGGCTTGTTTTCTGTGATAAATAGCATCTTTATAGTCTGAATTTTGAGCATAACTTAAACTCAACTTTTCATGTATAAATTCTGAAACCTCACCTAAATCAATCAATTTATTAAACCAAACAACAGCATGTGTAAAATAATCTTGATAATAATAGGCCTGTGCTTTTAAGCTTATAAGCTCAACATTATTGGCGTAGTTTTCTAAACCTTTATCTAAAAAGACATGCGCTTCTTTAAAGTTTCGTTTTATAATAAGTTGCTTTGCAATTTTAAAAATTGCTTTTTGATGAGATTCATCTAACTTAAATGTTTTTAAAAATGACGCTTGTGCTAAAGTATCGTTTTGTTTTTGAAGCACTAAGCCTAATTCGTAGTGGTAATTTGGGTTTAAACTGTCTTTTTTAATTAAATCTCGGAATAGATTATTAGCAGTATCATAGCTTTTAGTTCGGCTTAATAGTTTTGCATAATCGTACTTTAAAAGTGAATCATCAGGATTTTCTTCTATCGCTTTTTTATAATAGTTAGCCCCTTCTTCGTAGTTACCAATAGCTATGTAGGCTTTTGCTATTTTATCTAAAACAGACACAACATCTTCAGAATTTATATAAGCTTCAATGGCTTTAGTGTAATTACCTGTGGCGTAAAGCTCATCTGCAGTTTGTAAATTTTGAGCAGTAAGCGGACCAACACAAACAACATATAATAACAATAGTTTTAACCTCATAACTAGATTTTTAACCTGTTTTAAAATTAGTTAATTTGAAATATAATAGGTAATGAACAGGCTACATTAACCGTTTCACCCTCATGTATTCCTGGCATAAACTGAGGTAATTGGCTTATAACGCGCTTAGCCTCTTCTTCTAGCTTAGGATGACTTGCCCTAGATGCTATATTAATTACATTACCTTGTTTGTTAATAATATATGATACATAAATTTTTTGTCGGCCTTTAATACCAAGCTCAGACGCTATATTTAAATTAAAATTTTTATTCACAAACATGTTAACGTCTTTAGAAGTACATTTTTTACGCGCTTTGTTATCTGTAATTAATTCGCAATCTACAAATGCTGGTGCAAGTTCTATTTTAGAAAACGGAATTGCATCTGTATTTTCTTCAAATTGATCTATTTTATCCTCTAAATATTTAACATAAAGTTCTTCTTTTCTTTTTTGAGTTAGTGATTTATACAATTCTTCTTTTATATCTTCGGATAATGAATCTTTATTTATTTTTTTGGCCTCTAAATATTTAATAAATTCATCATAGCTAGGTGTTTTTGAGACGTTTTCACCTTGAACTTGAAATACTATTGGCAACGAATAAGGTACAGTAACAGCTATACCTTTTTGTCTACCTGGTATAAATTGTGGCAACATACTAATAACGCGTTTAGCCTCAGTTTCTAATCCAGGATGTGGTCCTCTTGCCTTAACATCACTTACAAAACCTTCTTTGTTGATTTTGAAGGATACAAAAATGCGCTTTCTACCAGAAGATAAGTTTAGCGAATCTGCCAAATTGATATTAAAGCGCTTATTTACAAAAGAAGTCACAAAATCGCTCATACATTTTTTACGTTCTGCATTTGTTGGTAAATCTTTGCATTCTGTTAGTATCGGGACTTCTTCTATTAGTGAAAATGGGACTTCAACTGATTCAACTATTTTAGAAGTTGATGAATTAAGTTTAGAGTTTTCATCCTTAAAATCAGTTAAAACCATTGTAAAATTATAACTTGCATATATGAATTTATCAACATTTTCATCAGTTATCATTTGATCCATAATTGAATCGTAACGTTTTTTTTCTTCGTCTGTCTTATTTTCAATATCCTCAATAAATAGTTTAATTTCACCATCATTGATATTAGCTTCCCATAGCGCTTTAGCTTCTTGTGTTTTTAACCATTTTCTATAATCACTATAGGTTTTATGACCACTGTTTTTTAAGTTTTCGGATTTATTGAAATCTTCTTGTATCAACGTACCATCCTCAGATTTCATAGCTATTCCTTTACTAGAAATATACCTTAATAACGCTTTGGTTTTTAAGAATTCGCCTTTAGACATGGTATACTTATACGTATTTTCTTTACTAAAGCCATACTCATAAATTTCGGTCAAAGAGGCACCATCTTTCTCCATTTGCTCTAACTCCTTAATATATTTTTTAATTAATTCCTCCTCAGAAGGTTCTTGAGTTACCTCTGTTGTGGCTTTAGCTTTTTCTTGTGCTCTAACCTCTGTTGACGTATAGATTAGCATACCAAATACCATTGGGATAAGCAGTGTATATTTAATAAGGTTTAACTGCTTAGACTTCGATTTTTGTAACATAGCGATTCGTTTTTTAATTAATGATTTTTTGAAGAAAGTATTGGTAAAAGACACATTATGAACATCGAAAATTTGATTTAATAAATTTTGATAATACAAAGACTTACCGTGTTGTTTTACTGCTTTTTCATCTGCAATATATTCGTGTAATTCTTTTATTCTATTTTGGTATAGATATACAAGTGGGTTAAACCACATTACGATTCTTAGTAATTCAAACAATAAAAGATCTAATGTGTGTAACTCTTTAATATGTACTAACTCATGTTTATAAATAGTAGGTTTATCTGTTTCGGAAATACGCTCACCAAGAAAAATAGTATTGAAAAACGAGAATGCTGCTGTACTTTTTATAAGGCTAACAATAAGAATATTACCTTGCCAATGTTTAGGATTATTAAGTCTCATCCAATACAATCTCATGAGCTTAAATACGAAAAAAAGTAGCGCAATAGTGGCACCCATTACCAAAACCGTTTGCCATAAAGGTATTGCTGGTTGCTCGATAATAATTCCGGCTTGTGCAGAAACAAAAACATCATTTGCTGTTGGTGCCGCAGTTCCTAAAAACACCTCTGGTAACTGAATAACAAAATCATTCGTTGCCAAGGTCTTAAGCTTTGGTAGTTTTATAAAGGGGAGTAGTAATGACAATACAGACGTTATTAATAGATAAGCTCTGTTATAATTAAAAAAAGTTTCACCTTTTAGAAACACATCATAAACCAATAAAAATAAGGCCTGAAATGCTATAATTTGAATTATTGTATAAAGCATAATTATTACTTTTTATTAATTTCTTCTAATAACACCTCAATATCTTTGGTATCTACATTATTCTTTTCTACAAAGAAAGAGACCATACTTTTAAAAGAGCCTTGAAAATAATTATCTACCAATTTATTTATAGACTGATTACTATAAGCTTCTTTAGCAACCAGAGGAAAATAAATATGGCCTTTCCCTTGCTTTTCATAATCTACAAATCCTTTAGATTCTAATATTCTTATTATGGTAGAAACTGTATTGTATGCAGGCTTAGGCTCTGGTAAAATTTCTATAACAGATTTTACATTAGCTTTGTTTAATTGCCATAAGGCTTGCATAATTTCTTCTTCTGCTTTTGTTAACTGTTTCATTTTATTCTTAACTTATTTCAAAATCTAATTAAATTCTTTTGGTTAACTAATCATAAAATCCTAAAACAAATTCGGGATGACAAGTATGATTTTTTTTAAACTATATTGTAAATATAACTAAATAATTAGTTTAAACTAAGTCTTTAGTTTATAAAACCAACTTTAACCAATTTATAACGTCTTATAATTGAATAAATAAACAATGAAATGGAACTTTTTTTAGTGCTTACCGCACTACTTTTAATGATATTAGGTATTATTGGAAGCTTTTTACCTGTTTTACCAAGACCACTTACAAGTTGGGCTGGCCTTCTGGTATTGCATTTTACTGATGGCGTAAAACTTAGCCAAACTTTTTAAATTAGTACACTTTTGGTTGCTATTGTTATATACGTTTTAGACTATATAATACCTGCTATGAACACTAAACGCTTTTGAGGCAGTAGATCTGGCATGATTAGCACTACGCTGGGACTTATTATTGGCATTATCTCACCATTAACTATTTGGCATAATCATTGGCCCTTTTAATGTTGCGCTAATTGGTGAAATGACACATAGAAACGACTTAAACAAAGCCATTAAAGCGGTCATTGGATCGTTTTGGGTTTTATAGCTTTTATATTTTTAAAGTTTATAGTGGCTATTATTTTTCTCGGCTTTTTTATAGTAAAACTATCTGCACCCAACGCAGCTTGGTTATAAATAATAGCTTTTAAGTGTATAAAATAAAAAACCTGGTAGTTAAAACTACCAGGTTAATTTTCTTGCTATTAACTCAACAATTACTTAAAAGGGATTAATTAATCTTTGTTGACTGATGTAAATATATATAAGTGTTTTAAACTTTTGCTGTGGAAAAACCACAGACTTGTTGTGGTAAAACCGTAGTTTTTAAGATTAACAGTAGCTAAGCCTTTATATTTAGACTCTAAAAAAACGCTTTTTTTTGAAATTTTTTATAAATACCCTTTTTCCCTAGCCTCTTTTAACAAGGTTTCGTCTTTTCCGTCCGTTATAGAGAATAGTAATTTGAGTTGTTTCTTTCTTTTTTCTAACGCACTGGTAGATAAAGATATGTATTCGTTTAGATTTTTTGTTTTTATACCTTGTGCAAGTAAATGTAAAATTTTACGGTTAACATCATCTACATAAATCTCACTCCTAATCGTTTTTTTTACATAATTGTTTACGGTACTACTATAGTAAGGTGGGTAAAATAAAATTTGCTGAAAAGCATCTGCTAATTCCATAGAGGTGAGATCGCTCTTAATTAAAAACCCATCTGGATTAATTTCTTTTATAATATTGTGAATTCTAAACGACTCATTAAACATTGTTAAAATTACAATCTTAGTATTTGGTAATACTTTTTTTGCAAATAAAGCCAAATCCTCACCCGAAGCATATTTACCATCTGAAGAAGGTGGTAAACTTATATCAAAAAAGCAAACATCGTAATGGATACCTTTTGATGCTCTATCTATCATTAACTGCGCAGTATCACAATTATTTGCAGTATCAATATGTAACGTTTGATTATCTTCTTTTGTGGCCATTAACACATTTTGATAACCCTCAATAATTATAGGGTGATCATCTACCATAAGTATGTTAACATGTATCATTTAAACTAGTTTGTATAAGGAATATTAACATTAACTGTTGTGCCATTACCGGGCTGAGATTTAAAAATTATGCTACCACCAATATCTTCTACGCGAGAAACCATATTTTTTAAGCCAATTCCTCTTTTACTTTTAGAAGCATCAAAACCTACACCATCATCTGTAATGTCCAAGCAAATTACTGCTTTTTCTAACGAAATACTAATTTTAATAAGCTTTGCATTAGCATGTTTGTAAATATTTTGCATAGACTCTTGAATAATTCTATAGATATTTATTTTGGTCTTATTAGATACCAAATCCCAACTTATATCATCTGTATAATTAAACTCGTTTTTTAGTCCGTATGCATTTGTTTGGTTTTCTATAAGTTCTGATAAAATATCTATAAACCCTGTGCCAGAAACAAAATCTGTATTTAACTCGTGTGATATTTTACGAATATCATCTTCTAAAATTTTAAGCTGACTTATGTAATTAGATCTTAACAACATAGCCTCTTTACCTTCTTTAAAATTAATACTATCTAGACTTAAACGTGTACCAAATAAACGTCCTAAAACACCATCATGGAGCTCTTTAGAGACTCTAATTTTTTCTTTAGCACGTGCTTCATCTATTTTATCTTGCTGTACTAGCATTAAATTATAAATATCTTCATTTGCCTTTTGCTGTAATTGAATGAGTTTTAATTTTCTGTTCTTAGCACGTTGTGAAATAAAAAGGTAAACAATTATAGCGGTTAGTGCAAAACCAATTAAGAGTATAACTAAGTAGACATTTTCTTTAGAAATTTGTTCATTTTGGGCTTCAATTTTATCGGTTTCAAACTCTATTCTCGCGCGCTTATTTCTCGTGTTACGCTCTACTTTAAGTAAGCTATCTGAAAGTTTAATGTATTCTGTTAAATAGATTTCTCCATTATCATCACCTTTCAATTCAGATAAAACAAGCATTGATTCTAAAAGAATATCAGTTGTTTTAAGAGTCTTAGCTAAACTATAAGCTTCGTTAGCATATTTTAAGGCCTTTATTTTATCGTCTATACCGTTATAAAATTTAGACATACTAATAACTGTCCCTACCTTTGTCAATTGATCATTTAAACTGTCTGAAATCTTATAAGATCTTTCAAAAATTGTAATGATTTTAGCTTCATCAAACGTTCCTGTTAAGTAATTGGTGTAAGCTAAGTTTTCTAAAATTAAAGCATAAAAGGAAGGGTCTACCTCGTATAAATCATTCGTTGTTAAAATTTCGTTATAGATTTGCTTTGCTTCAGTATAAAATCCATTCTTTCGTTTAAGAAAAGCTATATTATTTAGTGTATAAATGCCGTTATTAAAATCATTCTCCATACGACCAGCTATTTTATAAGCTATATCATAATAGGCTAGAGCTTGGTCATAATCATCTAAGGCTTGAGCCGCAGTAGATAATGTGTTATTCAAAATCCATTTTTGATCTAAAATATCATTAGTTTCTTCAACGTCTTTTAATAGATTTAAACCTTTTACCGCACTTTCACTAGCGCCATAATAATCTTTACCATCTAACTGCAGTTTGGATATACTCCCAAGGGCATAAGAAAGATCTACATTCATATTTAGTTTATCATAAACAGCGGCAGATTTTGAATAATAGTAGTAGGAACTATCTTTTTCTTCAGTAAAAAAATGGGAATAACCTAATGCAAAATAGATTTTACCTAGGGCTGTTGAATCATTAATTCTTTCGGAAATATCTAAAATTTTATAATTCGTTAGCTTATAGTTATCGTAGTCGTCATTGTCTAAATAATAATAGCTCATTTTAACCTGAGCATTTAAAATAATAGAATCGTTACCAATTTGTGTGGCAAGAGTATTTGCTTTTTGCAAAAGATGAAATCGGTTTTTATTTGAAATATCAATAACTTCAGAACTTGATATAAGAATCTGAATACTATCTGCAAGAGTTTTTGTTTTTGATGATTGTGAATAACCAAAATAAACTATGAAGAAAAGGGGGAGGATTTTACAAAAATTTAATCTCAAAATATAAGTTATATGATTCCTTCAAATTTAAAGTAAAATATCTTGAGTTTAAGTTTAAACTTTTAACAACCCAAAAAAGCCTTTACAAATAATTGTAAAGGCGCATTTTTAAAGTTATTATATTTTTTATCCTTTAGTAGGTCTTTTTAATTTTTCTTTCCTGTGAGCAATTAAGTGAATAGAGGTTGACGACTCATTAATTGTTGGGTCATTAGAGTTTGTAACATCATCAGATTGTACACCAGAGACTGTTAGAAACAAGACACCAATTAAAGCTAAAGTAATTTTTAAAGTTTTCATATATATTATAATTTAGGGTTTCATTAATAGTTAATACAAACTTGTGCAATACAAAATATTGCGTTGAGGGAAGGGAATGGATAATTAACTATTCTAGGCAATACCTAAAATTATACTAAAATAAAAACGAGGGAAGTTTTTCTAGACAGCACGTGTCTAATAGTAAAATGGAATAATAAAACAATTAAAACCAATTGGTTAGCTTTAACGAAAAACAAACATAAGATTAAAAATATTATAAACCATATAAATATCGATTAAATGTATTATTTGACCGATTAAGTGTTTATTTTTTGTTAATAACTTGTTGAAAAGGCAAAAAAATCGACGAAGCGTGTTAGACACAAGCAACTAGTAAACATATAATACCACACTAAAGTAATGGAGTAAATCGACCTATAACGCATTTAAATTTTCACCACAAACCAGACGACTTATTCTGAAAACTAATAAAAAGCGCGGTTATTTATTATTATAATTAATAGCTTTTTCTAACCTTCCCCTTTGTGTATAAAGAGACCAAATCCCTATACGCTTACCACCTTTTAATAAGCCTTTTCTCTTAGATATACTTTACCAATATCTAAACCAAACATATAGTTGTTAACGCTAAACGTAATTAACACCTCTTCATTTCTTATAAAATAGGTTTTATAATTTGTAAGCTCAGAATCAATTAAAACTGCAATTAAGTGGCTAGAAATATGACCTTGCAAAGTATATATTGATTTTTGTAATAGATTGCCAAACTTATCATACTGAGACTTAATTTTAATAGTCCCAGTTTTATAGTACTCTAACCATAATACGTTTTTTTTAGAATAATTGTACTCAGGCCTATCGTAATATAACCATGCACCTTCGGTTTTTACATTACCATTGGCATAATAACTTTTATTATATGAAGATTCATTATGCTTTAAGTTTTGTACAAGATTTGCAAACCTTTTAGTGTGCTTTGCGGTTACAGCATTACTAATAATAAAGAGGGATAGAAAAAATTTTAAGAACATTTATTTAATTTAGCACTGCTAACGAGGAAAAAACACAAATAGTCTGTAAGTTTATATTTAAAGTACTTCAATAATTAAGCTACAGATAAGCATTTAAAACAAAAAAGCATCCCAATCTTCTTATTCAGAAAAAAGGAAAGCCTTTCATTGGAATATCAAATTTACTTTGATATTACTACGTCCCAAATTTAACTTTGGGAACAACACAACTTCTTTATATAAAAAAAGCCCTAATTTCTTAGAGCTTTTACACAATTTAGCGGTCTGGACGGGACTCGAACCCGCGACCTTCGCCGTGACAGGGCGACATTCTAACCAACTGAACTACCAGACCGTTGCGTAATTGCGAGGGCAAATATACACTGCATTTTTAATATCACAAACAAAAAAGACAAAAAATAGAAATTTATTTACACGAATTTTTGTCGCTCTATCATATACGCCGTTAGTATGCCATTAAAACCCGCATTTATATCTGCTTCTACATACTTTATTCGGTATTGTCCACACCTTAATTTTAAGCTATTAAAGTACTCTTTAACAGCATTTTCATAGTTATCTTTTACATTGTCTGCATACAAATTAATGTAGTCACCAGTCTCAATATCTATAAAACGCTTAGGCCTGTTATCAAAGTTGAATGTTAGCTCCTTTTCTTTATCAAAAACATGAAAAAGTACAACTTCGTGCTTATTATGCTTTAAATGTCTTAAAGCTTCAAACAATTTTTCGTCATCTTCTGCTGTTTGAAACATATCTGTAAACACAAAAATTAAAGATCTTCTATGTATTTTCTCTGCAATTTGATGCAAATAACGATACGTTTCGGTTGTTTTTGTTTCGGGTTTAGAAACCACGACTTCATTTAACTTATGTAATAACATTTGATGATGACGTTCGCTTCCTTTTTCTGGTGCATAAAAATCATATGCATCACTATAAATACTTAAACCGACGGCATCGCGCTGTTTTTTTAGAATATGCATAATGGACGCGCCTGCCAAAGCAGAAAATGCAATTTTATTAAGATTATCTATAGTTGTACCAGCATTGTCAGGATAATGCATAGAACTGCTATTATCTATAATAAGGTGACATCTTAGATTGGTCTCCTCATCGTAGCGTTTAGTATATAACCGATCAGTTTTAGCATACAACTTCCAATCTATATGTTTTGTACTCTCTCCTTGATTGTAAATTTTATGCTCAGCAAACTCAGCCGAGAATCCATGAAACGGACTTTTATGCATACCCGCAATAAAACCTTCTACCACTTCTTTGGCTAGTAATTCTAGATTTTTAAAACCCCCTGCTTTATTTAGTTCTTGTTGTAAATTCATGAGCACTCTAACCTCCCCATAGCGATGGGATTTATTTCATCTATTGTCTTCTTACTAAATTGAGCGTAACTTCACTTAAAAGTTAGTCCAAACTAAAAAAGGTTTGCCGTATTGGCAAACCTTTTATCATTTCTTTTAGAAGTATTCTAAAACTATAGACTATAATAGTGCGTCTATCGCATCAGAATAAGCTTTCTTAGGTGCTACACCTACTTGGCGACCTACAACTTCACCGTTTTGAAAAACCAATACTGTAGGTATGTTTCTTACACCATATTTAGCAGCAAATTCTTGGTTTGCATCTACATCTACTTTACCAACTACAGCTTTACCTTCGTACTCTGTACTAATTTCGTCAATGATTGGTCCAACCATACGACAAGGTCCACACCATGCAGCCCAAAAATCAACTACAACTGGCTTGTCACTCTTTAATACTGTTTCTTCAAATGTTGCATCTGTTATTTCTAATGCCATAATATTTATTTTTAATGTATTCTACTTCAATTTAGCCTCTCTCATATATAGAAAGGTATGCAATATTAGTCAAAAAAAAGACGAAACCTTACAGAGGTCGTATTTGTTTTAGTTATGGCTTTATTGAGCGCTTATATAATTGTTTTTAGTTGCACAAATCAGGCTTTCACTAAGCGCACTCTACAAGTAAATTTAAAAGACCGTTCTACTACTACAGCATCACTACTTAATTAAAATAGTACTATATAAGTAGTTCTTTTGTGCTAAGCTTATCTACTTTACCTCTATATAGATTACCAATTGTAAATATTAGCTTTGTATAATTATCTAATCACAACACTTATTAACACGACTATATTAAAGTAATATACATGCTTTTACTTACTTTTTTTTAAGCTTTTTAATTTCAGAAGGATTCAATTAATTCAACTTATATAAAACATCTTGTTCTTTGAGACCGTCTAATAATTCTTGAGAAATCTTAACCTTATTTTTACGGCTTGGCATTTGTACTTTAATTTTTTCCTTATTATCGTAGACTACAAAATTTAAGGTATTACTGCCTTCGTGTAATTTTAACAAATTGTATAGTGCCGCAATTTTGCCTTCTGCCAATGTATCTATATTGAGTTGTATAGATAACTTTTTGGCATACGTATCCATAACATCATGCAACAATTGAAAACTATTAAACTGAATTCTAGGCTCTCCCTTTTTACCAGTATCTCTATTTACCCAACCTTCTTTTATAAAGGCACGCACATACACGAAAGAATTTATAACAAAGAAATGTCTAAACTTTAAATAGTCTTCACCAAAAATTCTAAATTCATGGCTATCTCTATAATCTTCTATAGTAAATAATGCCCAACCTTTACCTTGTTTACTTACGCGATGCTGTACATCTGTAACCACACCTCCAAAAGTAACTTCTCGATTTAACACTAAATCTAAATCGCTAAAATCTATAATAGCACCATTACAAAAGGTTTTCATTTCTACTTTAAAATCGTCTAGAGGATGACCAGAAATATAGATACCTACCACTTCGCGTTCTCGAGATAGTTTTTCCATAGTACCCCAATCTTCACATGGTGGCACTAGAGGCTCTGCTATTTGTACATCACTAGCAGCACCAAACAAACTCACTTGAGCTGAGTTTTCATTTTCCTGGTGTTTAGCACCATATTTAACTGCCTTTTCTAAAAATGTTATTCCATCACCATCGTGGGCAAAATATTGTGCGCGATGTGTATCTGCCCAACAATCAAAACCACCTGCATTAGCCAAACCTTCAAAAGCTTTTTTATTAGCCGCACGCAAATCAATTCGTTTAGCCAAATCAAAAATAGATTTGTAAGCCCCCTCTTCTCTGCGACCTTCTACAATAGTATTTACAGCTCCTTGGCCAACACCTTTTATAGCACCCATTCCAAAACGAACAGCATTATCTTTATTTACTGAAAACTTGTAGTAACTCTCATTAACATCTGGACCTAAAACTGGTAAGCGCATACGTTTACACTCTTCCATGAAAAAAGTCACAGACTTAATATCATTCATGTTATTAGACAAAACAGCAGCCATATATTCTGCCGGATAATGGGCTTTTAAATATGCCGTTTGGTAGGCAATCCACGCATAACATGTTGAGTGCGATTTGTTAAAGGCATAACTTGCAAAAGCTTCCCAATCTTTCCAAATTTTTTCTAGTTGTTTTTTGTCTAATCCTTTGGCACCAGCTTGTTCAATAAACTTTGGTTTCATTTTATCTAAAACCGCAATCTGTTTTTTACCCATTGCTTTTCTTAAAACATCGGCTTCACCTTTGGTAAAATCTGCCAACTTTTGAGACAGTAGCATTACTTGCTCTTGGTAAACGGTAATACCATAAGTTTCTTTAAGGTATTCTTCCATTTCTGGTAAATCGTAAACAATATCTTCATCGCCGTGCTTACGTGCAATAAAACTTGGAATATATTCCATAGGTCCCGGACGATACAAGGCGTTCATGGCTATTAAATCATCAAAAACGGTGGGTTTAAGATTCTTCATATGCTTTTGCATGCCTGGTGATTCGTACTGAAATACACCAACTGTTTCTCCGCGCTGAAATAACTCGTAGGTCTTTACATCATCTAAAGGAAAACTCTCAGGATCTAATAAAATATCGTGTTTTGCTTTTACAATCTTAACCGTATCTTTAATTAGGGTTAAGGTTTTTAACCCCAAAAAATCCATTTTTAATAAACCTGCATCTTCAACAACAGAGTTATCAAATTGGGTCACATATAAATCAGAATCCTTAGCCAAAGCTACTGGCACATAGTTGGTAATATCGCCAGGCGTAATAATTACACCACAAGCATGAATACCAGTATTACGAACAGAACCTTCTAAAATTCTGGCTTGGTTTACGGTTTCTGCTTGCAAATCTTCACCATCAGAGATATTAAGCAGCTCGTTAATTTTTTCTAAATCTTCAGCTCTAAATTTTTTAGCGAGCTCTTTTTCTGAAAGTCCAAAAATCTTTCCGAGCTTAGACATTAAAGGAATTAGCTTAGCTATATGATCGGCTTCATTTAATGGTAAATCTAATACTCTGGCGGTATCTCTAATAGATGATTTGGCGGCCATTGTACCATATGTAATAATCTGCGCTACTTGGTTAGACCCGTATTTATCTATAACGTATTGCATAACGCGACCACGACCTTCATCATCAAAATCGATATCAATATCTGGCATACTAACACGATCTGGATTTAGGAAACGCTCAAAAAGTAAATCGTACTTAATAGGGTCTATATTTGTAATCCACAAGCAATATGCTACTACAGAACCTGCTGCAGAACCACGACCAGGACCAACGGAAACATCCATTTTTCGGGCTTCGCGAATAAAATCTTCTACAATTAAGAAATATCCAGGATAACCTGTTTTCTCAATAACACTCAGCTCAAAATCGAGGCGCTCTTGTATCTCTGGCGTAATTTCACCATAACGTTTCTCTGCCCCTTTAAAGGTTAAGTGTTTTAAAAACGCATTCTCACCACGCTTACCTTCATCTACTAAATCATCTGCATGCTTAAATTCTTCAGGTATATCAAAAGCAGGCAACAATACATTACGAGCCAACTCATAAGGTTCAATTTTATCTACAACCTCTTGAATATTTACAATCGCATCGGGCACATCTCTAAAGAGCGCTTTCATCTCTTCAGATGATTTAAAATAGTATTCTTGGTTTGGTAAACCGTAACGGTAACCTCGACCTCTTCCTATAGGTGTAGCTTGCTTTTCACCATCTTTTACACACAACAAAATATCGTGTGCATTTGCATTTTCTTGATCTACGTAGTACGTATTATTTGTCGCTACTAATTTTATATTGTGCTTTTTGGCGAATTGAATAAGCACTGGGTTTACACGATTTTCATCTTCTTGATCGTGGCGCATTATTTCTATATACAAGTCGTCTTTAAACGCCTCTTTCCACCATAACAAGGCTTCTTCTGCTTGGTTTTCGCCTATATTTAAAATCTTACTAGGCACTTCACCATAAAGGTTTCCTGTTAAACAAATAAGATCTTCTTTGTAGTGCTCAATAAGTTTTTTATCTATTCTTGGTAAATAGTAAAACCCTTCGGTAAAGGCTGCTGAAGATAACTTAGCTAAGTTATGATATCCCTTTTTGGTTTTAGCCATTAAGACAATTTGATAACCGTTGTCTTTTCTTGTTTTATCTGTATGATTTTCGCATACAAAAAACTCACAACCTATAATAGGTTTTATGAGCTTGCCTTTTTTCTCTAGGCCAGCTTCTTCTGCTTGCTCATGCTGAGATTTTACAGCTTTATTGTGATTACCCACTGCACTCACAAAATGAAATGCACCCATCATGTTTCCATGATCGGTTAAAGCAACCGCTGGCATACCTTCTTTTGCTGCAGCAGCAACCAAGTCTTTTATACTTATAGTAGATTGTAGTATAGAAAACTGAGAATGGTTATGTAGATGCACAAAGTCTGCATCTGTTAACTTAGCAACAACTTCTTTGTTAACTTGTGTAGGTGCAGCTTGGGTTTGTTCTTTTTGAAGGCGCGCATTAATTTTAGCACTTGCCTTTTTAAGATTAATATGTTTTAAACCTATAAGCTGAATTTCGGCTGGATTATTTTGTGTAAAATTTTCGAAATATTCTGGCTGAACATCTAATTGCTCTTTGGTATATTGTTTACGTCTTATAAGTTCTAAGAAACAACGTGTGGTAGCTTCAACATCTGCAGTAGCATTGTGCGCTTCACCAAAAGGCTTATTAAATAAGTATTGGTGTAACTCTGTTAAAGTTGGTAATTTAAATTTACCATAACGGCCACCTGGTAATTTACATAACGTTGCTGTATGCTCTGTACAGGTATCTAGCACAGGTAGTTCTTGTAGTTGGTTAACAACATCTTCACGCACAAACTCTGCACCCATAATGTTTAAATCGAACTTTACATTTTGTCCAACAACAAATTTGGTTTTAGATAAAGCGGTATTAAATTTCTCTAATACTTCTGAAAGTGAAATGCCTTGCTCTTGTGCTAATTCGGTTGAAATACCATGAATTTTCTCTGCATCATAAGGAATATTAAAACCCTCAGGTTTTACTAAATAGTCTTGATGCTCTATACAATTACCTAAGGCATCGTGAAGCTGCCATGCAATTTGAATACATCTTGGCCAATTATCTGTATCCGTAATTGGTGCGTCCCAGCGTTTTGGTAATCCTGTGGTTTCGGTATCAAATATTAAGTACATAAAAAAGCCCTTTTAGTATTATTACTTCTACTGCTAAGCACAAATTGAGTAGAAAAAACGAATTTCTATACAATCTAATTAAGGTAGTGAATATCGTCTAAATAGCTTTATTAATAAAGTATTGATACTATGCAACTACATCTAAAATAACAGATTGCTAAAGTTAAAAATTGCATGTAAAATTACGTAGAATTTGTGCTTTTTTGAAATGAAGTTGCAAAGATTTATAAACAAAGAAAGCGCCACATTAATGTAGCGCTTTCTTTGTTTTATATTATTTATTATGCCTGTAAATAATCTGGCACACCATCTAAATCTGTATCTAAAGCATCTGCAGGGTTACCATCTGCATTAGGATCTGCGTTTTCGTTAAGTGTTGGTATTGTATCATCATCATCATCTGCGTCTAAGTAATCATCTATACCATCACCGTCGCTGTCACCTACTTCAAAATTAGAAAATAAGCCATCGCCATCATCATCATTATCTAAATAATCTACATCACCATCACCATCAGTATCAATAGGGTTTCCGTCTGCATCTACAGCTTCATCTGCCGTTGGTATGCCGTCACCATCATCATCTACATCTAAGTAATTTGCTATGCCATCACCATCAGTATCATCGTCATCTAAATTACCATCAAGATCACCGTTAAAATTTTCAAAAACATTTGGCACACCATCACCATCTGCATCACCACAATCTAAAGCATCAATTTCTGCTTGAATGCTACCATCATCATCACCACAATATAAAATTTGTTGTTCTAGGTAAAACTGATACTGAGCACATAGCGCTGCATAGTTACCTATAGTAGCTGCATTATACTGTAACTGAGCCTCTACTCTATTTAAGGTTGCTTGCTCACAACTTATTTGGCAATCTGCTAAAACATCTATAATGTCTTGTATAGACCCATCAACATCGCCACAATAAGTTCTTTGCACATTTAAAGCATTTATATAAGCACTACATGCTGCTGTATATGCCACAGGATCTATAAAAATAACATCTGTAAATGTAGTTTCATAAGCTAATCTTGCACCATCGGCAGAACCTTCAACATCATTACATGTTACAGGATTTGCAGGAAAATCACCAAATATAAGAGGTACTCTAAAAAAGATACCATTAGTATAACCTATAGAATTTAAACCCGAAGCATTAAAAGCTAAAAACCTAAACGTTCCTGTAAATGTTCTATTAATTAAATCTATTTCATCAATTATAATTTCACCCAACTCTGGGTATATTGAAACCGTTTCGTCTGGTCTATTATTAGTAGTAAAACGTGTATTAAATGCATCTATATATTCAGCCTCAATAGTATTAACGTCACCCACTACAAAAGTCCCTTCAGTAACAGACGGCACTCTTAGGTTTACAGTTTCTACATTATTTGTTCCTGTGATTGTTAAAAATCCGTTGGCGTCAATACTTGCCGAAAAAGCTTCAGCGCGCCAGAGTTGGTTTGTTCTATCACCTTGAAAAGCAGGGGTATTAAATTCCACTTCGTCACCACAGCTAAATATGGTTAAGGAAACAAGAACTAAGAGAATAAGTTTCTTCATTTTTGTTAAGTAAGTTATGTATGCCTCAAATATAACGAAACATGAATATCAAAAGTATAATAAATTTTAATATTGACTAAATAATGACGTTTTTCTTTTGATTAAAAGGAAATTTTTATACTTAAAATGCGTCAATGTATTGCATATTCAGAAAATATAGTATCTTTGCGCCCTCATTAATAACAGAGGTCGAGAACCTCACAAATTAATTATTATGCCTGTAAAAATTAGATTACAAAGACACGGTAAAAAAGGAAAGCCTTATTACTGGATCGTAGCAGCGGATTCTCGCTCTAAAAGAGATGGTAAATACTTAGAAAAACTAGGTGCTTACAATCCTAATACAAACCCAGCAACTATTGAGTTAAATGTTGATGGTGCTGTACAATGGTTACAGAATGGTGCACAACCAACTGATACTGCAAAAGCAATTTTATCTTATAAAGGAGCTATGCTAAAAAATCATTTAGCTGGTGGAGTTAGAAAAGGTGCATTAACTGAAGAACAAGCAGAAGCTAAATTTAATGCTTGGGTAGAAGAGAAAACATCTAAAGTACAAGCTAAAGAAGATGGCTTATCTAAAGCAGATGCTGAAGCTAAAGCCAAAGCTTTTGAGGCTGAAAAAGCAGTAAACGAAGCGCGTATAGCTGCAGCTGCACCAGTTGTTGAAGAAGTAGTAGCTGAAGCTAAGACTGAAGAAACAGCAGGTTCTAACGAAGAAGAATAAAAAATTATTTTTATACTTTTAAACTCCGATACACTGTGTCGGAGTTTTTTTGTTAAAATAGTTACCGTTAAAACGGGAATCTTTTAATATTAGTACTAAATATTGATGAGTTTCCCGTTTTTAAGGAACTACAAATCCAAGATTTGTCATGAAAAAAGAAGATTGTTTTTACTTAGGTAAGATTGTTAAAAAATACAGCTTTAAAGGAGAACTTTTAGCTAAACTAGATACCGATGAACCTGATCTTTATGATAGCTTAGATGCTGTTTTTATAGATTTAAGAGGGAATCTTGTACCCTTCTTTATAGAAGCTTGTCAACTACACAAATCTGATTTGCTTAGACTAAAGCTCGAAGATGTAAATAGTGAGGCTGATGCAGATGCATTAATGAAAACCGAACTATACTTGCCCCTAGATTTATTACCAAAATTAGAAGGAGATAAATTTTACTTTCATGAAGTTATAGGTTTTAGTGTTAAAGATAAAAATTTTGGTGACGTTGGTATTTTAAAAGGTATTAATGACTCTACATCGCAAGCTTTATTTGAGATAGACAGAGAAGGGATTGAAATTTTAATACCTATGAATGATCATTTTATAGATCGTGTAGATCGAAAAAATAAAACCATAATTGTAGATACGCCTGAAGGACTTATGGATTTGTACCTTACTGAATAATGGCGTCTCAACCCTTCAAATTCAAACAATTCACAATTAACCAAAATCGCTGTGCCATGAAAATAGGTACAGACGGCGTGTTACTTGGTGCATGGACTTCGGTAGAAAACAATCCATTTTCTGTATTAGATATAGGTAGTGGAACCGGTGTTTTATCACTTATGATAGCACAGCGGAGTAATGCACAAACTATTGAAGCTATAGAAATTGATGCTGATGCTTTTGAGCAATGTGCTGATAATTTTGAAAATTCGCCTTGGGCAGATCGTCTATATTGTTTCCATGCATCACTTTTAGAATATGTAGAGGCTGTTACAGACAAATTTGATCTTATTATTTGCAACCCACCTTTTTATTCTGAAGATTACAAAACAGACAATACCGCCAGAGACGTAGCCCGTTTTAATGACGCTATGCCTTTTGAGCATTTAATGTATGCTGTTGCTAATTTAATTGCAGATAATGGTATTTTTTCTATTGTTATTCCGTTTAAAGAAGAATCTAAAATTATTGAATTAGCTGCTATGATTGGCTTAGTTCCTAATCGTATTCTTCACGTAAGAGGAAATCCAGATACAGAAATAAAACGAAGTTTATTAGAATTTTCATTTGATGAAACTAAAACTCAAACTTCAGAATTAATAATTGAAACTGCACGTCACCAATACACAGAAGACTACATAAATCTTACTAAAGATTTTTATTTGAAAATGTAGTTAAGCTTTTGCTCTATGAAAACGTTTTCGTTATTTTTGTTTCTCAATTTCTAAACAAAGAATATGAAACCAGATTTATTTGAAGCGCCAGATTATTATAACCTTGATGAATTACTAACTGAAGAGCACAAATTAGTGCGAGATGCAGCTAGAGAATGGGTTAAAAGAGATGTTTCACCAATTATAGAGGAAGCTGCACAAAAGGCAGAATTCCCAAAATCTATTATTAAAGGTTTGGCTGAGATTGGAGCCTTTGGACCTTACATACCAGAAGAATATGGCGGTGCAGGTTTAGATCAAATTTCTTATGGCTTAATAATGCAAGAAATTGAACGTGGAGATTCTGGCGTACGTAGTACAGCATCTGTACAATCGTCTCTAGTAATGTATCCTATTTTTAAATACGGAAATGAAGCACAACGCCAAAAATACTTACCAAAACTAGCCTCTGGTGAATGGATCGGTTCTTTCGGATTAACAGAACCAGACCATGGCTCTAATCCTGGTGGTATGACTACAAATTTTAAAGATATGGGAGACCATTATCTTTTAAATGGTGCAAAAATGTGGATTAGTAATTCGCCATTTTGTAATGTTGCTGTTGTTTGGGCAAAAAGTGAAGAAGGGCGTATACATGGTCTTATTGTAGAACGTGGCATGGAAGGCTTCTCTACACCAGAGACACATAACAAATGGTCGTTAAGAGCCTCTGCTACTGGCGAACTTATTTTTGATAACGTTAAAGTACCTAAAGAAAACTTATTACCAAATAAATCTGGATTAGGTGCACCATTAGGCTGTTTAGATTCTGCACGTTTTGGTATTGCCTGGGGAGCAATAGGAGCCGCTATGGATTGTTATGATACCGCTTTACGTTACAGTAAAGAACGTATTCAGTTTGGCAAACCAATTGGTCAGTTTCAATTACAACAAAAAAAATTAGCCGAAATGATAACCGAAATCACCAAAGCGCAATTATTAGCTTGGCGATTAGGTGTTATGAGAGAAAATGGCACAGCAACATCTGCACAAATATCTATGGCAAAACGTAATAACGTAGATATGGCATTAACCATTGCTAGAGATGCCAGACAAATGCTTGGTGGTATGGGTATTAGTGGAGAATACAGCATTATGCGCCATATGATGAATCTTGAAAGTGTCGTTACTTATGAAGGTACTCACGATATTCATTTACTAATTACAGGTTTAGACATTACAGGGTTAAATGCATTTAAATAATTAAAAACTATCCTAGTCTTAAATTAAACTATACAAATGCCTCCCATATTATGAGAGGCATTTGTATTTTTGCATAAATTATTTTTTATGAGAATTCAGTCTTTAGAAAACGTATTAAAACCATACCAAAGTCAGCTATTAAATCACTCGCTTTATACCAGCATAACTGAGGTTTCTCATCTTAAAACATTTTTAAACTATCATAGTTTTGCCGTTTGGGACTTTATGTCATTATTAAAAGCACTACAAAACAAACTCACTTGTACCAGTGTGCCTTGGGTACCTGTTGGCCATCCAGAAACAAGATATCTTATTAACGAAATTGTTCTAGCCGAAGAGACCGATTTAAACAGCGATGGTAACCATCAAAGTCACTTTGAAATGTATCTAGATGCTATGAATGACTTAGAGGCAGACACCACCCTTATAACATCTTTTATAGCCAACCTAGACCAAACACATAATATTTTTGAGACTATTGATAACTCAGCATTACCTGAAGCACTAAAAGCGTTTTTAAGATTTACCTTTGAAGTTGCAACAACTGGTAAACCTCACGAAATTGCTGCTGCATTTACTTTTGGCAGAGAAGATTTAATACCTAATATGTTCACAGAAATTCTTAAGAATTTTCAAAAAAACATACCCCAATGTAATATCAATAAACTACTGTATTACTTTGAAAGACATATTGAATTAGACGAAGACGAACACGGCCCAATGGCACTTAAAATGATTACTGAACTTTGTGGAGACGATGACGAAAAATGGCTAGAAGTTGAGACCATTTCTAAATTAGCGTTAGAAAAACGTATTCAACTTTGGGCTGCTATAGAGAAAGACATTGTCGTTAAACAAATAGCTGTGCACAGTTAAGAACTTACACATTTTAAAAGCGAATTGTTCTCAAATAATTTGTGTACATTCGGTTTATGTCTTCAAAAACTCGTTTAGATAGGGCTTACAAAAATGCCAAGCGCATTGCTTTTAACGACAACTCTAAATTTATACTTTTTAGTGATTGCCATCGTGGTGATAATAGCTTTGCAGATGATTTTGCAAACAATAGAAACATTTACTTTCATGCTCTAAAATATTACTATAATGAAGGGTTTGATTACTGCGAGCTTGGTGACGGCGATGAATTATGGGAAAACCTATCCTTTAATGCTATTTTAAACGCGCACAAGAATGTCTATATGCTTATGAAATCTTTTCACGAGCAAAATCGGTTACATATGATTTGGGGTAATCATGATATGGTCTATCGCGATCCTAAATACGTACAAAAACATTTAACGACTTACTTTAATCTAAAGACTGGTACCGACGAAGACTTATTTTGTGGTATTAATTACCACGAAGGTATAGTTCTAAAACATTCAGAAACACAGCAAGAATTATTTTTAACCCACGGGCACCAAGCAGATTGGTGGAACTATATATTCTGGAAATGGTCTCGCTTTTTAGTACGTGTGCTTTGGAAACCTTTAAACGTTATGGGTATCGCAGATCCTACGAGTCCTGCTAAAAACTACAAAGAACTTATCAAGGTTGAGCGAAAAACCAAACAATGGATTATAGAAAATAACAACTTAATAACTGTGGTAGGTCATACCCATAGACCCCGTTTTCCTGAACCTGGTGATATTGCTTTTTTTAATGATGGTAGTTGTGTTCATCCACGAAGTATTACCGGTATTGAAATTGAGAATGGTAAAATTGCTTTAATCAAATGGCAAATTGTAACTACCGAAGATGGTACCTTAAAAATTGACAGGTTTTTGTTAGAAGGACCAACAAAGTTAATGGATTATAAAACCTCGTAAATAAGCATTACAAATCTCTTTACCTGATTTATAAGATTAATGCGTTACAAGAAATTTGATTAAGATTCTGGCGCTAATTCAACCTCCAAACCTTCCATATCTATGGTCATTTGAATTTGGCAGCCCAAACGGCTATTATCTTTTACATAAAAAGCTTCAGATAACATAGCCTCTTCGTCATCTTGCATTTCTGGTAATTTAGTTTCACTTAAAACATAGCATTGACATGATGCACACATAGCCATACCGCCACAAACACCAATTGTACCCTCGGGTGCCAATTCATAAGAACGTACAACTTCCATTAAATTCATAGCCATATCCGTAGGCGCCTCTATCTGATGCTTTACCCCTTCTCTATCTATGATTGTTATGTTTATATCTGGATTTTCCATTTGCTCAGCACAGAGATTCATTATATTTATTCAGTGATTCTCACAGTTAAAATTAAATATTATTATTTTTTTGCATCCGACCAAAGTAATTAATTACCTGTTTTAACTGGGTAACTTTTTCCTTTAAAGTACTTTAAGTACGTTTTTTATTCTATTGCTTTTACTACAGCTTTAGGAGCTTCTTTACGCGTGCCATCAAAACCATCTACACCGCTTACGGTTGTATATTTTAATACATAACGCTTACCCGGATTAATAATTTTATATGCGGCTTGGCACATTAATGTCGCTTCATGAAAACCACAGAGAATTAATTTTAATTTACCTGGGTAGGTGTTAACGTCACCAATTGCAAAAATACCTGGTATGTTGGTCTGGTAATCTAAAGCGTTATCTACCTTAATGGCATTTTTTTCTATTTCTAATCCCCAATCGCCTATAGGCCCTAGTTTTGGAGACAAGCCAAATAACGGAATAAAGTGATCTGTTTCTAAAATTAAAGGAGCTTCGTCTTTCTTGGTAACCTCAACACTTTCAACATTATCAACACCATTAATAGCGGTTATTTCTGCAGGAGTAATAAGATTGATTTTACCTGCATTTTTTAATTCTTGCACTTTTTCTACAGAATCTAGATGACCTCTAAACTCGCTTCGTCTATGCACTAAAGTTACACTAGAAGCTACATCTGCTAAAAAGATACTCCAATCTAATGCAGAGTCACCACCACCAGCAATAACTACTTTTTTATCTCTATAAAATTCTGGGTCTTTAATAATATATTCTACACCTTTATCTTCAAAATTTGTAATATTTTCTAATACGGGTTTTCTAGGCTCAAAACTACCTAACCCACCAGCAATTGCTACCACTGGCGCTTGGTGTTTTGTACCTTTATTTGTGGTAACAATAAAACTTCCGTCGTCTTGCTTCTCTATAGTTTCTGCACGTTCACCAAGTGTAAAACCAGGCTCAAACTGCTTGCACTGTTCTAATAATTTATCAGTTAAATCACCAGCTAAAATTTCTGGGTAAGCGGGTATATCGTAGATGGGTTTTTTAGGATAAATCTCTGAGCACTGACCGCCTGGCTGAGGTAATGCATCTATTAAGTGACATTTTAATTTTAAAAGTCCGGCTTCAAAAACAGTAAAAAGTCCGGTAGGACCAGCACCAATTATAAGTATATCTGTTGTAATCATTTGTGTAAAGTTAGAAACAAAATTACTAATGCATTTTAAATTAAAGTGTGATAAAGATCATATTAATTATTCAACATTTGTAACACTTTCAATTTGAGGAGCATATTTTTTAATGGTCATTTCTACACCAGATTTTAGTGTCATCTGGTTAACGCTACAAGATGTACAAGCACCAACTAGTTGCACTTTTACAAATTTTCCATCGTCTATAGATAATAAATTAATGTCACCACCATCGCTTTGTAGAAATGGACGAATTTCATCTAAAGCTTTTTCTACGTTTAACCTAAGTTCTTCTGTGCTCATTTACTTTTTGTTTACAGCAGAACATCCTGCCATGGTTGTAATTTTTATTGCTTCGGTTGCTGGTAAATCTTCATTTCTACTTACAACTTGCTCAACAACATCTCTGGTTATTGCTTTAAAAGCGGCTTCTACAGGTGTTTCTGTTTGCAAGGCTGCTGGTCTCCCAATATCACCTGCTTCTCTTATACTTTGTACTAGAGGAACTTCGCCTAAAAATGGCACTTTTAAATCTTCTGCTAAGTTTTTAGCACCTTCTTTACCAAATATATGATACTTATTATTTGGTAATTCTGCAGGTGTAAAGTATGCCATATTTTCAATAATACCTAAAACAGGTACGTTAATACTATCTTGCTGAAACATGGCTACACCTTTTTTAGCATCGGCTAAAGCTACCTTTTGTGGCGTACTTACAACAACTGCACCTGTAATTGGTAATGCTTGCATAATACTTAAATGAATATCTCCAGTTCCTGGTGGTAGGTCTATAAGTAAAAAATCTAAGTCTCCCCAAGCGGCATCAAAAATCATTTGATTTAATGCTTTAGATGCCATTGGTCCTCTCCAAATGACAGCCTGATCTGGTTTTGTGAAAAAGCCAATAGAAAGCACTTTTACACCATAATTTTCAACAGGTTTCATTTTAGATTTACCATCTACAGTAACAGATAATGGGCGTTCTTCTGCAACATCGAACATAATAGGTATTGATGGTCCATAAATATCTGCATCTAAAATACCGACTTTAAAGCCCATTTTTGCTAAGGTTATTGCTAAGTTGGCTGTAACTGTAGATTTACCTACACCACCTTTACCAGAGGCAACAGCAACTATATTTTTAATACCAGGAATTGCTTTTCCTTTTATTTCATTTTTTGAAGCTGCAACAGTTGCATCTACCTTAATGTTAACTTTTATTTTTGCTTTTTCATAAACAAGTTTATGAATGGTCTGCAAAATTTCAACCTCTGTTTTCTTTTTTGCTTGAAGACTTGGGTTTTTAATTGTTATATCTACAATTACCTCATCTGCAAATGTTACAACATTAGTAACAGCACCACTATCTACCATATTTTCACCTTCACCAGGTGCTGTTATTGTTTTTAGTGCGTCTAATATATCTTGTTTGTTTAATTTCATATTTATTTATTAGATGAAGCCTTCGTTACATAAAAATGATTTTTTGACTGCGTTCTATCTGACATTAAAATCTTATCTAGATTTATTCTAAATGCAAAGATACTGCTAAAAGTTTAGATTTTGAAGTGGATAAATTGAATTGAATAATGAAAGGATTGGGTTTTGTAATAGTGCTAATTTATTTTAATTCTTTAGCCGGATCCCAATAGACAGATTCTAAATTTTGAATTTGATTATCTATCACCACCACTCCTTCGCTTTCGAGAAGTTGTTGCATTAAATTGGTGCCTTCAAAATGGTGTTTCCCTGTTAAAAGTCCTTTTTTATTTACAACACGATGCGCTGGCACATCTTTATTATGAGACCCATTCATAGCGTAACCGACTATACGAGCACTTTTGGCTGCACCTAAATATTTACCAATAGCACCGTAACTTGTTACACGCCCAAAAGGCACTTGCCGAGCAACCTCATAAACGCGTTCAAAAAAACCTAGAGTTTCGGCTTTCATTACAATTCTCTTAAGATATTTATAAAAGTTACTAAAGCAACTAAACCTGTTATAATACCTACAGAACGATTCATACTTTTTTGAGAAGTAAATTTTTTATCTTTTATTTTATCGAAAAAGAAGATATAAAAATAGAGCATTACAAAAGTACCCATAGCGGCACCTGTAACGTAAGTTATGATGCTGGTTTTTTCAAAATTCATCCAACCAAACGATGCCAATGTTATGGTCATATAAGCTTGATAAGGAATAGGGAAAACATTTAAAACAGATAATAGCATACCATGAAATAGTCTGCTTTTTTTACTTCTAATGTCTGCTCCTTCTATTTTTTGTTCTTGTTGTTTAGAGGCTAAGACCAAAAAATAAATAGTAATTAGCACAAATATTACAAAGGCTACCCTTTGTAATATTTCGACAATATCTGGTCTATTAGACAAGTATCTGGCAAAAATAGCTGCTAAATATGTCTGTACAAAAACCACGATACAGACACCAGAAGAAAAGGTTATACCTCTACTAGCACCTTCTTTGAGACTAATTCTTGCAGCGGTCATATTAAGTAGACCTGGCGGTATAATTCCGATAAGCGCCACAAAAAGTCCTAGAAAGAAAATGACAGTAATACTCAAATTTTAGTTAATTTGGAATCTAATATACGTAATTGCTTTGTCTTTAGCCAAATATTGGCTTTCGTAGTAGGTTTGTATCTCTGTTACCTCCTCTGGGCTACCCTCTAATTTATACACATTATGGTTGGCATATAAAACCTCGTGACCAGCACCATGTAGTAAACCAAGTGTATAACCGTGCATAAACTCGCTATCTGTTTTTAAGTGCATTAGTCCGTTAGTTTTTAAAACTTTCTTATAACGTTCTAAAAACTCAAGATTAGTCATTCTATGCTTTGTGCGCTTATATTTTATTTGAGGATCGGGGAAGGTTATCCAAATTTCATCGATCTCATTTTCTTCAAAAATGTAAGTAATAAGTTCTATCTGTGTTCTTATAAAAGCAGCATTATCTATGTTATCTTCTATTGCTGTTTTAGCGCCACGCCAAAAACGTGCGCCTTTTATATCTATACCTATAAAGTTTTTGTTAGGAAAACGCTTTGCTAAACCCACAGTGTATTCGCCCTTACCACAACCCAATTCTAAGACTATGGGATTATCATTTTTAAAAACATCTTTGCGCCATTTGCCTTTTAATTTGTAGACTGCATCTACCAATTCTTCACGGCTTGGCTGAAATACGTTATGAAATGTTTCGTTTTCCTTAAATCTTTTGAGTTTATTTTTACTTCCCACAGTATTGTTGTTTCAGAATTTTATAATAATTCTGTAAAATTAAGGAAACAATTTAGGTTTATCTTTGTTTCTAACTTTCATCTACAAAAAAAGATATCAAAATACTGAAACCATTACAACACATACATGTTAAGCCTAGAAAACGGATTTTAATTGCACCTTTAAATTGGGGCTTAGGCCATGCTACAAGATGTATTCCGTTAATAAATGCTTTAATACATTGTAATTTTGAACCTATTATTGCTAGTGATGGAGATGCTTTACAATTACTAAAGCTAGAATTTCCTAATCTACAAACTCTTACATTACCATCGTATAATATTACGTATGCCCAAAAAGGGAAAAGTCTTAAACTAAAATTACTAAAAGACACACCTCATATTTTAAAAACGATACAACGCGAAAAAAAACTTATACTGGCTTTTGTTAAACGTGAAGCTATTGACGGTATTATATCTGACAACCGTTTTGGGGTTAGGCATAAAAAATTGCCTTGTGTTTTTTTAACTCATCAACTAAAGGTTTTAAGTGGTGCTACTACTTGGCTAAGTTCTAAAATACATCAAAATATAATTTCGAAATTTAATGAATGTTGGGTACCTGATTATGCTGGTTCAAATAATATTAGTGGAGATTTAGGCCACACAAAAACCTCTAATTCTACACTAAAATACATTGGTCCATTAAGTCGCTTTGAGAAGCAAAATCATAGTTCTAAATATAATATATTAGTGTTGCTCTCTGGACCAGAACCTCAGCGTGGTTATTTAGAAACCATACTATTAGATGAGTTAAAATTGTACGATGGTAAAATTCTATTTGTAAAAGGTACTGTAGAAAATGAACAAATTATAGTTGTAAAAAATAATATTACAATTTATAATTTTATGACAAGTACCCATCTAAATACGGCATTAAATGAAAGTGATTTGGTTGTAAGCAGATCTGGTTATACCACTATAATGGATTTAGCTAAACTTGAAAAAAAAGCTTTTTTTATACCTACACCAGGGCAATTTGAACAAGAGTATTTAGCCAAAAAATTTAAACAAGAAGGCATTGCTTATAGCTGTAAACAAGATGATTTTAAAATAGAACTTCTCGCTGAAACAAAACACTATTTCGGATTTAAACCTTATCACTTTGAAAGAGATTTTAAAGATTTATTCAGCCTTTTCTAGTGTAAAAGAAAACTCGCTCCCTACACCTAATTCACTTTCTATATATATGCGCTCTTCGTGTGCTTCTATAATATGTTTTACTATGGCTAGGCCTAACCCAGAACCGCCTTCTTTACGAGAACCACTTTTATCTATTCTAAAAAAACGTTCAAATAATCGTGGAATATTTTCTTTTGCTATACCCTCACCATTATCTGTAATACGTACTATAACTTTATTCTTAATTAAACTTTCAATACTAACTTCTGTAGTTCCTTTTCCTCTTCCGTATTTAATAGAGTTTACAACTAAATTTGTAAGCACTTGTTGTATGCGTTCTCTATCTCCATTTACTATAATTGGCTTGGTATAATCAATATCAAAAGTGAGTGTAATGTGTTTTTTAGAGGCTTTCATTTCAAACAAGTCAAATACTTCTTTAACCAATTCTACAATATCAAAATTCTCTTTATTTAATAGTAAATCACCAACCTCTAATTTGGCAATCATATCTAAATCTTTAATAATATAAATAAGCCGTTCTACACCTTTACTAGCTCTATTTAAATATTTATCTCTGATTTTTGGGTCTTTAATAGCACCATCTAACAGCGTTAAAACGTAGCCTTGAACAGTAAACAATGGGGTTTTAAGCTCGTGAGAAATATTACCCATATATTCTTTACGGTATTCTTCTCTTACTTTTAACGTCTCAATTTCTAACTTTTTATCTCTTGCGTATTTATCTATTTCTCGAGTAAGCGTACCCATATCTGTAGTAATAGGTTGCTGCCGTAGAGTTGTAGATTCGAGAAGTGTAAGATCGTCATAAATTTGCTTAACACGCCTGTAAATAAAACGCTCTACTCTGTATTGCACAACTATAAAACAAAGTACAAAACAAACTATCGGAAAAAACACAACTTGCCAATTAAAGGTATGGTAGTACCATAAAAAAACACTCACAAGGAGTGTTGTAAACAAGGTTACATATAACGATGTTCTCACAGCAAACTTGTATGACTTTTTAAGATTTTTGTGCTGCATTAATCTACAAACTTATACCCTACACCTTTTACGGTTTTAAAGGATTGGTCACCAATTTTCTCGCGAAGTTTTCTAATATGAACATCTATAGTACGACCACCAACTATAACTTCATTTCCCCAGACTCTGTCTAATATTTCTTCGCGTTTAAAGACTTTACCTGGCTTGGTTGCTAATAAAGATAATAACTCAAACTCTTTTCTTGGTAGTATTATTTCTTCGCCTTTATTTGTAATCTTATATTCTTCTCTATTAATAATAAGCTCACCAATTTTTACAATAGCATCAGAGGTGATTTCGGTGTTTTTAAAACGTCTTAATAATGCCTTTACTTTACTTACTAAAACTTTAGGTTTTATAGGCTTTGTTATGTAATCGTCTGCACCAGCATCAAACCCTGCAACTTGCGAGTAATCTTCGCCTCTTGCAGTTAAAAACGTAATAATAGTATTATTTAAATCTGGTAATTCTCTTATGCGCTCGCAAGCTTCAATACCATCCATTTCTGGCATCATAACGTCTAAAATTATTAAATGCGGCTTATGCTTCTTAGATTTTTCAACAGCTTCAATACCATTTTCTGCTGTGATCACCTGGTAACCTTCTGCTGATAAATTGTAACCTACTATTTCTAAAATATCGGGTTCATCATCAACTAATAATATTTTAATATCTTTTTTCTTCACGATGTGTTAACGTTTTATTAATTGTAAATATAAAGTTTATCTGCTTTACTTAAATGATAATTTAAATTGATAACAATTCTGTAACATTAAAATACACTCAAATTTAAGACATCTTAAACAATGCTTTTTTATTTTGCATACTTTTACAGCATGGTAAAACAAGAGGCTATTTTTAATATAAAATCTAATACTGAATTTAAAAATTTAGCTTTAGATGTTTTTAAATTTCAGTTTGAAAATAACCCTGTTTACAGATCCTTTTGCGACTTGCTTTATAAGCACCCTTCAGATATAATACGTATTGAGGATATTCCGTTTTTACCTATTCAGTTTTTTAAAACACACCACGTTATTAGCTCTCTTTTACCACCTAGAAAAATATTTACAAGCTCTGGCACTACTGGCAGTATTACAAGTAAACATTTAGTTACGGATGTAAAATTATATGAGAGAAGTTATTTAGAGGGCTTTAAACATTTTTACAATGCTATTGAAGATTATGTTGTATTGGCATTGCTCCCCTCTTACTTAGAGCGCGATGGTTCTTCTTTAGTTTATATGGCTAATGATCTTATTTTAAAATCTAAACAGCCCGAAAGTGGTTTTTATTTAAATAATATTGAAGATTTAGCAAAAATACTAAATAGCCTTGAAGCTAGAGGTCAAAAAACACTACTTATAGGTGTCTCTTTTGCACTTTTGGATGTAGTAGAAAAATTTCAATTTAGTTTGAAGCACACTATTGTCATGGAAACTGGTGGAATGAAAGGCAGACGCAAAGAAATGATACGCCAAGAACTTCATGAAATTTTAAAAACTGGTTTTGGTGTTACAGACATTCATAGCGAGTATGGCATGACCGAACTTTTAAGTCAGGCGTATTCTAAAGGCAACGGTGTTTTTGAATGTCCACCTTGGATGAAAGTATTAACGCGAGATACCGAAGATGCGCTTACACTACAAAAAGCAAATAAAACTGGCGGTATTAATATTATAGATTTAACAAATTTAAACTCGTGCGCTTTTATTGCCACCCAAGATTTGGGTAAAGTTAACGACAACGGTTGGTTTGAAATTATTGGCCGTTTTGATAACTCAGATATTCGTGGTTGTAATCTAATGGCTTTGTAATTATTGCAAACAGCCCAGATATATTTTTAAAAAAATTGAAAGGTTTAAAATAACAACACGACTTAACTGAGGAGGTTATACTATTTAGTTAATTCTATGAAAAAGAAAAATTACGATACGTAACCTTAAGTTGATTGATTGGTTAAATATGCCCGAAAGTAATTTCGGGCATTATTTTTTGTGATAAACCACGGTTGATTATGAATAAACTAAACCACTTTTAAAATAAAGTTGGTCTTTTTACCTCTACTCAAAATAATATATTTATCATTGATTAAATCTTGAGCAGATAACATATAATCTTCTTTTACTTTTACTTTATTAACAGCTACTGCATTCTCTTTTAAAGCTCTACGCGCATCTCCGTTAGAGTTTAAAAAATCTGTTTTTGCCGCTAAGGCACCTATCATATCTAAACCTTCATTAAACTCAGATTTAGAAATTTCTGCCTGTTTTACACCTTCAAAAATATCTAAAAATGTTTTTTCGTTTAAGGTTGTAATTTCTTCTTTAAAAGATTTACTAAATAAAATTTTAGACGCTTTTACTGCATTTTCAAATTCGTCTTTAGAATGTACCATAGTGGTAATTTCTTCAGCTAAACGTTTTTGTAACACCCTAAACCCAGGATCAGTATTATGCTCAGCAATAATAGTTTCAATCTCAGACTGCGTTAACAATGTAAATATCTTAATATACTTTTCAGCATCTGCATCACTAGAATTTAACCAATATTGGTAAAACTTATATGGTGATGTTCTATTGGCATCTAACCAAACATTTCCACCTTCAGACTTACCAAATTTAGAACCGTCACTTTTAGTAATTAGAGGACATGTAATAGCGTATCCTTTACCACCACCAACACGTCTTATAAGCTCTGTACCAGTGGTTATGTTTCCCCATTGGTCACTACCACCCATTTGTATAGAGCAATGGTTATTTTTGTATAAATGCAAGAAATCGTACCCTTGCACTAACTGGTAGGTAAACTCTGTAAAACTCATACCATCATTAGTAGATTCGCTAGAAATTCTGTTTTTTACAGAATCTTTTGCCATCATATAATTTACGGTAATATGCTTACCGACATCTCTAATAAATTCAAGGAATGAAAAATCTTTCATCCAATCGTAATTATTTACTAAAACAGCGGCATTAGGTACACTACTTTCAAAATCTAAAAAATGAGAGAGTTGTTGTTTTATAGCTTCTTGGTTGTGACGTAATGTTTTTTCGTCTAACAGATTACGCTCACTAGATTTACCAGAAGGATCACCAATCATACCAGTAGCACCACCAATCAAAGCAAATGGTTTGTGCCCACAACGTTGATAGTGTGCTAGTAACATAATAGGTACTAAATTTCCTATATGTAAAGAATCTGCCGTAGGGTCAAACCCAACATAAGCACTTCGCATGGCCTCATTAAGATGTTCTTCTACGCCTGGCATACTATCGTGCAACATACCTCTCCACGTTAATTCTTCTACAAAATGCTTTCCCATTATAATTTAATTGTAATTAGATGTGCGCAAAGATATGTTTCCGCTTTAAAAGACAAAAGACAATTTGTTCTCATTTTTAGGAATATAAATCTTGTCTCTAAAACATATTGGTATTGATTTTAAATTTTTATGTACTATACAACAGTCTTGTTTATAATTTAGCTCTAAAAAGTGTAAATTTACCTTATGATATTAGTTACAGGCGGAACAGGATTAGTTGGCTCTCATTTACTTTTTAAGTTACTTCAAGAGGGTGAACCTGTAAGAGCAATTTATAGACGTGAAAAAACATTAAAACGTGTTAGTAATGTCTTTTCTTATTATACTGATGATGCCGACCAATTATTTAGCAAGATAGATTGGGTTGAAGCGGATATTACTAATATCCCTAAATTACAAGACGCTTTTAAAGGTATAACTAAAGTTTATCATTGTGCTGCTTTTGTATCGTTTGAGCCTGATAAAGAAAAGTTATTACGTAAAATTAATATTGAAGGTACAGCTAATATTGTAAATCTTAGTTTAACGCACAACGTTGAGAAACTGTGCTATGTTAGCTCTATATCAGCAATTGGCAATCATACCAACCCTGAAAAACTAATTGATGAACAAACTGCCTGGAATTCTGAAGACGACAATAGTGTCTATGCTATTACTAAATACGGAGCTGAGCTCGAGGTTTGGAGAGGTACACAAGAAGGTTTAGATGCTGTAATTGTAAATCCTGGTGTTATTTTGGGACCCGGTTATTGGCATGGTGGAAATAGCGGAAGCTTATTTAAAAAAATACATAAAGGCATGCGCTACTATGTAACTGGTGTTGTTGGTTATGTTGCTGTTTTTGATGTTGTTAAAGCTATGCAACAACTAATGGATAGCACTATTAAAAACGAAAATTTTATTTTAGTATCAGAAAATTTAAGCTTTAAAGACTTTCAAGTTAAAGTGGCTAAAACACTTGGAGTAAAGGCTCCAAAAAAAGAAGCAAAATCATGGTTTCTTAATATTGTTTGGCGATTAGACTGGCTAAATCATAAACTTTTTGGTAAACGTAGAGCCTTATCTAAGCAGACAGCAAAATCTGCTACTAGTGTTACTAAATACGATAATTCTAAACTTAAAAACACCATGAGTTTTGAGTTTAAATCTGTTGATATGACTATTAACGATATTTCTACACAATATCTTAGAGACTTAAAAAACGGGTAACTCCTTACGAGTTGTAGTGTCTTTTACTCTTTTAGGCAATTTCTTTTTACTATCAACTCTTTCTATAGAGTCTTTTTTCTGTTGTTTTATTTCGGCCTCTTTTTCTTGTATCTTCTCGTATACACTTTTCTCTGCTTCTAATCTGGCTTTTACTTTTGCAATAATAGTTTCGTAGGCTTTAGAGTCGAATGCATAATACCTATTGCTTTCTTTAAACTGAATACTATCAATACTATATTTCTCTAAAATATAAGTTTCAGGAATAAAACCGTCTTTCTCTAATAGTTTTCTATTGACACTTTTAGCAGAATTTATAACGTACAAATCGTATAAAATTTCAGACATTTTTTCTTTAGCTATAAGATTTTTTGGTGTGTCTGGTTTGTTTACATTATCGCATCCTAAACACAAAAGAACAACTACTAATATTATGCCTATTTTTTTATACATGTTACCTATTAAAAGTTAATCGTTCACCAGCTTTAACGTCTAAAATCTTAAAATTGTTGTATGCTAATTTTCCGTTTACAAAAGTATGCGTAATTCTACTTTTAAAGGTATTACCCTCAAACGGAGACCAACCGCATTTGTATAAAATATTATCTTTATTAACTGTCCATGGGTTTTGCGGATCTAGAATCACCAAATCGGCAAAATAACCCTCTCTTATATAACCTCGTTTTTCTACATCAAATAATATAGCCGGATTGTGGCATGCTTTTTCAACAATCTTCTCTACTGAAATTTTACCTTGGTGATGTGCTTCAAATAATGCGACTAAAGCATGCTGCACTAATGGTCCACCAGAGGGTGCACTTGTGTAAGGGTTGTTTTTCTCTTCTAATGTATGTGGTGCATGGTCTGTAGCAATAACATCTATTCTGTCATCTAAAAGCGCTTTCCATAATTGGTCTCTATCTTTAGAGGTCTTAACAGCCGGATTCCATTTAATATGACTTCCTTTTTTAGCATAGTCTTTATCAGAAAACCATAAATGATGAATACAAACCTCTGCCGTAATCTTTTTATCCTTTAATGGTATTTTATTAGAAAACAATTTGGTTTCCTTACCTGTAGATAAATGAAAAACATGCAGTCTTGCTCCTGTTTTTTTAGCTAACTCAATAGCTTTTGATGATGATATGTAACACGCATCTTCACTTCTAATAATAGGGTGCATAGCCATAGGGATGTCATCACCATACTCTTCTGTATATTTTGCTAAATTCTTTTTTATTGTTGCTTCATCCTCGCAATGTACAGAAATAACCATGTCTGTACTAGAAAATATTTTTTCAATAACCTTAGGGTCGTCAACAAGCATATTACCTGTAGATGAACCTAAAAATAATTTTAACCCAGCAACACTTTTAGGATCTACTTTTAAAATTTCATCAAGATTATCATTAGTACCACCAAACATAAACGAGTAATTGGCGTGAGATGAACGGGCTGCAATAGCAAATTTTTCTTCCAATTTTTCTACTGTTGTTGTTTGCGGATTGGTATTTGGCATTTCTATAAAAGACGTAATACCACCGGCTAAAGCTGCTTTAGATTCTGTTTCTATATTGGCTTTGTGCGTTAATCCTGGTTCTCTAAAATGCACTTGGTCATCTATCATACCAGGTATTAGATAATTTCCTTCTACATCAATCACAGTCATATCAGCAGATTTTACACTAATAGAGATATCTATTTCTTTAATGATATTATCCTCAATTAATAAATCGCCCTCAAAGATTTTACCTTCATTGACTATTCTTGCATTTTTTATAAGTGTTTGCTGCTTCATCATCTCTCTTAATTGCTAAATAAACTTTTTAATTTTAAACTTATGACACCAAAAATAGCTTCAGATATAATACTACCGCTCATTTTAGATTTTCCTTTAGTTCTGTCTCTAAAAATAACAGGGATTTCTACAATTTTAAAGCCCTTATTATGCGCTTTAAATTTCATTTCAATCTGAAAAGCATAACCAACAAATCTAATTTTACTAAGATTTACAGCTTCTAAAACTTGCCTTTTATAACACACAAAACCAGCTGTAGCATCTTTAATACGCATTCTTGTTATTAATCTTACATACATTGAAGCACCATAAGACAATAAAATACGCGACAAAGGCCAGTTTACAACCGTAATTCCCTTAACGTATCTAGAACCTACAGAAATATCTGCACCATCTGTAGCACAAGCCTTGTATAGCTTTATTAAATCATCTGGATTATGAGAAAAATCCGCATCCATTTCAAAAATGAATTTGTAATCCTTACTTAAACACCAATTAAAACCAGCGATATAGGCTGTGCCAAGCCCACTTTTTTTAGCTCTATTTAATAAAAATAAACGCTCTGGGTATGATTTTATTAACGTGTTAACTTTGGCAGCTGTACCATCTGGAGAATTATCATCTACAACTAGTATATGAAATACTTTGTGTTGCGAAAATACAGCCTCAATAATGGCTTCAATATTTTCAATCTCGTTGTATGTTGGGATTATGACTACAGCGTCAGACATGTATACTATTTAAAAAACACTTTTTAAAGTGGCATTGTTATTTTAGCAAAAGTAAAGTTTTTAATGCACTAAATACCGTAAAATATTTTTTTGAGTCTATAAAAAAATGATGTTGGGTTACACTTTTTTCTTTATAATTTAGCGCTATGCGAAATTTCATTACTCATAATTGGTTTACAATTTTTACGGTACTGAGTCTAGGACTCATTGTCGCAGCAAAATATGTGAATGCTTTGAGGTTTAGCGACTTTTTACTTGTAATTAGTAATCCTAAATATTTAAAAATATACTCAAGAGATCAAAAATTTATTGACCTTTTTGATAGTTTCCTTTTTATAAACCTCGCTCTATCGCTTAGCATATTTATTTATTTTGGGTATAACACTTACGTAACTCCTATAAGTTTTGAATTATTTGAATTTTTAAAACTACTTTTTGCAGTTTCGACACTAATTATAATTAAAACCCTTTTAGAACGGCTTATTGGCAGCCTTTTTGAAATTGACAACTTAATTGATGACTACCTATTCCAAAAAACAGCGTTTAAAAACTATTCTGGTATTTTACTCTTAATTACCAACCTTATTCTTCTTTACACCAACACCAATATTGATGTTGTTATTGTTGTTTCTTTTTCTGCTATATTATTAGTAAACATCATAGGATTCTTCACCTCATTCAAAAATTATCAAAAACTTCTAATTCCTAATTTGTTCTATTTTTTATTGTATCTTTGCGCTCTCGAAATTGGACCTTATATACTTTTATACAAGGCTATTACGGGAAATAACTTTTAAATAACCGCGTTTACATATGAAAGTGAAAACGATTTTAGTATCGCAACCAGAGCCTAAAGTAGAAAACTCCCCTTACTTCGATTTGCAAGAAAAGCAAAAAGTAAAGGTAGACTTTAGACCTTTTATTCATGTTGAAGGTGTTTCGGCAAAGGACATTAGACAACAAAAAATAGAACTAAATAAGTACACTGCTATAATACTTACAAGTAGAAATTCAGTAGATCATTTCTTTAGAGTCGCAGATGAAATGCGCTTTAAAGTACCAGACTCTATGAAGTACTTTTGCCAATCTGAAGCTGTTGCTTATTATTTACAAAAATATGTAGTTTACAGAAAACGTAAAATCTATGTTGGTAAGCGTAATTTTGAAGATTTAATGCCTTTAATTAAAAAATACAAGGATGAATCTTTCTTACTGCCTACAACAGATAAAGTAAAGCCTGTTATTATAGAAACTTTAGATAGTTTAGGTATAAAGTGGACGCAAGCTACATTTTACAAAACTGTGATTAGCGATTTATCTGATTTAGCAAATGTATATTACGATATTTTAGTATTCTTTAGCCCATCTGGTATAGACTCTTTATTTAAGAATTTCCCAGACTTTGAGCAAAACGATACGCGTATTGCTGTTTTTGGGAACACAACCGTTAATGCTGTAAAGGAAAAAGGATTGCGTGTAGATATTTCTGCGCCAACACCAGAAACTCCGTCTATGACTATGGCGCTTCAAAAATATATTGACTCTGTAAATAAGGGTAAATAATATACCTCTTATTTAAACATATAAAAAAAGCGATTCTAAAATTTAGAATCGCTTTTTTATTTATGTGCTAATTAACTATTAAAACGCATAACGCTGTGGGCCACCACGTCTAATTTCTTCAGATGCATTAGCCTCAAACTGCTTAAAGTTTTTTCTAAATGCATTAGATAATTTAAAGGCCATTTTGTAATATGCCTCATCATCGTTCCAAGTAGTTCTAGGACTTAATACAGCTGTTGGCACACCAGGACAACTTCTTGGTTGCGCAACACCAAATACAGAATGTATATGATAATTTTCGTAAGTATAATCACCTAAATCACCATTTAAAGCTGCATTAATCATAGCACGTGTGTATTTTAATTTCATACGTGTACCAACACCGTAAGGACCACCTGTCCAACCTGTATTAACTAACCAAACATTAACACCAGCATCTTTCATTTTTTTACTTAACATATCTGCATACTCAGTAGGATGTAAAGGCATAAAAGGTGCACCAAAACATGCCGAAAATGAAGGTACAGGTTCTACAACACCAGCTTCTGTACCAGCAACTTTAGCTGTATAACCAGAAATAAAGTGAAATGCGGCCTGACTAGGTGTTAACTTAGATATTGGAGGTAATACACCAAAAGCATCTGCAGTTAAGAAAAATATATTTTTTGGATTTTTACCAATAGATGGTTTTCTAATATTTTCTATATGATAAATAGGATAACTTACTCTAGTATTTTGGGTAATAGAAGTGTCTGCAAAATCTACAGCACCTTTATCATCCATAACCACATTTTCTAAAATCGCTCCTTTTTTAATTGCAGCAAAAATTTCTGGCTCTTGTTCTTGAGATAGGTTAATTACTTTAGCGTAACAACCACCTTCAAAATTAAAAATAGTATTTTCTTTTGTCCAACCGTGTTCATCATCACCAATTAGGCTACGATTTACATCTGTAGATAACGTTGTTTTACCAGTACCAGATAATCCAAAGAAAACTGCAGTATCACCTTCTGGCCCAACATTAGCGCTACAGTGCATTGGCAAAGTTTCTTTAAAAACAGGTAAGATAAAATTTAAGGCAGAAAATATACCTTTTTTAATTTCGCCTGTATAACCAGTGCCGCCAATAAGTGCAATTTTTCGTGTAAAATCTAAAATTGCAAAGTTGTGCTGACGTGTACCATCTACCGATGGGTCTGCCATAAAACCTGGCGCGTTTACTACTGTCCACTCTGGCGAAAAGTCTTTTAACTCATCTTCCGTAGGGCGTAAAAACATATTGTAAGCAAACATGTTACTCCACGGGTACTCGTTTATAACTCTAATATTTAGTTTATAATCTTCGTCTGCGCAAGCATAACTATCTCTAACATAAAGCTCTTTCTCAGATAAATAGGCAGTAACTTTATCATATAGTTTCTGAAATTTATCACTATCAAAAGCAATATTAATATCTCCCCACCACACTTTGTCTTTGGTAATGGCATCTTTTACAATAAACCTATCCATCGGAGAACGACCTGTAAATTCACCTGTGTTAACAGCTAAAGCACCAGAAGCAGATTCTACACCTTGTCCTTTAGAGATTGTTTCAGCATGAAGCTCATCTGAAGATAATTGATAATTAACTTTGGCATTTGTAATACCGTATTGATCTAACGAAATCGTTTTCGTTGATTTTGTATGGTTTACCATAATCTTTGTCTTGTTTTAGAAGTACAAAATTAAAACATTATTTTAAAACAACGGTGCGGATTAACATTTATCGACCTTTGTCTTTAATATTCCGATTAACATAACCAACCATGCCATAATCAACGACAAACCACCTAGTGGTGTTACAATCGCAATGACCTTAAAATCAAAAGCTGAGAGCTTATTTGTAGCTAAACCGTATATAGAACCTGAAAATAAAATAAGTCCTATTACGACTAAATAAAGTATATATTTTTTATTTTTTTGAGATACAAAAGAAGTACCACCAAGTATTAGTAAAAAAAAGGCATGATATATTTGATATCTGACACCAGTTTCAAAAGATTTAATAGCATTATTGTCAACAAGTTTCTCTAAACCATGAGCTGCAAATGCATCTAAAATAATACCCAACATTCCTAAAAGAGCACCTGTTATTAATAATTTTTTGTTCATATTAAAGTTCAATTTCAATATATAATACCTTTTGTATTTACTACATTCGTGCTATACAAATTTAGTCATATATACTCATTATGCGAAAGATTTTAATCATTGGCGCAGGCAAATCCTCGTCTTACCTTATAAAATATTTATTAGATAAATCTCAATCTGAAAATTTACATATCACCATTGGAGATCTTAATGTAGAAAACGCTAAAAAACTAGTAGGTTCACACAACAATGTAAGTATTGTTCATCTTGATGTTTTTAATGCGCAATCGAGAACTGTTGCGGTACAAGATGCAGATATTGTAGTATCAATGCTTCCTGCACGTTTCCATATTGAAGTAGCAAAAGACTGTATTACCTATAAAAAACACATGGTAACTGCATCTTATGTTAGTGCAGAAATGCAAGCACTTAATGAAGATGCGATTGCTAATGGACTCGTTTTTATGAATGAAATTGGTGTAGATCCCGGCATTGATCACATGAGCGCTATGCAAGTTATAGACCAAATAAGAGATAAAGGTGGTAAAATGATTTTATTTGAATCTTTTACTGGTGGGCTTGTCGCACCAGAAAGTGATACAAACCTATGGAATTATAAATTTACATGGAATCCTAGAAATGTCGTTGTTGCAGGACAAGGTGGCGCTGCAAAGTTTTTACAAGAAGGACAGTTTAAGTACATTCCGTACAACCGTTTATTTAGACGTACCGAATTTTTAGAAGTAGAAGGTTATGGCCGTTTTGAAGCGTATGCTAATAGAGATTCTTTAAAATACCAAAACGTATATGGATTAGATTATATAAAAACGCTTTATCGAGGCACTATGAGACGTGTTGGATTTAGTCGTGCTTGGAATATTTTTGTACAACTTGGCATGACTGATGACAGCTATACTATAGACGACAGTATTAATATGAGTTATCGAGATTTTGTAAATGCATTTTTACCTTACAGTCCAACAGATTCTGTAGAACTTAAGTTTAGACATGCTTTAAAAATTGACCAAGATGATATTGTTTGGGATAAATTTTTAGAATTAGACCTATTCAATTCTGAAAAAATGGTAGCATTAGAAAAAGCAACACCTGCTCAAATTTTGCAAAAAATACTACTAGATAGCTGGACGCTAAACCAAGATGATAAAGATATGATTGTAATGTACCATAAGTTTGGTTACGAACTTAATGGTAAAAAACATCAAATTGATGCCACTATGGTTACCGTTGGTGAGGACCAAACTTACACCGCAATGGCAAAAACTGTTGGTTTACCTGTAGCCATAGCCACTGTAGCAATTTTAAATGGTAAGATTAAAACACCTGGTGTACAAATACCTATTACAAAAGAAGTTTATACACCTATTCTAAAAGAATTAGAAACTTACGGAGTTGTTTTTAAAGAAAAAGAAGTCTCTTATTTGGGTTATAATCCCTTAAATGTTTGAAATGAGGCTGTAGTTAACTAGTTTAACACTGAACATATAATACTTGCATACTAAATGCTACACTACTATTTCAAATTGAAATCATTTCATTATTTTTAACTTTCAATTTTAAACTAAAGTACAGATGAAGGTTAATGATAATGGTATTTATATTGATGGTATTGATAAAAAGATACTACGTGCTTTAATGGCAGATGCAAGAACACCAATTTTAGAAATAGCTCGCCATGTTGGTATCTCTGGCGCAGCTATACATCAAAGGCTTAAAAAATTAGAAAAATCTGGTTTACTTGCAGGATCAAAATTTGTTATTAATCCGAAAGCCTTAGGGTATTCAACAATGGCATTTGTTGGTATATATTTAGATAAAGCTGTTAGCAACCCTGAGGCTGTAAAACAATTACAAAAAATACCCGAGGTTATAGAATGTCATTATACCACAGGGCACTGGAGTATTTTTATTAAGATTTTAGCTAAAGATAATGAGCATTTAATGCATGTTTTAAATGCTGACATACAAGGTATAAAAGGAGTGTCTCGTACCGAAACGTTTATCTCTTTACAAGAACAAATTAACAGACAGATTAAAATCTAAATTTCTTCAACAAAAAAAAGAGCAGTTTTAAAAATATACTTATAAAACTGCTCTTTTTTAATACTACTTTTTAAGTAACTATAACTTTAATCTCTAGACATAAAAATTCTAAGTATATACCAAAACAATAGCATAAGCGAAGCAAATAAACCTAAAGCTGCAGGTATATAATCTTCTGCACCAAATTTATTAACCAAATTAGAGGTTTGGTATAAAATAGATCCACCTGCCAATAAACACATACCTACAGAAAACCACAATCCTAAATTAAAGCCAAATAAAATACCCGCTATAATTAGGCCAATAGCTATAAAGAAACCAATAGTTAAACCTGTTTTTAAGAATGAAAAATCTGTTTTTGTCATTAATACGGCAACAGACAATCCTGTAAAAAGTGCTAAAGTAACAGTTGAGGCCTGGTAAAGAATTTCTACACCAGAGTCCATATAAAATGCGGCCATAGCAATCATTGGCACAAATATTAAGGCCTGAAAGAAGATATAAATACCATACGCTAAATATTGCATATTCTTATCTGTTGTACGCATTGCCATGTTCTCTGCATAACTAGTAGCTAACATAAAACCACCTAACATTATAAGCCACTTATAACCTTCGGTCATTGAGAACATGAACTCAATTATAGTATCACTTTGCATTAATAAATATTCGAAAAGAATAAATACGAGTACACCACCTGCAACATGAGAATAGGTTTTTTTATAAAATGCAACACGCTCAACTTCAGAGAGGCTCCCTATCATAACTTTTACTTGTTGGTGCTCTTGCTGCTCTGGTAATTGGTTTTCCATATTTTTTTTAATTAATTTAATAGTTGAAAGTAGGTGTTTTCTTGAAATAAAACAAAAACAGATTAAAAAAAATGCTTTACAATTTTAGAGTTTAACGTCTATTTAAATAAATATTTACAAAATAAAGTAGTGTTGCCAAAGAGCCCAATGCCGCTACTAAATAGGTGCGTGCTGCCCATTTTAAAGCATCTTCAGAACCTTTGTACTCGTCTTTTGTAACCATATTTTTATGCTTTAACCAAGCTAATGCACGGTTACTCGCATCATACTCAACTGGTAAAGTAATAAACGTAAAGGCTGTAGTTACGGCAAATAAAACAATACCTATAAGCAATATAGAACTACCAAAAGAACTTGTTACAGACAATACCAAACCTGCCATAATAACTATGTTAGACAACTTACTACTTATACCAACAGCGGGCACAATAGCAGAACGCATTTTTAACCAACTATAGGCTTTTGCATGTTGCACAGCATGGCCAACCTCGTGAGCAGATACTGCAGCTGCAGATGCATTACGTGCATTATAAACGACCTCACTTAAGTTTACTGTTTTATTTCTTGGATTGTAATGGTCTGTTAATTGGCCAGGTGTAGATATAACCTCAACATCACTAATACCATGATCTGCTAACATTTTTTCTGCAATTTCTCTACCGCTTAAACCATTTTTAAGACTTACTTTAGAATAGAATTCAAATTTGCTTTTTAATTTATTGCTCACATAAGAGCTTACTAAAAATATAGCTCCTGCAATTATATAATATCCCATCATAGTTTTAACACATTAAAGTTTACCGCTATAAAGATAGCAAATAGTAAGCCATTTAATAGTTAAGAAATTTTGTCAGATTATTATAAAAACCTGATGTACATTTTGCATTAAAATTTAGCAATGTCAGTTCGAGTAATTTTGAGGTGTAAAAATGGCATCGAGAACTACATAAAAACTAAAATGCTGCTTCTCTAAACAAATTTCTCTCATTTTAAATCGAAAATTAGCTCTAAGTTATAAATTTTGCCAAAATTCACAACAAGCTTATAAAGCTAAATTTATGATTTACAGGGTTTCTACAGACCAATTAAAAGCTTCTGCTATTTCTTTATATACAATTTCACCATTAACAATGTTAAGTCCTTTTGCTAGTGTTTTATCTTTATTACAAGCATTTTGCCAACCGTCATTTGCTAAACGCAAAACATAAGGTAAGGTTACATTTGTCAATGCCAGAGTTGATGTGTAAGGTACGGCACCAGGCATATTTGCTACGCAATAGTGCACTACGTCATCTATAATAAATGTAGGGTCCTCATGTGTTGTGGCTTTAGTAGTTTCCATACAACCACCTTGATCTACAGCCACATCAACAAGCACAGTGCCAGGACGCATATCTTTTAACATATCTCTTGTTATCAATTTTGGTGCTTTTGCACCTTTTACTAAGACACCACCAATAATTAAATCATGATCTTTTATACGTTTTCTAATGGTATACTCGCTAGAAAACTCAGTAACCACATGTGGTGGCATTACATCATTAACATAACGTAATTGATTCATGTTAATATCCATAACCGTAACATGAGCACCTAAACCTGCTGCCATTTTTGCGGCTTGTATACCAACAACACCAGCACCTAGTACCAACACTTTTCCTGGTGGCACACCTGGTACACCACCTAATAATACACCACGACCTTTAATTGGCTTTTCTAAATATTTAGCTCCTTGTTGTATGGCCATGCGACCTGCAACTTCAGACATTGGTGTTAATAATGGTAAGGAACCATCTGCATCTTCAACAGTTTCGTAAGCAATACAAACAGACTTACTCTTAATCATTGCTTTGGTTAAAGGTTCACTTGAGGCAAAATGAAAATAAGTAAACACCACGTGGTTAGACTTTATAAATGCGTACTCTTCAGCTATGGGTTCTTTAACCTTTACAATCATATCTGCAGCAGCATAAACCGCTTCAATAGTATCTAAAACAGTAGCCCCAACCCTTTTATAATCTTCATCAAAAAAGCCGCTGCCAAAACCAGCATTTTTCTGTACAAAAACGGTATGATTGTTTTTTGTTAATTCAAAAACACCAGAAGGCGTCATACCTACTCTATTTTCATTATTCTTAATTTCCTTTGGAACACCAATTGTCATGCCTGTAGATTTTTGAGATTAATAGCAATGTGAAATACCATTAAATAATCTACCTATCCAAATTTGACTATTAAATTGAAGTGATTTTTACGAAATTATTATTTTGAAGCTTTTATTTTATATACTTATAAAAAAAAGGGCTGTTTTTAAGGTTAATATGCTATTCTACAAACGTATAAAAAGAACGATAACATGAAAACGCCTAAAATTTAACTATCTTATACTTGGTAATATCTTGACTTGAGTCACCTTATTATTTTCAAAAATTAGCGTGAGCATAGCAGGTTTGCTATTGGAAAATCTTAAACCTTCACCAATATAATAATTGAATTGATTTGTTGTAGATGAATTCAATATTTTTGGAGCGCCTAATTGATCAATAACGTCGTTCTTACTATCATTCACAAATAGATTCCTGTCTATTATATCGTCTACCATTTTATAGCGTTGCATTCTATTTTCTTTCCAGCGTTCTTCGTTAAACCGTTGCTCGAAAACATAAATCAAAGACGTACCAATTACAAATGAAGAAAAGAGTATTAAACCAACTTGATTGGCTTGACTGTTACGAAAATCAAAATAATCTTTAAGACCTTTGCGCTTATTTTTAGGTGCTGGTTTGTCTAAAATTGGCATATTTAATGTTATGAGATTACTCTTTTGATAGTCTAGAATAAATTAGAAGATAGTCTTTCATTTATTTTAATTCCTATAAAATGGTATTTTCAAAAAATTAAAATTGAGACTCCTGCCTTCGCAGGAATTTGTTACCCCACAATATTTACAATCTTACCTGGTACTACAATCACTTTCTTAGGTATGCGACCTTCTAACTGTGCTATAGTTTTTTCGTGAGACATAACGGTCGCTTCAATTTTATCTTTAGACATATCCATTGGTAACTCTAATGTAAAACGCATTTTACCATTAAATGAAATGGGATAATTTTTGCTACTTTCTACCAAATGACTTGCATCAAATTCTGGAAAAGGCGTTGTTGATATAGACTCGGTATTTCCTAATTGCGACCATAACTCTTCAGCGATATGTGGTGCATAAGGCGAAATTAAAACCAATAATGGTTCTAGTATATCTTTACTCGCACACTTTTGAGCGGTTAACTCATTTATAGCAATCATAAATGTAGATACTGAGGTATTAAACGAGAAATTCTCGATATCCTCTTGTACTTTCTTTATGGTTTTATGTAGTGTTTTTAAGTTGTCTTTGGTAGGTTCTGTAGCGTTTACATTTAGTCCGTTTTCACCTACATACAATTTCCAAAGTTTTTTAAGGAAGTTATGCACCCCTGTAATACCAGCTGTATTCCAAGGTTTATATTGCTCTAATGGACCTAAAAACATTTCGTAAAGTCTTAGGCTGTCTGCTCCGTAATCTGCTACAATTTGGTCTGGATTAACGACGTTGTATTTAGATTTTGACATTTTTTCGACCTCGCGACCTACTTTGTAAATATCATTGTCTCCTTCAATAACCTCACCTTTTTCACCTATAAAAATCGCATCGGCATAATCTTTACCAAATTCATTATCGTTTTTTAAACTTGCAACGTTTAATTCATCCGAAGCATTAACGTAATCGACTTTTACATGAATCAAGTTAAAATGACTTAAGCTTACTTTAGTGCTAATTAAACCTTGTTTTTTGACTATACTTTGGACAGTGTCTGGTAAATTATCAACTACATAAGCTTCATTTTTGACTAGATTATCAATAAAAGATTTTGACAGGAAAATTGGTATCCTATTTAGGTTAGAGTCAAGCAAACCGTATTCCCATCTATAGACAAAAGCACTAGTCCCAAGTATCATGCCTTGGTTAATTAACTTTTTAAAAGGTTCTTCAACATTTACAAAACCTCTATCTTTCAATAATTTCACCCAAAAACGTGAGTATAATAAATGGCCTGTAGCGTGTTCGCTTCCGCCAATATATAAATCTACATTTTCCCAATACTTAAGCGCTGCTTCACTTGCAAAAACACCATCTCTATTGGCAGCGTCTTCCATATAACGGAAAAAATACCAAGAACTGCCTGCCCAACCTGGCATGGTATTGAGTTCTAAAGGGTGAATTGTTGTATTGTTTATCTTATCATTAGAAACCACAGAATTACTTTCTGTGCACCAAGCCCAAACGTCTGCGCGACCTAAGGGTGGTTCCCCTTCTTCGGTTGGTAAGTACTTTTCTACCTCTGGCAACACAATAGGTAGATGTGCCTTGTCTATCATTTGTGGCATACCATTGACATAGTACACTGGGAAAGGTTCTCCCCAATAACGTTGTCTTGAGAAGACTGCATCACGTAAACGGTAATTGGTTTTACCTTCTCCTTGTCCTATTTGCTCAAGCTCGTAAATGGCACGTTTACTTGCTTTTTTATAGTTCATGCCGTTAAGGAAATCGCTATTCGCAATTTTTACGTTGTCTTTAGAGCCGTAAGCTGTTTCAGAAATATCGACTCCTTCAAAAATATTTGGAATATCAATACTGAAATGTTTTGCAAAATCATAATCGCGTTGATCTCCGCAAGGTACAGCCATAACTGCACCAGTTCCGTAGCTGGCTAATACATAATCGCCAATCCAAATTTGAATGGGCTGTTTTGTAAAGGGATGTTCTGCATAAGCCCCTGTAAAAGCTCCAGATATAGTTTTCACATCTGCCATACGCTCGCGTTCGCTTCGCTTTGCTGTTTTTTGTATGTAAGCCTCTACAGCTTCTTGTTGTGCTTCAGTTGTTATTTTCGACACTAAGTCGTGTTCTGGTGCTAATGTCATAAATGAAACCCCGAAAATGGTATCAGGTCTTGTAGTAAAAACCTCAATAACATCATTATATCCATTGACATTAAACGTCACTGATGCACCAACTGATTTCCCTATCCAATTTTTTTGAATATCCTTTAACGCATCTGTCCAATCCACAGCATCCAATCCTTGGAGTAAACGTTCAGCATAAGCAGAAATACGCATGCTCCATTGCGTCATTTTTTTGCGCACAACAGGATGGCTTCCACGCTCGGACACTCCATTTACAATTTCGTCATTAGCCAAAACGGTTCCTAACTCTGGGCACCAGTTAACTTCAGTTTCTGCTAAATAGGTTAATCTGTATTTTAATAAGATTTCTTCTTGTTGTTCTAAAGTAAAACTATTCCAATCTTTAGCTGTAAACGATGCAATATCATCATCGCAAGCCGCATTGACTCTTGTATTTCCTTCTGAAGAAAATCTTTCAAGTAAAGTATCAATATGTTCAGCTTTATTAGAATCGTTGTTATACCAAGATTCAAACAATTGAATAAAGATCCACTGTGTCCATTTGTAATATTCAGGATTTGAGGTACGTACCTCTCTACTCCAATCGAACGAAAATCCGATTTGATCTAATTGTCTTCTGTACGTTTTTATATTAGCCTCTGTGGTTATTGCAGGGTGCTGACCAGTTTGAATTGCATATTGTTCTGCAGGTAAACCAAAACTATCATAACCTTGAGGATGCAACACATTGAAACCTTTATGACGTTTGTAACGCGCATAAATATCACTAGCAATATAACCTAATGGATGACCAACGTGTAAACCTGCTCCACTTGGGTAAGGAAACATATCGAGAACGTAATATTTTGGTTTGTCGCTTGTGTTAGACGCTTTAAACGTTTGGTTTTTTGCCCAATGGTCTTGCCATTTTTTTTCAATATGATTGAAATCGTAACTCATTATATTTTACTTGAAATAAGGTGCAAATTTAAAGGTATTACAACACAATAAAAAACTAAACGTTGTATTGTTCTACTTAAGCAAATTCTTTATTATTTTTACAGCACTAATTTAAAGTAATCCATGGCATCATCTTTTGACAAATACCAAAAACGTAAACTCATATCATCTTACGTCTCTGTAGTGATTAGTATCGCGTTGGTTTTGTTCCTTTTAGGCTGTTTAGGATTGTTGGTGATTAACTCTAAAAAAGTAGCAGATCATTTTAAAGAGCAAGTGGTTATGACCATTTATCTTAACGATACGGCTAAAGATGTTGAAGTAAATCAGCTAAATAAAAGTTTGGCTATGGCAGACTACACTAAAGAGGCAAAATATGTTTCTAAAGAGGTTGCTGCTGACCTTATGAAAGCAGAAACAGGTGAGGATTTTATGGATTTTGTAGGGTATAACCCTTTAAAAAACTCTATTGATGTATACCTCAAAGCCGATTTTGTAACCTCAGAGCAACTTTCTGAAATTACAGATAAACTTTCTAACAAAGCCTTTATTGAAGAAATAACATACGACAATGATTTGGTTGAACTTATGAATGATAATGTAAAAAAAATCACCTTTTGGGTATTAGTTATTAGTGGTTTATTTACACTAATTGCTGTTTTACTTATTAACAGTTCTATTAGATTAGCCGTCTATTCTAAGCGTTTTATTATTAAAACTATGCAAATGGTAGGTGCCACAAAAACATTTATTCGCAGGCCTTTTGTTTGGAAAAGCGTACAACTTGGTATTATTGGTGCTCTAGTTGCTTTAGCAGGTATGGCCATAGTTTTGTATTACTTAGACCTTACGTTTCCTGAACTAGAATTACTAAAAAACACCCTACCAATTATTGCTTTATTTGCAGGTATATTTTTATTAGGTATTGTAATTACTTGGATTAGTACCTTTATTGCGACACAACGTTTCTTAAATTTAAAGACAGACCAGCTCTATTATTAAATATATAATACGAAAAACCAACTTTTCTCGTTTTAAAATTAAATAATCAATTAAAAATGAGATATAGTTTTCTAATTTTAGCTGTGCTGCTTTGTTGTTTTTCTTGCAAAAAAGAATTTGCAGAAGCAGAAATAGGCAAACAAGCACCTGCATATACATTCACGAATATTCTTAATAGTACCTCTAAAACTATTACTCTTAAAGATTTTAAAGGTAAAACAGTAATACTAGAGTTTTGGGCGACCTGGTGTGGGCCTTGTATTCCTGCTATGAAAAAACTAGACAGTCTTCAACGAGAGTTTAAGGGTGATTTAGAAATTATTACCATCTCTAGCGAAGGTAAAGAAAGACTAGAGCGTTTTATTAAAACTACAAACACAAGTTTGCGGATTGTATCTGACACAACACACTCTAATAGTTTTAAATATAAGGTTATTCCACATTCCGTAATACTAGATAAAGACGGTGTCGTTAGAGCCATAACTAGTCCCGAAAATATTACCTCTAGCGTAATTAAAACACTCATTACAGCTAATAGTATCGATTTACCAATTAAAGATGATTTTTATTTAGATCCAAATTTAAAAGTTAAAACCCTCGCCACAATTGATAATTCTGATTATCGCTTAATGTTAAAGGGTTACGACCAAGAAAAGAGAAGTAGTACAAAACCGTTAACCTCTATTGATGGTAACCGTAATGGTATAGAAATATCGAATCTTACTATTCCGAGTATTTACCAAGCATTATATAACGTAGCATCGCCTTCAAGAATTATTTATGCAGATGGTTTATCTGATTCTGATTTTCCTTTTGAAAATAACCACAGGTTTAGCTTCACCATTGAAGTCTCTGAAGCTTTTGAAGATAAGTGGCGTAAAACTGCCACATCATTTTTAAATAACCATTTTGATACAAATGGTAGAATGACTACTGTAAATAAAGACGTTTATGCTTTAACGAAAACAAATGATGTCCTAAAACCTTCTGAAGCACAAAAAACAGAATTTATGTTTATGGGGCCAATTCTAAATACAAAGAAAATAAAGATGAATCGTTTGGTTAGCTATTTAGAAAACTTTACCGACTTACCTGTTGAAAATCAAACCAATTTAAATGACGCTTATGATATTTCGTTAAACTGGCAAGAAGAAGACCCTAAAACAATACATGCAGAATTAGCTAAATACGGCTTAAAACTTGAACGATCTAAAACACCATTACCTATTAAAGTGCTAGAAATATTTAAGAAAAAAGAGTAGTATGTTAATAGTGCTTCTGTGAAGAAGAAAACAATTTCTTATGCCTTAATTAATTTAGTTTCATTATTGCTTTTAATTCTATTTTTTTTAAGTCTTGTATTATATACAATCCTAAACCTGAAGCGTGCGATGTAGTAATCACAAAAATTGAAAATATTAGAGCAAGTTATACTTACTATATTCTATTTTTAGACACCAAAGAGAGGGCCTATTACATAAATAGAGGATTAAAACAAAGTCTAAATTTAGAAACTCTTAACGCAATAGTTTTAAATAAAACCGTTACTTTGCAGTTACCAAAGTTAACATTTGGAGCTTCTACGCATATTGCGCAACTCGCAATAGAAGGCCAAATTATATTTACAGAATTTAAAAACTAATGGGAGAAAAGAAACGCAAAGCAACAGCAGAAGCCGAGTTTATTTTTGGCAAAAAAAATTATAAGTGGTTATTTATTGGCTTAGCATTTATAGTTATAGGTTTTATTCTTATGTCTGGTGGTGGTAGCGATGACCCAAATGTGTTTGACCCATCTATCTTTAGCTGGAGACGCATACGCTTAGCACCAACCTTAGTATTAATAGGTTTTGGAATACAGGTTTATGCCATTCTATTAAACCCAAATAAAGTTTCAAAAAAGTAAGCTGCTTTTTAATTACTTTTGCGCGTGTCTTATTACAAATTGACACTTTTACCACATGGAAATTATAGATGCTATTATATTAGGAATAATTCAAGGACTTACTGAATTTTTACCAGTCTCTTCGAGTGGGCATTTAGAACTTGGTAAGGCTATTCTTGGTAGTAATTCTATACCCGAAGAAAGTTTATTATTTACCGTAGTACTTCACTTTGCAACCGCACTAAGTACTATTGTTATTTTTAGAAAAGATATTGTCGAAATTATTTCTGGTGTATTTAAAGGCATAACTACACTACAATGGACAGAAGCATCTAAATTTTCAGCTAAAATTGTATTATCAATGATACCAGCCGTAATTATTGGTTATAAATACGAAAGCGATTTTGAAAAACTTTTTGGAAATAATATACTTCTAGTAGGTTGCATGCTCATAGTAACTGCCGTCTTACTAATTTTAGCAGATCGCGCTAAAAAAACACATAAAAAAGTAGGCTTAAGAGATTCTTTTATAATTGGTATAGCACAAGGTATCGCTATGCTACCCGGTATTTCGCGCTCTGGTGCTACCATATCTATATCTGTGCTTTTAGGTATTGATAAAACAAAAGCAGCACGTTTTTCATTTTTAATGGTTATTCCTTTAATCTTTGGAAAAATAGCAAAAGACATTTTAGAAGGTCAGATTGATTATAACAATAGTAGTTTTACGTATTTAGGTGCTGGTTTTATTGCCGCATTTATATCTGGCTTGTTTGCTTGTACCTGGATGATTTCTATTGTTAAAAAAAGTAAATTAACATACTTCGCTATCTACTGTGTTATTGTTGGTATCACTGCAATAATCTGGACTTTTCTATAAACAACATTAACCTTTAAATTATGAAAAGCGAAGAAGATTTTAAAAACGGACAGGTTTTACTTATTGATAAACCTCTCACTTGGACGTCTTTTCAGGCCGTAAACAAATTGCGTTGGGCCATTAGGCAAGCTTACTCCATAAAGAAAATAAAAGTTGGACATGCTGGTACGTTAGATCCTTTAGCAACTGGTTTGTTAATTATCTGTACCGGTAAAATGACAAAAGAGATTCATATCTATCAAGGTCAAGAAAAAGAATACACAGGTACATTTGTTTTAGGTAGCACTACACCATCTTTTGATTTAGAGACTGAAATTGATAAAACGTTTGAAACCAATCATATTACACCCGAATTAATTAATAAAACTACAACGCAATTTATAGGTAAGATTGAACAATACCCACCTGTTTTCTCTGCTATTAAAAAAGATGGAAAACGTTTATACGAATTTGCTCGTGCAGGTGAAGCCGTAGAAATTAAACCAAGACAAGTAGAAATTACTGAATTTGAAATAACCGCAATTAATAATCTAGAGCTCAAATTTAGAGTGGTTTGCAGTAAAGGCACTTACATTAGATCATTGGCTAACGATTTTGGAAAAGCATTAAACTCTGGCGCACATTTATCTGGATTGCGACGCACCAAAATAGGTGATTTTAAAGTAGATAATGCCTTATCACCTGAAGCCTTTATAGAAACACTGCCCAAATTTGAGGTATAATCAACTCAGTCTAAGTCTGTTTTAAACTATTTGGTGTTTATATTCGTATATAAAACAGATACGCTCACTTTTTTGAATCTTATAGAAAAACATAAAGCCCTAATAATTACTTTTCTTTTAACAGGAATAGTAGTTTTTGGTATGTTTAGTATTCAGCTAAAACAACACCAAACCTTAATTACAGAAAGCTATTATGAGTTAGAACCAGAAATTACAGAAAAAGAGCAACAACAAATTGAAGATTTAAAAACAACATCTACCAATAAAGCTTTTAACGAAGACCAAGAATACAAAGACCTGATGCGTAACTTTAAAACCGTAAGCGCTAATGATTTTGAACGTACTACAAAAGCGATAGAAAAAGCAAAAACAGTCGAAAAAAGCATAGAAAAAACAAGTGCTAATGATGCTTACGCAAGTAGTAACGACTATGCTATAAATGCTAAAGAAACCGAATCTTATAAAAAATTACAGGAAAAACTAAAAAAACGATTAGAAAATAAACAACAAGCAGATGCACATGCAAAAAGCCGAAGCACCTTAACCTATTCGTTAAAAGGCAGAACACTTCTTAACTACAAAATACCAAGATACCTTTGCGAACGTGGTGGAAAAATTGTGGTAACCATAAGAGTTAATGCTGCTGGTAATGTAACGGACGCTAGCATAAATGGTTCCTCTAACTCTAACAACCAATGCTTAATAGATAGTGCTATTACTTACTCTAAAGATATTAGATTTAATGTCTCACAAAAAAATGACCAAATAGGTACAATTACCTTTTTGTTTAAAGGCAAAAATTAAGCTAATAAGTGCACTAAATCATTTAGTGTAGATTGCCCTTTATCTTTGTTATACCAATGCTGTAAATCTTCTTTAAATTCTGGTGTAATATTCCCGTGCTCTAATTTATAATCACTCACCATTTTAGTAGCTACAGCTGGTCTAGGCCCAAAAGTATTTACAACACTATTTGTAGCATTATCTATCATTATTAGCTTAGGTATAGACTTACCCCCATTGGTTAAAAACTGATCCATTAAATCGTCATTCTCATCACGTAACACAATTTTATAATCAATATTTGAATTTAACGCTGCCAGTTTATTAATAACAGGCATTATATGAGCAGCATCACCACACCAACTTTCTGTAATAACCAGCCAAGTTATTTTATTTGAAAACTGTTCTATTTCAGTTTTTAGCGCATCAGAAATTTTAACGGTTTTATCCCAACGTTTCATCCGTTTATTATTTAGCATGGTGTAGTTGGCCAAAGCCTCAGATTTATCATTACCTGTAGTAGACGCGTTGTCCACTAAACTCATAACCAAAGTACGGTAATCACCGTAAGACATTGCTCGTTTAAGACTTTCTAAAATTATATCATTTATCATAATTGTATCTCAATTTGGATGTGTAAAATTACCATTTATTGCAATTATTTCTGCAACAGTTGTTACTTTAGTAGACAATTTCAAAAAAGCTTACAGTCTATGAAATATTCAAAATGGATCTTGGTATTAAATACTTTAAAAACTATAGCCTTTTTTATTTGGATTTTTGCTACCATATCTAGCGTTTTTAATTGGTTTAAGACCTCTGCTTTGCTCACAGCTTCTTTACTAGAAACACTCAAATATTTAGGTATCGTATTATACCTTATTTTTCATCTTTTTGAATTAAGAATTACCTTGAAATTGAAAAATGTAGAAATAGCAAAGTTAAAAACAAGATTACTTCAATATGAACAATAAGCAAAAATGTGGTTGGTGTGTTGGTGATACTTTATATGAAGCTTATCATGATAAAGAATGGGGTGTCCCTATTTACGATGATGCTATACTTTTTGAGTTTTTAGTTTTAGAGACTTTTCAAGCAGGTTTGAGTTGGATTACCATTTTAAAAAAACGCGAAAACTTTAGACAGGCATTTAATGATTTTAATTATCAAAAAATAGCAACCTACAAACTAGATAAAATTAACAACCTATTACAAGATACTGGTATTATTAGAAATAACTTAAAGGTAAATGCCACAGTAACTAATGCCCAAGCTTTTATGAAAGTACAAACAGAATTTGATACTTTCTCTAAATACATTTGGCAGTTTATAAATGAAAAGCCCATAATAAATAGTGTTTTAAATTACAAAGACGCAGCACCAAATACAGCGCTTAGCGACACCATTAGTAAAGATCTAAAAAAACGTGGTTTTAAATTTGTTGGTAGTACAGTAGTCTATGCTTACATGCAAGCTATTGGTATGGTTAACGACCACGAGATGTCTTGCTTTAGATATAGCGAAGTTTAAAGGTGTTTAATTTTAAAGGTATTTAAAAAATTCTGAACGGGTTATGTGTTTACCACCGAGACTTTCGAGATGATTGGTATGCAACTGGCAATCTATAATCTTATAATCAGAATTCTGAATCATTGTAATAAAACCTACTTTACTAGCATTACTAACTGTAGCAAACATACTCTCGCCACAAAACATCTTATTACCTAAATCTATACCGTAAAGACCACCAACGAGGTCGTTATTTAGCCAGACTTCTACAGACTTTGCAAAACCCAGCTCATGTAGTTTTATATAAGATGTAACCATATCATTGGTTATCCATGTACCTTGCTGTCCTTGTCGTTTTGCTTTAGCACAATTTTCTATAACGGCTTTAAAATCTTTATTTTCTGTAACAGTAAACACCTCCTTTTTTAAGATTTTACGCATGCTTTTAGAAACTTTTAAATCTTCTGGAAACAAGACGAAACGTGGGTCTGGAGACCACCAAAGTAAAGGCTCTTCATCTTCAAACCAAGGAAAAATACCATTAGCATAAGCATGCAGTATGCGCTCTGTAGATAAATCGCCACCAACAGCCAATAAACCTTCTGCTGAAGCTTCAGAAACATCTGGAAATTCTATTTTTGGACTTAAAAAGTGCATAAACTTGAGTAATTATAACATTTTTTTAACGTTTTTGGTGTTAAATACCGGTTATAACTTTGATAGTATTAGATTTATACTGATATTTGGCTTGACCTTTATGAAATAAATTTTGTTCATCATTGCTTTTTTTTAAGTTTGTTAGTAGAGGTCAAAACCTAAAACCACAATATTAAGTCTCGACTAACCATCGAGACTTTTTTTATTTTAAACCAAAAAAGACCCGTTCTTAAATAAAACAAGTCTTTATATATTGTATGGTTGACACTAAATTTAAAATGGTAAATCGTCGTGATCATCCTCTTTTATATCACTAACAGGCTCAAAAGCTTCTGTTGGTGGTACTGGTGGCATATCTCCACTTGCAGCATCTGCTTGTAAAGCTTCAATTCTCCAACCCTGTATAGAGTTAAAATATTTTGTTTCGCCTTGTGGGTTTACCCATTCTCTACCCCTAAGGTTAATGCTAACTTTTACTTGCTGACCAACTTGGTAACTGTTTAATAAGTCTGTTTTGTCTTGAACAAACTCTACCATTATTTGCTGTGGGTATTGTTCTTCTGTCGTTACTACAACCTCTCTCTTTCTAAACCCATTACTACCAAAAGTTTGAGTCTCACCTACCATTTTAATTCGTCCTTGTACTTCCATTTTGCTTAATCTATAATTTATTAAATACTTACTTTTTTGAGACTACGAAAGTAATAACTTCCACGCACTTTCTACGTCTCCGAAGCTCAAATAATTTTGAGCTAATTTATGTTTTTCTCTGTGTGATGCTGTTTTAATATCTGGGTAACGCTCACTAACATCTTCTATAAATTGTGTTACAGCTTTCTCTTCTGGCAAAACCTCAACATTTGCTAACATACCAAGATTATTACCTGTTAAAATCATGCTATTTCTAACATGCTCTGGCATAGTATCTACACCAATACCCATAGTTCTTAGAGGTTTAGGTATTTCAAAAAAACCTTTTTTAGCTCTACTGTAATAACTACCACCTGCTCTTGCAACTAAATCTAGTGCTTCTTGGTTTATGGTATCATCAGCATTCATTACCTCATCTGCAATATGAAGTTTTACAACCTCACAAATCACTAAATTACCTGCACCACCTTCAGTACCTAAATGTATAATCTCGTTAACTTTGCACTCTAATTGTATAGGTGATTCTGCAACCCTAAATGGCTTTACTTTATCCGAAGGTACCATGGTTAAACCTGCCTTATCAAACTCATTAACACCTTCTGGGTAGTCTGTGCTCGATAAAGACATTTGATGCACTAAATCATAATTAACTACATTAATTACTACTTCTTTTACAGTTTCAACGTTTTGCAATGTATGCTTAATCGTATTATCTCTAACACGTCTTGCTGGCGAAAAAATTAATATGGGTGGGTTAGCACTAAACACATTAAAAAAACTAAATGGAGATAAATTAGGGTTACCATCTGCATCTATTGTGCTGGCAAAAGCGATTGGTCTAGGCGCAACAGCCGTTAATAAATAACCATGTAATTTGCCTGTAGAAAGATCTTTAGGATTGAATGAATGCATGTAGTTAACTGATTTTCAACAAATATAATTATATTAGGTTTCTAGAGAAACTATTTTGCAGTCATATTGATACAATATTATTAACAGAATTGCATTATATTTAAAAAGAAACTAAACTAACTAATGACATTGAGTGCCCACCGAAACCTAATCCGTTGGATTATTATTACATCTTCATTTATAATTATTTCACTTATTTTATGGAATACCTATGTGTTTTTTCAAAATTTTAAAGACGAAGAACGCAGCAAAATGAAGAATTGGACTTTTGCTTACCCAGAGTATTCAAAATATTTCTATCAAGACAATGCTGAGATGAACTTTGTAGCAGATAGAGTCGTTACAGACACTACGGTTTCTACACCCATGTTATTACTAGACGATAATAATAAAATTTTAAGCTTTAGAAATATAGACACCTTATTAATTGAAAACCCAAAAGCAGTGGTCTCTATGCTTAACAAACTTATAGCACAAAATGAACCTCTAGACGTGAGACTACCCAATGATAAATCTGGCAAATTATACTATGGTAATTCCCCCTTGTTAAACAAATTAAAATATTATCCGCTCGCATTATTATTAATTATCATCCTGTTTTCTGCTGTAGTCTATTTCTTTTATCGAAGTTCAAAAATAGCAGATCAAAACAAATTATGGACAGGTATGGCCAAAGAAACAGCTCATCAAATTGGTACACCTTTATCGTCTTTAATTGGCTGGACAGAAATTTTAAAAATTGAAAATGTAAACCCAGAATACATTCTTGAAATTGAAAAAGATGTAGATCGCTTACAAACCATTACAGAGCGTTTTAGTAAAATTGGTTCTAAGCCTACTTTGGTTAAAACTGATATAATTAAAGCCACTAAAAATTCTTACGATTACCTAAAAGCAAGATCGTCTAAGCTTATTAATTTTGAAATTATTTTGCCTGAAACCGAACTATTTGTAGATTTAAATGAGCAATTATTTAGTTGGACTATTGAAAATTTAGTTAAGAATGCTATTGATGCCATGAAAGGCAAAGGTGATTTACAGGTAGAAATTTCTAAAACCGATAAATTAGTACTTATTAATGTTTCTGATACTGGCAAAGGACTAGTAAAAAACCAATTTAATAGTATTTTTGAACCAGGATTCACCACAAAAAAACGTGGTTGGGGACTTGGCTTATCTTTAGCCAAACGTATTATTGAAGATTACCATAACGGTAAAATAAAAGTCCTAAACTCTGATATTGGAAAAGGCACAACCTTACAAATAAGTCTAAAAATAGTAGACTAAAATTAACCTATGGAACCAGAAAATAGTTTTGTTTTAAAAGAAACAAGCCTAAGCAATAACTGCCCAGAATGTTATTCTAAAAGTGGCTTAACATTAAAATTTAATCAGCTTGTTAATGATAATTTACTTTATAGTGCCAATAGTAAAACTACCATTAGTAAAATGCACTGTAAAACCTGTAACACCGAAATTTTTCCTGTGCGTTGGACGGAAGATATAGAACGTGTTGTAGCTTACCAAAAACGTGCCTTACAATTAAAACCAAAAGCACTTAAATTAAAACCGTTAGCTTGGGTAATACTTGTGCTAGATATACTTATAATTATTGCCGTTGTACTAGTGATGACTGGTCTTATTAATTTTTAAGAAAACGCACTACTTATAGCATTAGCGAGCGTTTTAAACTCAGCTTCTGTTACTTTTTCTTTGTGCGTAAAACGGGCATTTTCCATAGTATGCAATGGTATTAAATGCACATGTACATGTGGTACTTCTAGACCAATAACAGACATACCTATACGTTTGCAAGGCACAACTTCTTCTATAGCTAAAGCAACACGTCTAGAAAACTGCATTAAACCCAAATAGGTTGCTTCATCTAAATCAAAAATTTTATTTTCTTCTTTTTTAGGTATGCAAAGCGTATGGCCTTTAGCATTAGGATTTACATCTAGAAACGCAAAAAAGTCTTCTGTTTCAGCTACTTTATAAGAAGGTATTTCGCCATTAATTATTTTTGTGAAAAGTGTAGCCATAATTTTAGGGTCGTATTATTTAGAAGTTTAAATATAAAGAGATTCCTGTTTAACTACCATAATTTTAGCATAAAACAGGAATCACTATGTTTTTGTTGCAGCAAAACTGCAACCAATATTATAGAAATAAAATTATCTCGAAATTTCTAAAATATCAAATTTCATGGTACCACTTGGCACTTGTATTTCGGCTGTATCACCAACAGATTTTCCTAGTAACCCTTTTCCTATAGGTGAGTTTACAGAAATTTTACCTTTTGCAATATCTGCTTCACTTTCGGCCACCAAAGTATAGGTCATCTCCATACCATTCATTTGGTTTTTAATCTTTACAATAGAAAGTGCTAATACTTTAGAGGTATCTAATTGAGATTCGTCAATAACACGAGCACCAGCTAAAGTTTCTTCCATCTTAGAAATTTTCATTTCTAACATGCCTTGTGCTTCTTTTGCTGCATCGTACTCTGCATTTTCACTTAGATCACCTTTATCTCTTGCCTCACCAATAGCTTGTGACGCTCTAGGTCGCTCAATATCTTTAAGATAATTAAGTTCTTCTCTTAATTTTTTTAAGCCTTCAGCTGTGTAATAAGATACTTTACTCATAATTTATTCGTTTCTCTTAAACAAGGTCTAAGAAATTAATAATCTATCATCTTAAGCGTAATCAAAAACTAAATAAATTTTAGTATTAAAGCATTTAGACAGCGCTTAATATGACATAAAATTCTATTCTTTTATACAGTACTAATATAGTATATACTTGCATAAAAAAAATCTCGCGTAAACGAGATTCTTATACAAATATATAAAATATTTACGGCATAGTTGAAATAATCGTAAATTGACGTTTCAAATTTTAATGATGAAAAAATCTATTTTAATACTAGCTTCTATTATACTTTTTGGTTGTAGCGGAGACGATAATAATCGCAACAACTGTAATTTTTTGTTTGATGCTGGAGTTAATTTAACCGTAAACACTAATCTGCCCCAATTTAATCAACTGCAATTTGCCGGTAATGGGGTTTATGTACCAAACCAAGGTAATAATGGTATTTGGTTGTGGCGCTTAAACTCATCTATACTTTATGCTTGGGATGCTGCAGACCCAAGCCACGAACCTTCTGCATGCTCAACTTTAGAAGCTGCAGAAACTGCAGATATTGTAGTATGTGGTTGTGATGATGGTAACCAATATAGTTTATCTACAGGCCAGGCATTTGGACAAAACACACAACCCTGCACATTACAAATATACAGGGTTGATGCTATTGGAAATAATACCTTTTTGGTAACCAACTAAAAATTTAGCGTTACACCTACTAAAAAGTTTCTTGTTGCTTGCGGATAAAAGCCTGAGAAAAAACCAGTTGTTGTTCCGGTTGGACTTGTATTATCTGCAAAATCAAACGACCCAAAATAGCCGTTAGCGACATACTCTTCGTTCAAAATGTTATTTACAAGACCTGTAAACACTATAGATTTAAAAACTCCTTCTGTCTCTAAAGTATAAACAATATTAAAATCGTTTACAAAAAAGCTATCTAACTTAGAGTCTGAATTTTCGGTATTGCTCATAAACTGCTCACCTACAAACTTACTTAGTAAAGACATTTGAAGGTTTTTAACAGGAGCATAAACTATAGCATTTGCTGCAACTACATTTGGCGAAAATGCAATATCAGTTTCACCAAAATTTTGTAACTCACCATTTAAGGATACTACAGTTTCTCTATTTCTATTGGCACTAAATGCAGCATTTGGCTGAAGCGTTAATTGTGGTGTTAATGGTATTACAGCTTCTAACTCAATACCAACTCTATAACTTTCACCACTATTTGCTCTAATTGGGTTACCAACACCATCTATATTACCTGTTAAAACCAATTGCTCGTTGTAAAGCATAGCATACCCGTTTGCATTAAAGCTAAAGTTGCCTTTTTTATGCCTCCAACCCAATTCAAAATCATTTAGTTGTTCTGGCTGTACATTCTCATTGTTTTCAAAATCATCTCTTGTTGGTTCTCTGTTGGCTCTTGCATAAGAAAAATACAAATCATTTTGAGGATTTAACTCATACGTAATACCAGCTTTTGGGTTAAAGAAGGTGTAATTTTCATCTACTGTAAATGTGGCTAAATTAGAAGCAATGCCAGATGTTTCATAATTTACATTTCTTACCTGTAAATCTCCATAAAGTTGTACTCTATCATTTAATCTATAATTAGCTTTAGAAAATACAGATAACTCATTCTTTTTTCCATTTCCTTCGTAATAACGATCTCTAAGATCTGATTGGCTGGCAAATTCTGCCCAAATAACTTCACCAAAATGATCACCGTCATAATGACTAATAGAGCCACCAAAAATCATATCTAAATTATTATTCTTGTAATTAGCACTCGCATTTAATACATAAAAATTGTTGTCTAACCAACGGCGACGGACTAAATCTGTTGTATTTACAGCTTCACCATTTACAGTTAAAGGTTCAAATCCATAAGTTGCAAAATCGTCATCTTCTCTAAATTGTTCAAAAAAGCCACGACCATAGGTATAGTTTAAACCTATGTTAGTAGACCAATTGTTGTTGTAACGCTGGTTCCAATGTAATTGGTAATGGTCTTGCTTATAATCATCTACTTCTCTGTCGTAAAACTGTGTAACACCATTATCATCTGTGTATTGCCCAGATGGATTAAACGTTCTGTCATCTTGTAAAGTTTGTGCGTCTATACCATTCCATGCCTGGTAGGTTACTTCGCCACCACCAAACATAATGGCTTTAATTAGCGTATTGTCATCTACGTAAGACCCTTGTAAAAAATAAGATTTTAAATCTGCCGAAGCACGATCGATATAACCATCTGAAGAAATATTAGACAAACGTCCGGCAATTTCAAAATGATCGTTCATAAGGCCTGTGCTAAATTTTACGGTATGCTTTCTTGTATTAAAACTACCGAAAGAATTAGAAATTTCACCAGACGATGTTTTAGAAACCGCATCTGTTAGTACATTTATACTAGCGCCAAAAGCCCCTGCACCGTTTGTTGATGTCCCAACACCACGCTGTAATTGTAAACTTTCTACAGAAGAGGCAAAATCGCCTAAGTTTACCCAAAATGTCCCTAACGATTCTGCATCGTTATATGGTATACCATTAATGGTAATGTTTGTTGATTGTGCGCTAACACCACGCACTCTAATCCCTGTGTAACCAACACCTGCACCAGCATCTGAAGTAGTAACCACTGATGGCAAAAAATTAAGTAACATAGGGATGTCTTGCCCTAAATTACGTTTAGCTAATTCTGCTTTAGTAACGTTGCTATGTGTAATTGGTGACTTGGCATCTACACGAACTGCTTTTACTAAAACTTCATCGAGTTTTTCAACTTTTGTTGAATCTTGCTTTTTGTCTTGTGCAGAAATAGAACATACACTTAATAAAAAGATAAAAATGGATAATTTTTGCCAACTCTTAAACACGCTCAGTGTAAGACTGTTTTTTGGCAAGTTTTCGAATAAAATTTTCATACGATTAAATACTTATAATCGAATAAAAAGAGGTCCTTATTCTTCTAGTTAATAATTAGTTGTTTTAAAAAATAATAATATTTAAGCCCTTTTGACTGCGCTAAAGGTGACAGAAAACAAAATTATTTATCTAAATAGCGATTATCGCTTTCCTAAACAGCATTACCTGTTCTAGGTTCAATGGGTATGATCTCAGCCACTTATTTGGCACCCCTTTATTGAGAACGGTGCAAATGTATAATAGATTTTTGACTTATGAATTGTAATTTTTATTTTTTTTAATTGAAAATAAAACTGGCGGTTAGAATAAAATTCTTGTTTAAAAAAGTTACTATAAAAAAGAGGTGTCTTGTGTATAGAATCTCTTAATCTTTAAAATTATAAGAAATAATAAAGTTAATTATGACTCAATGGTTGGTGGCTTCCGATTTGTCTTTTTAGTAGATGTAATACGTTTTGCTTTAAGACGTTTTCGTTTTGCAGCTCTCGGAATTTTTGTAGCAATTCTTTGTTTATCTTCTTTAAGTCCTTCTTCTATTAATGCTAAAAAACGCTGCGTAACTATAGCTTTATTTCTAAACTGACTTCTACTTTCATCGCAGGCTAAAACAATACTGCCCTCTTTATTTAATCTATTATTAAAAAACTGAGACAGTTTTAATTTCTCAACCTCATTAAAGACTTGAGAATTTTCAAGATTAAAATACAACTCTGCTTTAGAAGACACCTTATTAACGTGTTGCCCACCGCTTCCTGAGCTTCTAACGTATTTATAAGTTAATTCAGATTTTAAAAATTCGATATTCACTAGTCCTTAATTTGGTGAGGTGCTTTAAGCAAATCATTAACGGTCTTTACTGGGTTAAATGTTATAATTGGCACTTCAACAAAAAGCGTATTCCAATAGGCCATACTACCGTTCCAAAGACCAGGTAATTCTAATGCTTTTAAATCTTTACCTACTTTAGTTTTCATAGTAATAAAAGCAGTCTTATGGTCTACAAAATTTTCTAGATCAAACTTTTCACCTTTATAATTTTTTACACCGCAAACTAAATCTACAGGGTTAAAGTGAGTGGCATTTTTTAAAATATCTTTTTGCACTTTATTTTTTGCATCTATTTGTGCAGACTCTACAATTTGTAACGATTGGTTCCAGCTTTGATCCTTTACCCAAAATGGGCCACCACCTGGTTCACCTTCATTTTTAACCATACCACAAACACGAATGGGTCTGTTAAGTTTATCATGTAAGTACTGCTTTTTATACTTATCTGAGTATTTCTCAAATTCCATAGAAATCTCTACACTAAGTTCGCGGGTTAAAAACTCACCAATAGTTGTGAGTTCAGCTTCGGTAATTGTTTCTTTATCTAACTCCCTAAGAAAATGAAAGGTCTGCGCTTGCAACTTTAAAAGCATACCTGCTAAGGCTTTTTTATACTTAGCGACTTCGTCTTTGTATTGTTTTACAACAACATTATCTATGTTTTTTACAAAGATAATATCAGCGTTTAAATCATTTAAATTCTTTAATAATGCACCATGACCAGAGGGTCTAAATAGTAGCGAACCATCCGCTTCTCTAAATGGTTTATCCTTTAATGTTACCGCAATAGTATCTGTAGATTCGTGCTGATAAGAAAAGGAAATATCAAAAGCAATGCCTGTGTTTTTCTCTACATGTTCTTCAATACGCTTAAACTCTTCATCAAATTTATCTTTAAATCGTTCTGAAATTGTAAAGTGTAATTTGGCAGTATTATTATTTGAAGCATATAATGCAGCTTCGTACAAATGTTCTTCAAAAGCAGTAGATATATAATCGTTTTTGTAGGTATGAAATGGCAACAAACCTTTAGGTGAATTTCCAAAATCTAAATACTTCTCATCTAGCATTGCATTTGCAAAATGCCATGCTTTTTGACTTGTAGACAGCGTATTAAAGACCACACCATTTTGATTTAGAACTGTAAGTACTTCCTTGTAAAACGGAAACTTTTCTAAACCCACCAAAAATAACGCCATTTCCTTAAGCTTATTCTTGTTAATATAGGCGTTTACAGACTCTTTTTCTGGATCAAACTCTTTTACAAACTGAAATAAAAACTTAAACATACGTGTTGCTGCACCAGATGCTGGCACAAACTTTAACAATTGCAGTTTATTCTTTTTAGACTCAAAATATGTCGCTAAATCATCTGTTAATTCATCATCTAAAGCGGCAATGCCATTACCAACAGTGGCAGCTTGAGCTATATTAGCAAATGGAATACCAGATTTAAAGAGCGCAATTTGAGCCTCAACAGCCTTAAGCGTTAATCCTTTAGATGCTATCTGTTTAGTATCATTACTGGTAAAACTCATTTTCTATTTTCTAATAAATTATCAATATGCATTACAGCTAAGTTAAAACGTTGGCTCTTATTTCCCTTTAATAATACATAGGGCTTATTGTGTATTTTTAGTGCCGTTTCAAAAGCATTAAACATACGTTCACGTTCGTTTGGCTTGTCTCTTAGGTCGTCTGCTTCCCAAGGCGTGTCAATATATGTTAAAAAATAAAGGTCGTAAGAATTTTTTAGAGCATATGTATCCAAAATCGGGTTACATGTGCCTTGGTAGTATGCTTCACTATAAACTTTAGTCTCTAACAAATCTGTATCGCAAATTAAAACAGAATCTGTCTTTTGAGACAACTCATTTTCTAACTGCATTTGTCCTACGGCTATGGGCAGCAAATCTTTTGGTTCGCATGTTTTGCGTTCGTTATTCCATTTGTCTTGCAGATAATCTCTTGCAAACTCACGTACCCAAACTGAGTTATAGTGCCTGGCTAATTGCCCAGACAAGGTAGTTTTACCTGTAGATTCAGGACCAAATAAAACTACTTTTATACAGTTTGAGGGTTGTTGTTTAAGTTTTTCTTCCATGCTAAATAGCCAAAAATGGCAATAAGTGTAAATCCTAAGTATTGAAAACTTGTAAAGGTGAATCCTTTATACAAATATAAAGGTACAGATATGATATCTCCAATAATCCAGAAAATCCAGTTTTCGATTTTACGTCTCGCCATAAGCCACATACCAACAAAGAAAATAGCGGTTGTAATAGTATCTACATAAGCGACCCAACTGGTCCACTTATCAAAGGTTTTATAAACGACAAAGACAAACACTAAGGTGGTTATAAAAATAGCTATACTTACTTGTTTCTCTTTAGCTGTGGTTTTAGAAATTGATGTTACTTGTTGGTTATTTATTTTTTGAGACCAAATATACCAGCCATAAATACTCATAATGAAGTAGTATCCATTTATCATCATATCACCTAGCAACTCCCATTTCAATAATAAATACACATAAATAATTGTACTTATCATTCCTGTTGGAAAGACCCAAATTTTATTTTGTTTAGAAAACCAAACCGATAAAAACCCAAAAATAACGGCTGTTATTTCTAGCACAATATCTAAAGTTTGATATGCTGAGTATTGTCCAAAAAGAAAATCAAAAATGTGGTTCATAATCGCTACGGTCTGTTTTTACAATTTTCATCTGTAATACTGAGATATCAACCTCAGCAAACGATCGTTTTATTTCTTGAGTTAAAAAAGGCATTAAGGTATCAAATTCACCATAAATTTGAGTACTTAAAGGGTTTTCTAAGACTGTAAATCCTGAAGCTCTTAAACGTTTTATAAAATTAATGACATGTGTTTCGTAATCGTTTTGTAGTGGCGAAAGGGTTAAATCTATAGATATGTTCATGTTATTTTTTTAGGTGTTCAAAAAACGATTCATCTTGCTCAAAAGCTGTACCTATAACTATTAGATCTGCTCCGGCTTTGTACCCATTTTCTATTTGTTGTTTACTTTTAATACCACCACCAACTATTAAGGGGATAGATAATTCTTTTTTAACTTTTGAAATAATTTCAGTCTCAATAGCGTGAGTTGCACCACTACCAGCTTCGAGATACATAAGTTTCATACCTAATAACTCACCTGCTTTTGCCGTATCTATTATAGTTTGAATATTATTTCTCTTTATAGGTAACGTTTCACTTACACGTTGTACTGCTGTTACTTTTTCGTTTTCAATTAACAAATAGCCTGTTGGCATAACTTCTAAATCTATAGCTCTTAATCTTGAAACTGCTTCAACATGTTTACCAATTAAATAGTCAGGGTTTCGACCAGAAATTAGCGACAAAAATAAAAGACCGTCTGCTCTATCTGTTATTTGAATAATATCACCAGGAAATAAAACTACTGGTAAATCTGTAAATTTTTTAATTTCAACAACCAGAGTTTCCGTCATGCCTTCATTGACCTCACTACCTCCTACAAAAATATGTGTAGCAATAGACTGATTGACTTTAGAAATGAAATTTGACACCAACTCAACCTTCATCTTGTCAGGATCTATTAAGACCGCTAAAAGTTTTTCAGCATTTGTAATCGCAGTTATTATATTTTGATAGATTTTAGTCATTATGGTACTACATAAGCACAAGTAAATCCTTCAAACTCTAAAAAAGCAGTAGTATATCTGTATTTTTTATCTTTATAATCTATCCATGCTATAGTTTCACCATCTTCTATCATAAACGGAATTACTAAAAAGTGTTGTTTAAATAACATACCTGGTGTGGCAAATAACTTATAAAGCGATTCTTTAATACCCCAAATTATGGTTAACTTTTTAATATAATCGCTACTTGTTTTATCTAGATAATCAAATTCATAATCCACAAACTTCTTCGCTATAATTCCAATTTTATCGCGTTGCATCTCTATATCAATGCCAACGTCTTTATCGCTAACAATCACCCCAGAAAATGTAAAGGAATGCGTTATAGAAATGTGCTTACCATCTTTAAGATGTGGCTTTCCATTAACATCATAAAACAAATCTTGATCTGTATAACCAAACTCGTGTAGTAGATGGCGTACACTTAAAAAACCGCGTTGGTGCAGCTGGCTTTTCATGCTTAAAACACGTTCTAAACTTTCTGGTTTTAGCTCTAATGGCTGCATTAGCGCATTATAAGACTCTTCAATCTTCCAGATTTTAACAGTAGTTTGTGAATTTACAGTAATGGATTTATAGAGTGGCATTTAGTATTGTAAATGTTATTGATTATCTTTGCATTTCTTATGGGAAATAAAGCATTTTGGTTAGCGAATTTAACCATTTTTAATGCTAAATACCAAAGGGGTTTCATTTTAAAAGAATTAAGAAAAATAAAAGTATGAGTACTAAATCAGTTGCTTACGTACCTAATAAGGTAAAAGATATGTCGCTTGCGGCTTGGGGAAGAAAAGAAATTAATTTAGCTGAAGCAGAAATGCCAGGCTTAATGAGTTTACGTGAAGAGTATAAAAATGAGCAGCCTCTTAAAGGAGCGCGTATTGCAGGCTGTTTGCACATGACAATACAAACTGCCGTTTTAATTGAAACTTTACAAGCACTTGGTGCAGAAGTAACGTGGAGTTCTTGTAATATTTTCTCTACTCAAGATCAAGCAGCTGCAGCAATTGCAGAGACAGGTACAGCAGTGTATGCATGGAAAGACATGACCGAAGAAGAATTTGATTGGTGTATAGAGCAAACCTTATTTTTTGGCGAAGATCGTAAACCATTAAATATGATTTTAGATGATGGTGGTGATTTAACTAATATGGTATTAGACCGTTACCCAGAATTATCTGACGGTATTAAAGGGCTTTCTGAAGAAACAACAACCGGAGTGCACAGACTTTATGAGCGTGTTAAAAATGGCACTTTAACAATGCCTGCAATTAACGTTAACGATTCTGTAACAAAATCTAAGTTCGATAATAAATATGGTTGTAAAGAATCTGCAGTAGACGCCATTCGTCGTGCAACAGATACAATGTTAGCTGGTAAGCGTGTAACCGTTTGTGGTTATGGTGATGTTGGTAAAGGAACAGCCGCTTCTTTTAAGGGTGCTGGATCTATTGTAACTGTTACTGAAATTGATCCGATTTGTGCTTTACAAGCTGCAATGGACGGTTTTGAAGTTAAAAAATTAGAAACTGTAATTGCAAATTCTGATATCGTTATTACAACAACAGGAAATAAAGATATTGTTAGAGCTGAGCACTTTGAGGCTATGAAAGATAAAGTTATCGTTGCTAATATTGGGCACTTTGATAACGAAATTCAAGTAGGTTGGTTAAACGAAAAGCACGGACATACTAAAGACACTATTAAGCCACAGGTTGATAAATATACAATTGACGGAAAAGACATTATTCTTTTGGCTGAAGGCCGTCTAGTAAACTTAGGTTGTGCAACAGGTCACCCAAGTTTTGTAATGAGTAACTCGTTTACAAACCAAACTTTAGCACAAATTGAACTTTGGAAAAACGCTGAAGCTTACGGAAACGATGTATATATGTTACCTAAGCATTTGGATGAAAAAGTAGCAAAATTACACTTAAGCAGAATTGGTGTTGAGCTTACTGAGCTTATAGATTACCAAGCAGATTATATTGGTGTAACTGTTGAAGGCCCATATAAGCCTGAGCATTACAGATACTAACAAATTCCAAAAATAAAATATCAAATCCCATACAGAAATGTTTGGGATTTTTTTTGTTTTGACAATTTATATTTAACACCACAGCATTTTACTATCTTTCAATAAATAACTTAAATGAAACCAGCAAATATCAAAGTTTTAGAAAACGAATTAGACCACATTGAACGTTTTATTCCTCAAAGTGAAAGTATAAATACTAGCATTTCAAAAACTAATGTTGCCTGGCATTTAGAGCATAGCCTAAAGGTTATAAATGCAGTTATAGCTACTATGCAAAAATCAGACCCAGCATTATACATAGATAATTTTAGTTTTTTAGGTAAGATTTTACTAACGCTAAAATTCTTTCCAAGAGGAAAAGCAAAAGCACCAAAACATGTATTACCATCCAATACTATTTTGGTAGAAGATATTAAAACACAATTAGCTGAAGCAAGACAGAATATTAAATCAATTACAGGTTTAGATAAAAACGCCTACTTTAAACATCCTTTATTTGGTAATGTAAATACGTTTAGAGTTATACGTTTTTTAGACGCACATACTAATCATCATTTAAAAATTGTTAAGAGTATACTGAACTAATTTATTTGTAGTTACGTCACCTCTAGTTATTTTTGAGGAATGAGAAAATTGTATCGAGAAGCTCTTACTAAGAGCCATAAAATATTTTAAAAATGGTGCTTAATACAAAAATGATTAAAATGAATTTTACTAGAACTGACAGTACGTATTAATTACCTGTAACCAATAATCTACGTGCGCCATTTGCACCACATTTTTGATATTTATGGTAAGCCTGTGCAGCACGTTCTCTAATCTGTAGATTTGTTTCATTTAACACCCAACCATCAATAGCTGACTTTAATGTGTAAGCCTCTGGAGCCATGAGTCCGGTAGTCCAAATCAAGGGATTTACTTTAGATATTTCAAAATAAGGCTTAAAATAAGACTTACTTACGCATGCTAACACTATAGCATCTCTTTTGTTTTTATTTATAGGTGTAAAATTACCTTCAACATTAAATTCCATTAAACCATCATGGCCAACATACGCAAGTAGCTGAGATGCCCCACCAAAATTTAGATTATTACCATTATAAGAAACAGACTGTGCGTTTCTACCTGCAGTAGCTTCAATAAAATCTATTGTGGTTTGCTTTATATGCTTACCATTGTATCCATCTGCTAATAAATAAGTGTTTAAAATTTTATGTTTAAATAACACGCGTTCTAAAATTTTTGGATTGTTAGATTTTAGAGTTCGTAGTAAAGTCCAATCTTTACTATTTTTAAAATGTGTTTTTACACCATACAAAGCGCCCCAATACAAGTTGTTTTTAGGATCTTGACCGTTACCCAATTTACTAGGTACACGTACTATACCTTGATTTTCATTATCGCACAAAGCTACAAATACATGAATAGTTTTAGAGGTCTTTTCAAAATTAGAAAAACTTAAAAAAAGGAAACTGATTAAAAATAGAAGTACTGTTTTTTTCATATTACAGTAACGTAAATTATAGAGATTTAGTATCTTACAACCTATGCAACACCAATCTAAACTACCTAACGTAAGTACAACCATTTTTACAATAATGAGTACTCTAGCCAATACGCATAACGCTATAAATCTATCTCAAGGTTTTCCCAACTATCCAAGTTCTCAAAAACTAAATAATTTGGTTACAAGCGCTATGCACAATGGTTACAACCAATATGCGCCAATGGCAGGCAACTTAGATTTGCGTTTAGCTATTTCTAACAAATACCAATTGTTATATAAAAGCACCTACCATCCCGAAAAAGAGATTACCGTCACTGCTGGCGCAACACAAGCTATTTATACCATTATTTCTGCTTTTGTGAGACCAAATGATGAAGTTATTATATTTAAGCCTGCTTATGATTGTTATGAACCTGCGGTACATGTTAATGGTGGAAAAGTGATACCTATACAATTATCTGCACCCAACTATAAAGTAGATTGGAACGTGGTGGCATCAAAAATATCAGATAAAACCAAAATGATTATGATTAACTCACCTCATAATCCTAGCGGAACCATTTGGACTAAAAATGATATGCTTCAGCTTCAAAAATTAACAATAGACACTAATATTATAGTATTGAGCGACGAAGTTTATGAGCATATGGTTTTTGATGGCGAGCAACACCAAAGCGCCTGCTTATTTTCAGATTTAAAACAACGCAGCTTTATAACCGCGTCCTTTGGCAAAACATTTCATAACACCGGTTGGAAAATTGGCTACTGTTGTGCACCTGATTATTTAATGACTGAGTTTAGAAAAGTACATCAGTTTAATGTGTTCTCTGTACACCATCCCTCTCAAAAAGGTATTGCAGACTACATGCAAGATGCCGAAACATATTTAAGTCTAAACGCGTTTTTTCAGCAAAAGCGCGATTTATTTTTAAACTTAATTTCTGCCTCTAGGTTTAAATTTAAACCCTCACAAGGCACGTATTTTCAGGTTTTAGAGTACTCTAATATCACTAATAAAAATGATGTAGATTTTGCTAAACAACTCACTACAAAATTTAAAATAGCAGCTATTCCTTTATCTGTATTTAATGAAAATGAGAAAGATGATAAGGTACTTCGGTTCTGTTTTGCAAAGACCGATGAAACTTTGGTGAAAGCTGCAGAAATTTTGTGTAAAATTTAAGTAACTTTTTCTAGATGTTTGTGTCTAAACAGTGAACCTTAAAATATACACGATGAAATATTACATATTACTTTTAAGCTTAGCATTATCATTAACCTCTTTAGCACAAACTATTGAAAAGAATGGGAAAACTTATGAAGTAAAAAAAGAAAAAATATTTTTAGAAGGAATCGATGTTACCGAAACTTTAAACCTTGAAGAAAAGCAAGCTATTTTTAAAGAAGCTAGCTTAATTTCTGAAAAACTAAAATTAGAAAAACTAGCAAAAAAAGAAGAAGAAAAAGCTAACAAGGCAAGCAAAAAGCTAGAAAAAGACACTAAAAAAGCAAAAAAATCTCAAAAAAAGGCTGAGAAAGCTCAAAAAAGAGCAGAGAACGAATTAAAGAAAAAAGAGAAACTTCAATCTAATTTTGAAAAAGCGCAACGTAATCTCAAAAAAGGTCAAGAAAAATACGAAAAGCTAAAAAAGAGAGGTAAATTATCACCCGTTGATGATGTAAAATGGCTTAAAAAACTAGAAACACTTTCTGAAAAATTAAAAAAAGCAAAAGGCAAATTATAAATACATGGGTACATCTCTAAAAGTTGCATTAATACAGACTAATTTGGTATGGGAAAACCCAACTAAAAACAGACTCTTACTAAATGCCAAGATTAATGCCATTAGTAATGCTGTTGATATTATTGTTTTACCAGAAATGTTTACCTCTGGTTTTACTATGAATGCAGCTTTAGTTTCAGAAACTATGACTGGTGAGACTATGGCTTGGCTTAAAACAAAAGCTGCCGAAAAAGAAGCACTTATTATTGGTAGTTTAATAATTTCTGAAAATACTAATTTTTATAACCGTTTGGTTGCTGTTGATGCCACTGGGTTAATTGCACAATACGACAAGCGCCATACATTTACTTTAGCAGGCGAGCATAAAGTATATACTGCTGGTAGAAATAAAGTAACTTTTAGTTATAAAGGATTTAAAATTTGTCCGCTTATTTGTTATGATTTGCGCTTCCCTGTTTGGGCAAGAAATACAGAAGATTATGATGTACTATTATATGTGGCCAATTGGCCAAAAGTAAGAATTGATGCTTGGGATACGTTATTAAAAGCACGTGCTATAGAAAACATGAGTTATTGTATTGGTATAAATCGTGTTGGTTTAGATGGCAATAACTATGAATACACTGGGCACTCTGCCGCTTATGATGTTTTAGGCAAAAGAATAGATACGCTACCAATTAACAAAGAAGCTACTGAAATTGTAGTTTTAGAAAAAGCGATGATTAAAAAATACAGAGAAAAATTAAACTTTTTAAATGATAAGGATCAGTTTACTCTAAAAGTATAAATTCTACAATCTGATCAAAATTAGATCTTACCTCATCCATCTGTTTGGCATAGCTTACACGCTCTGGCTGTAAACCTAGTAGGTAATTACCTGTATCAAATTTTCCGTTTCCGTTGGCGTCAAAAATGGCTCTTAATGCATACTGTTTGGGTACAATATCTGTAAAATCTACAATGGGCGAATCTTTAGCATAACGTTCATAAATAACCCTACCATTGCCATCAACTAATTGTACAATAAGCGGAAATTTTGCATTTCTTACCCGTACTCTAACATTACCGTATTCAGACTTTCGCTTTGTTCTAAAACCAAAACCTAAGGTGTCTTTGTTTTGTGTATCATAAAAATCTGTAAACGCACCTGGTAATATTTGAAATGTATATTGCTGTGCTTCTTCTTTTTTAACCGGAAACTTATATCGGTTTGTAATAGAATCGAACACCACCTTGTACGGAATTACTATAGAATCGTTTGTTGTTAATTTTATTTTTGAAGTATCTATTTTTACCAAAGGTATTGTAGCTTCTAAAGTAAAATCTTCATCAAAATTTATGGCACCAGAAACGATTGTTTTAAACTTTAAAGAATCGGGTTTTATCTTTCTGTAACGATGCCTTAAGGTGTCGCTATAGGTTTTATTGGTTACTACAAAAAGCGTAGAATCTGCTTCAAAATTTGGTTTATACCAATAATTTAAAGTGTCCTTATTTTCAACTTTTGTTATTCTGTACTTATAACCATCAGGTGTATCACCTAAAATTTTAATTCTCATTGCATTATAATCTCCTTCATAAGGAAAAATAATCTTGGTTTCACTTTCTTGTTTTGGCTTTAGTGCTTTAAAATTCACTACCTCCTTAAACATTTTTAAGTCGTAAACGGTATCATTAGGCACTGTTATAAAACCTTCTTTAAAAGCTATTTTATCCGTCTTTTGATCAAACTTATAATTGCTATTCTTATCTTTTAATGCTAATAATTTATAAGTGCCTGCTTTAATATTATCTATACTAAAGGTTGTTATACTATCTAGTGTATTGGTGATATACCTTGGCTTTTCTTTAAAAACAATAGAATCTGTATAACTTGTGTCTGCTTCATAGAGCATTACAGAAATAAAAGTATCTGGCTTTTGTTTTAAGGCATCTATAACAACACCTTTAACAGATAATGAATCTATAGTATTACCTGTAGAGAACACATATCTAAAGTAGGATAAAGGGTTTTCTTCATTATTATCTACAATACTTTGTCCAAAATTAAAAGCATAAGTTGTGTTTGCTTCTAAAGTATCTTTAATCTTTATAGAAATATATTTACTTGCACCACCAGCCGGATAAATAACAGGGTCTGTTTCCATTGGCGGAGAAATAACAAGTTGCTTTCTTATATCTTTAACTTTTATGTACTCGTTAAAAACAATAGTGATTTCGTCTCCTTTAAAATTTGTAGAAAAATTGTTAGGTGTTGCCTTTTCTATAAAGGGAGGCTCAATATCTATTTCGCCACCAGATGGTGTACCACGATTAGCACAACTAAATAGAGAGCTACTTATAAGGATGATACTTAATATTTGTACTAGAAATAAACGCATGTACTCAAAAAATAATTTACACAAAGAAACAATATAATTAACTATACGCAAAGCAAACGTATAAATCAATCAGCAATTGCCAGAGTTACAAAACTTAACTTAATATTATCTATCTTCATTAATTCTGTTGCACAGTTTTCTGCGGTGGCACCTGTAGTTATAATATCATCTACTAATAAGATGTGTTTACCTTTTAAAGCTTTATTTTCGGTAATACTAAACAACGCACCCTCGTCATTCCACCGCTTAGATCGTACTTTAAAGACTTGCGTCTTGGTGGCTTTATTTCTCACTAAAACCGTGTCGTTATAGTCTGCACCTAAAGAAGCTGCAATTTCTTTTGCAAATTTGGCAACTTGGTTATAGCCACGTTTACGCAAACGTGTTTTATAAAGTGGTACTGGCACTACAATATCTACTGCCTTATAGGCTTCTAAAGTTGCTAATTCTGCGCCTAACCATTTACCAAAAAACGTACCAATATGCTCATGTCCTCGGTATTTTAAATTATGAAGCAACTCTTGTACTATGCCTTTTTTAGAGAAATGCAAAAGCGCTGAAGCGTGCTCTAACTTTACACGGCCATAGACCACTTTTTTAACAGCTTCAGAATTATTAAAATGAAAGTTTGTAATTGGTAACTCATGTCTACAAGAGGTGCATAAAATCTGTTCATTGTCAGACAGCACATTACAACATGCATCACAAACTTTAGGAAAGAATAGATTCAACAAATTTTTCATCATTTAATCGAATAAAATAAGTTTAAACACAGATTACATCTAGTTTTGCTTCAAATTAAGAAATTAATAATGATAGTTAACCCTCAATTATTTAACTATAGATTAATTATAATTTCATTAATGGTCGTTTTAGCTGTTTTGGGTATTTTTAGTTTTACTAATTACAAATCCACTTCATCTTACGAGGAATTCCTTCAACAAGAAAAATCTTTAATAGAAAAGGAATTATCTGAGATGTTAACAAGTTACGACGATTTAAGTGAAAATTATAATCTAATAACATCAGAGTTACAAGCCGCCAAGCTAGAGACTAAAACTGCTTTAGATTCTCTAAGAGTATTAAACAGTGATTTATCTATAATTACAAAGTTTAAAAATCAGCTTGTAGTTTTAAAAACTAATAATAAAATACTTCTAAGTGCAATAGATTCGCTGAATTCGGTTAACGTAAAACTAGAAGAAGAAAAACGCTATGCTTTAAATAAAATACTAGAAAGATCACAAACAATTAATGGACTCGAAGATCTAAATAGAACCTTAAACAAAACAAAAGCTAAAGCTTCTACTTTAAAAATAAATAGCGTTACAGCAGAAGCCTTTATTATTAACAACAATAATAAAAAATCTACAATACGTGCAAAAAGTACGAATGCTATTGATGTTTGTATTGCTTTGGCCGAAAACACATTAACAGAAACCGGCTATAAAGACCTTTTTATTCAAATTTTGAGTCCTAATAACAATAGTGTTTCTGATAAAGGGGAAATTGTCTTTGACTCTAACTCTTTAATTTATAGCCTAAAAGAAGCTGTTAGTTTTGACAACAAAAATCTTAATATTTGTACAACAATTGCAACCTACAAAGCAGACAGACCTCTAGTAAAGGGGCAGTATATTATCAATGTTTTTCATGAAAACAGCAAACTAGGTAGTACAACCTTAAAATTAAAATAAACACTTTACACATTATTTATTAAAAACCGATCTGTTAATCAGATCGGTTTTTTATTTTTGCAACATGGCAAATGAAGATAAATTTAAAAAAGTAATCTCTCACGCAAAGGAGTATGGTTACGTATTTCAGAGTAGTGAAATTTACGATGGCTTAAGTGCTGTGTATGACTATGCTCAAAATGGAGCAGAACTAAAGAAAAACATACGTGACTATTGGTGGAAAGCCATGGTACAAATGCACGATAATATTGTAGGTATTGACTCTGCAATCTTTATGCACCCAACCACTTGGAAAGCTTCTGGGCACGTAGATGCTTTTAGCGATCCTTTAATTGATAACAAGGATTCAAAAAAACGTTACAGAGCAGATGTTTTGGTAGAAGATTATTGTTTAAAAATTGAAGCTAAAATAAATAAAGAAGTTGCCAAAGCCGAAAAGCGTTTTGGAGATGCTTTTAATAAGTCTGAATTTTTAGCAACAAACGGTCGTGTGCTAGGCTATCAAGAAAAAATTGACACCATTCTTAAGCGTTTGGGTCAGTCTTTAGAACAAGAAAATTTAGCAGACGTAAAAGCACTTATTGAAGAACTTGAAATAGCAGACCCATTATCGGGTAGTAGAAACTGGACAGACGTTAAGCAATTTAACCTTATGTTTGGTACTAAACTTGGTGCTTCTGCAGAATCTGCGATGGATTTATATTTAAGACCAGAAACTGCACAAGGTATATTTGTAAACTTCTTAAACGTTCAGAAAACAGGACGTATGAAACTTCCTTTTGGTATCGCACAAACAGGTAAAGCATTTAGAAATGAAATTGTTGCACGACAATTTATTTTTAGAATGCGTGAGTTTGAACAAATGGAAATGCAATTTTTTATAAAACCAGGCACTCAAAAAGAATGGTTTGATTACTGGAAAGAGACACGTCTTAAATGGCATAATTCACTTGGTTTAGGCGAAGAAAATTACCGTTTTCACGATCATGAAAAATTAGCGCATTATGCAGATGCTGCTACTGATATTGAATTTAATTTCCCGTTTGGATTTAAAGAATTAGAAGGTATTCATTCGCGTACAGATTTTGATTTAAAACAACACGAAAAATTCTCTGGTAAAAAACTTCAGTATTTTGATCACGAAGAAAAAGAAAGCTACACACCTTACGTCTTAGAAACCTCTATTGGTTTAGACCGTATGTTTTTAGCCGTATTCTCAAATGCTTTGGTCGAAGAAGAATTAGACAATAACACCACAAGAACCGTTTTAAAATTACCTGCAGTATTAGCACCAACAAAAGCAGCCGTTTTTCCGTTAGTTAAAAAAGACGGATTACCAGAACTTGCAAAGCAAATTATTGAAGACCTTAAATGGGATTTTAATGTGTTTTATGACGAAAAAGATGCCGTTGGAAAACGCTACAGAAGACAAGATGCAAACGGAACACCTTTTTGTATTACAGTAGATCATGAAACGTTAGAAAACAACACAGTTACCTTACGTTATAGAGATACCATGGAGCAAAAACGTGTTAACATTGAAGACTTAAAAACCATTATTAAAGCAGAAGTTGATGTGAAGCATTGGTTAATGAAGATGTAATATCATTGCTTTAACAAAAAGGAATCTTATAAAAAAAAATGCCCAAGCTACTTAAAGCTTGGGCATTTTTATTATCGGTTTAATGAGCCTAAAACCTGTAGCCAAAATTAACGGCAAATCTCAATTCGATGTTATCTAAATAATCGGTATCAAAATTTCCTAAATTTCGGGCAATATCACCATTTAGCATTAATGTAAATTTGTTATTAAACATCCATTTATGCCCTATACCAAAACCTGCAGAAACACCACTTACATCATATGTAAACCTATCTTCTACAAAATTATCAGTTTCTCCATCGTAGAAAAAATAACCATCATCAACAGTAACTTCACCTGTTCTTAGTTTTAATTGTGGGTAAAAGAAAAAACCAGCATGATCTTTCTCTTTTGAAAAATAAACAAGATAGGCAGCTCTTAATGTAAATGCAGTACTCTTTTCTATATAACCAGCATCGTAATACGCATAGGTATCAAAAAGGTTAACACCTAAAAAAAGCGATTGATTATTCTCAAACAAGCGTTCGTAATTTACATTTAATGTACCTGCAACTACCAAATCTAAAAGGTTAGTAGATATTTCAGATTTTTTTATATCTGCTTCTGTTTGCTCTTGAGCGTTGCTACTAATTCCTAAAAACAATAACGCAATTAAAACGTAATTTTTCATTTTTTTTATTTTTTTAAAATCTGTATCCTAAATTAAAACCAAATTTGCCAACTAAACGTGTTTCGTCACCATTATTTCTAAAGAGATTTCTACCAATACCACCAGTTAATTCAAAAACGAATCCGTTGTGAGTTACCCATTTTCCACCAACACCAAAGCCTAAAGCAAAATCTGTTACGGCCTCTTCAGTGGTCTCAAAAAAATCATTTATGGTATCGGTTGTTCTTCTATCTATAGAGTTTAGCATACCAAAACCTTCAACAAAAAAACCTGCCGCATATTTTTCGCCAAAGAATACTCTAAAATACGGCGATATATAATAGTTGAGATCGGCATCTATATTTTCTGCATCATACGGTGTAAAAAATGAAAGACCAACAGATGTATCTTCACTAAGGTTTCTTTCATAACTTACTTCAAAAGCACCTACAAGAAGCATTATGCCATTAAGTTTTATCTCATTCTGTTTTTGGTAAACATTAGAGATACTGTCATTTGTAGTCTGCGCATTTGCAGTAAAAACCGTCAATAAGATTAGTAATACTAAACAGGTGTTTCTCATTATTAATTTATGTTTTTTTTGTAAAATTGAGTTAGTAAATCATTTAGTGAAGCAACAATTATACCATGTAGATACCACATAAGCCAAAAGGTTGCGTAAAAACGTACAAATAAACTATTAATTAACATTTAGTAAGTGTTAAAAATAAGCTTTTAGCTGCACTGTACCTGTATGTATGGTTTTTGATGTTTCTGTTTTTCTGCCAAAATAATTAAGATTTAAATCTAAAAACTTGGTGAGTTTTTTTTGAGCCAGTAAACTCCATGTAAAATTTTTACCTGGCTGTAACCCTTCTAGCATCTGAAAAGCTACTGGACTATTAGTATTACCTTGAAATGCATTCTGAAAAAAATTAAACTCGCCTGTTAATGCTACTTTCTGAGCCTTGTTATACGTAAATGATATACCGTAGTTATTTTGAGTTAAAGCCTCTAAACCAGCTATAGTATTATCTTTTAAAGTGTATTGGTAAAAGACATCAAATTGTGCATTTTCATTAAAAATATATGATAATTTTGGTAAAAAACGAACCTCATCTATATTATAGTTTCGGTTGGTGAAATTTTCGCTTACACTTTCATCATTACCAAAACTGGTTAAAGCATTTGCCAACCAATTAGTAGCAAACTTATGGTTAAAATTAAGCTGATGATTTTGAAGTTTATTTTCTTGAAAACCTATAGACAACAAGTTACGGCTAGTATTAGTTAAAAAAGTATAAGACGTAGTATAACGCTGTTTACCTCTGTTATAAAACAATACATTACGCACACTATTATTTAAAGCGAGTTGATTTTGCTCGTTGTCTTTAAAAGGATTGAGATTAAAATTATTGCCTTCTCTCCTAATTTTTCTATCTATTAAATAGGACGATTGATTGTAAAAATGAGAGAAAAACTTTTTTGTTTTATTTTTTGAAGTACTCCACTGTTGGGGATTAACAGTTAAAGTTTGGCTCAATCTGTTTTGATGTGTACGCACAAATACCTGATTGGGCAGTAACACACGGATATAACTCCCTTGATCGGCAAATTGGGCAATCTCAAACTCATTAAGTTCTTGTATGCCGTTTTCGTTATAGTCTATCCATGTAAATGCACCTTGGCCAGCTTCTACCTCTACGTATGTAAAATCTTGTTGTGGTAAGGTGCCCGAATTAGTTTCGAAACTCGTATTTAAAATCAGAAGATTATTAAACAATTTCTGATTAAAATTTAAACGGCTATTTAAACTTTGTTCATTTTGAGTGGTTTCATCTTCTGCTTTTAAATCTCTATAATTTATAAACAATTGTAGATTGGTGCTTTTACTTTGTACCAAACGCGACTTTAAATAATAGGTGTTAGAATTGTTAACGCGTTCTACACTATTATTACGCAAACTATCATTAAAACGTTTTATGTAACCTACTTCGGCAAAGACACGCGTACTATCACCAATACCTATAAACGCTTCATAGGCTCTAAATTTTTGACTTAATGGCGTTAGAGAATCTGTTGCAATTACAACTTGTTCATTGTCTTCTATTGCTAATTTTGCACCAGCCCATTTGGTTTTTTTTCCGTAAACTAAGCGATTAAAAGATCTAAAAAATTGCGATTGGTTGATGGTGCTTTCACTATTTAAAAAACTAGAATTAGTGAAAACATTAAAATTACCTAATCGCAAATTGGCGGTTACATTATGTCTACTACCATTAAAGTTTTGAGAAAAATCTAAATATTCAAAATTATAAGAAGCCGTTCCTTTTTTTGAATGCGATAATTGCAAACCTGAAGTTAATAACAGCTGATTGCCAAAATTTAAATTACCTTGATTGTTTTGTGTATTATCTAAATTCCAATCTCTATTAAACTCTGCTCTATATAAACGTTGAATGGTTCTAAAATTCTTTTGAATAAAATCGGTATCTATTAAAGCAGACAAATTCCAGAGACTGTCTGATTTTATTAATTTTTGGTTGATTGTAAATTTACCTGCAAAACCGTCATTATCATTGTCGTCTAATCCCGAAAATAAATTAACATCGTTCTTACTACCTGCCAACTCAAAAAAGACCGCTGTTTTTTCGGTAGGTTTATACATACCATTTAACACTGCAATCTGTAAACGTTCTGGCGCAACTAATTGTACCAATGGCTCATAATCGCCTTGAGGTATACCTGCTATTGGTGCAACATATTCGTAAATATTAGTAATAGCGTTGGTATTGCTAAGTATGTAATTGCCCAAATTAGGGCCAACGCGTGAAAAACGCACACTAAATAATTCGTCTTCAGGATTATTAGAAAATACAAATATTTCTTCGGCTCCTATAAATTCTCTTCGGTATAATATTCGGTTTTCAGAGAAGGTCTCTAAGGTTGCAGAAGGTGCAGCCATTAAATCGGTATCATCACCTGCCGCAGCTAAAACTTGCGTTTGCTCCGTAGATAAATTCTGCTGTAAAGGTTGATTTTTTGCATCGCTTTCAGAATAAATAGACACATTTAAACTTAACTTTTCTGTGTTGTAATTAGCACCACCAAACACTGTAAAACGCGAATAATTACGTTCGCTAAATTGGTAATCTACTGTAATTCGCATTTCTGAAGTTATAGGAAACGTAGAATTAAATATAATTTCACCCGCATTATAATCTATAATATAATCTCTATTTTCACCACGTTCTAAAGGCACACCGTTAACATAAACGGTTTCACTACCAGAGACAACAAGTACAAATAGTTCGTTATTGGGACCTGTTAATTTATATGGACCTTGGTTGCCTTCTTGTGCTGTAAATTGCGTAGTGGTAAACTGCCCTCTCACCAATGCACCAGATGCAAACACTGTGGTTTTATCGCTTATGTTAGCATTTACCAATAAACCTTGCACACGTTTTGTAAAATTGGCAAAATAACTTTTGATGTTTACCAGGTCTATATCACCTGCTCTAATATTCCAACTGTCGCTAAATAATTCTATAAAAACTTGATCAAATTCATCTAATCGTTGCGAATAACCACTTTCTTGCAACGGAATATTAGCATCTTGTATAGACGCTCTTAATGATACTTTATCGCTTAATTTACCTGAAATTTGTAAATCTAATTCGCTATTTAAAACCGAATTTTGGTTGTTACCAATAGTTACACCTCTAGATATACTACCCGAAGTTGTTAAGCCATTAAATGGGGTAAATGCATTTTGTTTATTTGAATTTTCTAGACGGTATAATTGTTGCCCAGTTTTGGGGTTTTCAACAATTACACTAGCATCTAACTGCTTATATATTTTAGTGAAAAACGGCGGATATCTTAAATATTGAATGGTTATAGAATCTACTGCTATAGTTTTTTTGAAGGTTAAAACAGCTGTCTTAAAATTTACAGCATAAAAACTAGTGTCTAACACTGTATTCTTTATTGTAGTTATTACAAACTTAGACGGGTTAATACTTACAGAATCTATTTTTATAGAATCTTTTACAGCCACACGCATTTGTCTGGTATTACTAGATCTCTCTTGAGAAAATCCCCAAAATGAGTTTATAAATAAGAGAAAAAGTAACGTGTGTCTCATCTAGAATAATAACTTCTTAAAACAAGAAATATTTTATCGTTAAAAGCAGTATAAAATTATAGTGTAAAAGTACAGTATTATTTAATTTAGCAGAATCACGATTGTTTAATTAAAATAAGATTCTCACTTAAGAGAAAAACAAATATGAAAATTGTTTCTTACAACGTTAATGGTATTAGAGCAGCTATAAACAAAGGATTTATTGAGTGGTTAAAAGTTACGGATCCAGATGTTATTTGTCTTCAAGAAATTAAAGCAATGGAAGAACAACTTGACCTTAATTTATTTACCGAAGCAGGTTACAACTATAATTACTGGTTTAGTGCTCAAAAAAAAGGCTATAGCGGAGTGGCTATTTTATGTAAAACAAAACCCAACCATATAGAGTTTGGTACAGGTATAGAGTCTATGGATTTTGAAGGCAGAAACCTTAGAGTAGACTATGATACAGCCTCTGTAATGAGCATGTACCTGCCATCTGGCACCAATGCAGCAAGATTAGAGCATAAGTTTGATTACATGGATCTTATACATGATTATTTAAATACGCTTCAAGAAAATATACCAAATCTTGTTATATGTGGAGATTATAATATTTGCCATGAAGCTATAGATATTCATAATCCAAAAATGAAAGGAGTTTCTGGTTTCTTACCTGAAGAACGCGAGTGGTTAGGCAATTTTATTGACAGTGGTTTTACAGATAGTTTTAGACATTTACACCCTGAAAAACAAGAATATTCTTGGTGGAGCTATCGTGCAAACTCTAGAGCCAATAACAAAGGCTGGAGATTAGATTACGCCATGGTTAGCCAACCTTTACAAGACAAAATAAAACGAAGTGTTATACTCACTGAAGCTGTACATAGTGATCATTGTCCTATTTTGGTTGAATTAGATTTATAAGAAGCCTACAAAATACTAAGCACTTCATAACTTACGTTATGCTTATCAGCTCAATATTTTTTTACTCAAATATGAGATTGAAATAAAAACAAATCAATTAAAAGATTAAAAACAACAATATGATAAAAAGAATTTCACTTATAAGCCTATCATTATTACTATGCACATCTTGTGTCTCAAAAAAGATATATACCGATTTAGAAGATAAATACGCTAATCTTAAAAAAGAGAATAGAAGTTTATCTGATGATTTGTCATTAATCTCTAAAGACAAAACAAAACTAAGTAACGACTTAGATAAGTTACAGTTAGAGTATGACAAAGCAGCACGAGAATTATCTCAATTATCATCTAATTACAATGCAACAAAAAGCAGCTTAGATAATTTAAGATTATCTTATGACGCCTTAGAAGAAAACAGCTCTGCATCTATAACTGCAAACTCTAAAAAAAACAGAGAACTTTTAGCACAATTAGAAACTAAAGAACAAGCGTTAGCTTTAGAAAATAGACGCTTAGGCGAATTAAGAGATGAACTAGATAAACGTTCTAAACGTGTGGCAGAATTAGAAAACGTTATTGCTACAAAAGACGCTAATATGCGTGCATTAAAAGATGCTATTTCTAAAGCACTTACTAATTTTGAAGGTAAAGGACTAACCGTAGAACAACGCAACGGAAAGGTTTATATTTCTATGGAAAACAAACTTTTATTTCAGTCTGGTAGTTGGTCTGTAGGCTCAGAAGGTCGTAAAGCTATACAACAACTAGGAAGCGTATTAGCAGAAAACCCAGAAATAGCTATACTTATTGAAGGCCATACAGATAATGTACCTTATAAAGGTAATGCACAACTCAGTGGCAATTGGGATTTATCTACCAAGCGTGCTACAGCTATTGTCAATATTCTTAGAGAAAATAATGCAATCAATCCAGAAAATTTAACAGCTGCTGGTCGTGGAGAGTTTGCACCAATAGATAGCAACGACACTACGGAAGGTAAAGCAAAAAATAGACGTATTGAAGTTATATTAACACCCAAATTAGATGAGATTTCTAAATTATTGAATGAGATTTAAGAAACTCTAGCCTACTCATAAACCTTAACATACAATTAGACCTTTCAGATTTTAAAAACTTGAAAGGTCTTCTTATTTTTACATATCAAAAGTAAGTTTAATAAAAAGAGATTTCTGCCTTCGCAGGAAATGTTATGAAATATACCACACTACCGCACACCGATATAAGAGTTAGTAAAATATGTCTTGGCACCATGACTTGGGGAAACCAAAACACACAAGACGAAGGTTTTGCTCAGATGGATTTAGCATTAGACAAAGGGGCTAACTTTTTTGATGTTGCAGAATTATATCCTGTACCTGCAACTGCAGAAACCTATGCAGAGACAGAGCGTATTATTGGCAATTGGTTTACTAAAACTGGTAATAGAGACAAAGTCGTTTTAGCAACTAAAATTGCTGGTCCTGGAGATTACACTGCACATATTAGAACCACCGGTTTTAGTAAAGACGCACTAAACGACGCGGTAAATAATAGTTTAAAGCGTTTACAAACCGACTATATAGATTTGTACCAATTACATTGGCCAGAACGCCAAACCAACACTTTTGGTGTAAGAGATTACAAGCATAACCCAAACGATAAGTGGCAAGATAATTTTAACGAAGTATTACATAATTTAGATGCACTCGTTAAATCTGGTAAAATAAGACAGGTGGGTATTTCTAACGAGAAAGCTTGGGGTACTATGCGCTATTTAGAAGAATCTAGAGCTCATAATTTACCGAGAGCAATTACCATACAAAACGCCTATTCGTTACTTAATAGGGTTTTTGAAGGCGATATGGCCGAAATAGCACTACGCGAAAATATTGGTCTCCTTGCCTATTCACCAATGGCATTTGGTGTGCTTTCTGGTAAATATATAAAAGGTACTGCGGCAGATAATGCGCGGTTAAAATTATTTCCAAGGTTTGCAAGATATAGTGGAGACCAAGCTACAGAAGCCACAAAACACTATCTTAAAATTGCTGAGGACCATAATATGACGTTAGCACAAATGTCTTTAGCCTTTGTAAACGAAAGACCATTTATTACCAGTAATATTATTGGTGCAACAAGCCTTAAACAGTTAGAAGAAAATATAGATAGTATTGAGATTTCATTATCAAAAGACGTTCTAAAAGCTATTGAAGCTGTACATGCTGAGATTCCTAATCCGGCACCTTAAGATTTAATTATTAAACCCAAAAAAGCCCCTCTCAAAACTGAAAGGGGCTTTTTTTAATAGATATTATTTGATTTTGTTACCATCTTTATCGAAAAAATGATATTCAAGATAAGTGTAAGCATCTCTAGGTAAAACTTTTACCCATTTTTTGTGTTCAAAAAACCATTTTGAACGTGGTGATGGATACCCTTTGGTTAAAAAGGCAGCTATAAAAGGGTGTGTATTAAGTGTTACCTTTTTATAGTCTTTTTTAAAAATCCGTTGTAGATCTTGATTGATACGATCTACCACTTTAATTGGTGCTTCGATTTCATCACCTAATACATTAGGATTTTCTTCTTTTGTTTTAATATTGCGCTCTGGCCTAACGCGTTGTCTGGTAATTTGCACTAAACCAAACTTACTCGGCGGCAATATTTTGTGCTTTGCTTTGTCATCTTTCATCTCATCTCTGAGATAGTTGTAAAGTTTTTTTCTGTTTTCAGCCTTTCCCATATCAATAAAATCGATAACAATAATTCCACCCATATCACGTAAACGTAATTGGCGCGCAATTTCTTGGGCTGATATCAAATTAACTTCTAAAGCCGTATCCTCTTGGTTCTTCTCTTTATTAGAGCGGTTACCACTGTTTACATCAACAACATGAAGTGCTTCGGTATGTTCTATAACCAAATACGCTCCTCTTGCCATAGACACGGTACGACCAAATGATGTTTTAATTTGGCGTTCTATACCAAATTTTTCGAAAATAGGACCGTTTTTATGGTACTTTACAATCGACTCTTTTTTTGGTGCAATTTGTTGCACATAATCTTTTACTTGTACATACATTTCTTCATCATCTACAATAATACCAGAAAACGAATCATTAAAGATATCTCTAAGAATAGAGGATGCTTTGTTCATTTCTCCTAATACTTTGGTAGGATGATGTGCTTTATACAATTTTTTACACATTGCTGTCCATCGACCCAGCAACGTTTGTAAATCACTATCGAGCTCGGCAACTTTTTTGCCCTCTGCTACGGTACGAATAATAACACCAAATCCTTTAGGTGTGATACTTTTAACAAGTCTTTTTAATCGATCTTTTTCTTCTTGCGATTCAATTTTTTGAGAAATTGAAATACGATTTGAAAAAGGAACCAAAACTATGTATCTACCAGCAATAGACAATTCTGAACTAATGCGTGGTCCTTTTGTAGAAATAGGTTCTTTTACTACTTGTACTAAAATAGATTGATTAGACTTTATAGCATTGGCAATTTTGCCATGCTTGTCTAACTCTTTTTCTAACGGAAAGTCTTTGAGATTGTAATCTCTTAATTTTCCTGTGCTTACACGTTTAATGAATTTTAAAAGCGATGGCATTTGCGGTCCTAGATCGTGATAGTGTAAAAAACCATCTTTCTCGTACCCTACGTTAACAAACGCAGCGTTTAAACCAGGCATAACCTTGCGTATTTTGGCAATAAAAATATCGCCCACAGCAAAGTCATTATCCTCATCGTCTTTATGTAATTCAATAAGTTTTCCATCTTTTAATAAGGCAAAATCAACAATATCTGAACTCGATCTTACGATTAACTCTTTGTTCATAATGTTAATTTATATCCCGAATAACCGGGATGGATTTTTACTAAATTATTTGACACAGGTCCCGACAGCTATCGGGAATCCAACAAACCTAGGTATACTCTATTAAATACGCCTGGTTCTATATCAAAGAACGTTTCTTTAAAAACTGAAAAAAGTAGCTTTAAAAACTACTTTTAACAATTTATTTTTTCTTGTGACGATTAGCGCGTCTACGTTTCTTACGCTTATGCGTCGCTACCTTGTGTCTCTTTCTTTTCTTACCACTTGGCATAATAAATAATTCTTTTTAATTAATATTTTGTTTTAATGCTTTAGTTTACTTCAACATTTGTTTTTACGCCTTCTAAAAATACTTTAGCTGGCTTAAAAGCTGGAATGTTGTGTGCTGGTATCTTAATCGTGGTATTTTTTGAAATATTACGACCTGTTTTCTCAGCTCTTGTTTTAATAATGAAACTTCCAAAACCTCTTAGATAAACGTTGTCTCCGCTCTCTAAAGATGTTTTTACTTCTTCCATAAAGGTTTCTACTGTTGCTTGTACGTCGCCTTTCTCAATACCTAACTTATCTGATATTTTGGCTACCAAATCGGCTTTTGTCATTGTTATTAGTTTTAGGGTTACTATAATTATAAGGGATGCAAATATAGGTAATTTAATTTCAATATTTCAAGCGTAATTAATTAAAATTTAAGGCGATAAAGATTTAATTTTGTCTAAACTTTCAAAAAAGTTTATGGAATTTTCAAAAGAACTAATTAACTGGTATTCAATTAACAAGAGAGAACTCCCGTGGCGTGGGACTCAAAATGCATATTATATTTGGCTTTCAGAAATTATTTTACAGCAAACTCAAGTTAAACAAGGACTGCCATATTACAATGCTTTTACCTCTAAATATCCTACAATACAAGATTTGGCTAACGCTAACGAAGAAGCTGTTTTAAAACTTTGGCAAGGTTTGGGGTATTACTCTAGAGCTCGTAATCTACATTTTACAGCAAAACATATTACAAATGAGCTTAACGGCTTATTTCCTAATACCTATAAAAACTTACTTAAATTGAAAGGTGTTGGTGATTACACTGCTAGTGCCATCGCCTCTTTTGCTTTTAACGAGGTTGCCGCTGTTGTAGATGGTAATGTTTACCGTGTCTTATCGCGTTACTTTGGTATTGATACGCCTATAAATTCTACTAAAGGTATAAAAGACTTTAAAGTATTGGCTAGTGCTTTAATAGATACTGAAAATCCTGCAATTTATAATCAAGCTATAATGGAATTTGGTGCCCTACAATGCAAGCCTAAAAACCCACAGTGCATGGTTTGTCCGCTTCATACAAGTTGTGCTTCTTTAAAAAACGACTTAGTTGATCAGCTTCCTGTAAAATTGAAAAAAACGAAAGTAACTACTAAATTTTTTAACTTTTTAGTTTGTGTAGATAACGACAAAAATATACTTTTTGAAAAACGCACTGGTAAAGGGATTTGGCAAAACTTATATCAGTTTCCTTTAATAGAATCTTCAAAAAGCTTAGATATAAATGAGTTTCACCTTCTAGATTTAGACCAGGTAATACATAAAGACACAACCATAGAGCATTCCCTTTATAACGACGTAGATAGAGTTCATAAACTATCTCACCAACATCTGTATACTAAATTTTGGATTGTACAAACACATAAACTACCAAACAAAGCAATCTCTATAACAGATATTATAAAGTACCCAGCGCCTGTATTAATTAGTGATTTTATTAACGAATTCAATTTTGAAAGTTTATAAAAATCATATTTTTTTATTACTTTTAAAGTAGTTATTCTAATACCAAATAAACTGTAACTTTACAGCTTAAAATATAAATATTATGTCGGGATCGTTAAACAAAGTTATGTTAATAGGAAATTTAGGTGATGATGTTAAGATGCATTACTTTGATGATAAAAATTGTGTTGGTCGTTTTCCTATTGCTACAAGTGAGACTTATATGAGTAAGCAAACTAACGAACGTATTACCAATACAGAATGGCACAATATTGTGGTAAGAAATAAGGCTGCAGAGATTTGCGAAAAATACCTTTCTAAAGGCGATAAGGTTTATATAGAAGGTCGTATAAAGACTAGAAAATGGACAGATGATAAAGGTATGGAGCGTTACTCTACAGAAATACAGTGCGAGGATTTTACGTTTTTAACACCAAAAGGTGATCAAAACACGTCAGCACCTAACAAACCAAATACACCAGCGCAAGCACCACAACAAGCAAAAGCTAGTGCTACAGAAGAAGGCAATGACGATTTACCTTTCTAAATAATTTAATTTAATTTTATATTGGACCCAGAACCCACGGTTTTAGTTTTAAACGTATTAACTATTAATACGTCGCTTATTTCGAGCAGTGTACTCCTTATTATACTTCTTATTTGTTCTGCTCTAATATCTGGCGCAGAAGTCGCATTATTCTCTTTAACAAAAGCAGATATTAATGAAGGTTTAGAAAATAAGTCTGCCGCTATAAAAATAATTGCAAAACTTTTAGAACGCCCTAAAAAGCTACTAGCAACCATACTTATTGCTAATAATTTTATAAACATTGCTGTTGTGCTTTTGTTTGCTTTAATTAGTGACACAGTTTTTAAAGACATTAGTTACTCCATAAATTTTTACTTTTTTAATATTGAATTAGATTTTTTTATTAAAGTAATCGCAGTAACCTTCTTAATTTTACTTTTTGGTGAAATTATACCTAAAATTTATGCGAGTAGAAACAGTGTAAAATTTTCGTCTTTAATGGCAAGACCTTTAAAGGTGTTAGACTTTTTATTTTCACCTTTAAGTTTACCTATGCGTTTTGTGACTCTAAAAATTCATAATACTTTAGGCAGACAACGCTCTAACCTTAGTGTAGACCAACTATCGCAAGCTTTAGAGCTTACCGATAACCAAGACACCACTCAAGAAGAACAAAAATTACTTCAAGGTATTGTATCTTTTGGTAATACAGACACCAAACAAGTAATGCGACCAAGAATGGACTTGTTTGCCATAAATTTAAATACCCCTTTCGAAAAAATTATAGAAGAAATTATAGACAATGGGTACTCTAGAATACCTGTTTATGAAGAAAACATAGACACCATAAAGGGTGTGCTTTATGTTAAAGATTTATTACCACACTTAAACAAAAAGACTTTTGATTGGACCACACTGCTGCGTCAACCTTTTTTTGTGCCCGAAAATAAAAAATTAGACGACTTAATGGTAGAGTTTCAGACCAAAAAAGTACACTTAGCTGTTGTTGTTGATGAATATGGCGGAACATCTGGACTTGTATCTTTAGAAGATATTATAGAAGAAATTGTTGGTGATATAAGTGATGAGTATGATGATGACGATTTAATTTATACAAAAATTGATGATTATAATTATAGCTTTGAGGGCAAAACACCTTTAAAGGATATGTATAAAATTGTTAAAATTAACGACGATATAGAAGAGTTTGAAACACGAAAAGGTGAGGCAGAAACACTAGCTGGCTTTGTTTTAGAAATTTCTGGTGGTTTTCCCAGAATAGGAAGTAAAATAAATTTTAAAAATTACGTTTTTACTGTAGAGGCTTTAGAACGCAAACGCCTTAAACAAATTAGATTGACGCTTTTAGACAAACGAAAAGAATGAAGAGAGTAATACTACCCTTATTTTGTGCACTAATATTAAGTTGTAATAATGAAGATACCCTGCCAAAACCAAAAGCATATTTACGGTTAGATTATCCTTCTGCTAGTTATAAAAAAGTAAAAACACCATTGCCGTTTTCTTTTGAAAAGAATGAACTCTCTAATCAAATAAAAGCTATTAAATCTTCTGGCACTAGTAAAGGCATAAATATTACATACCCTTCATTAAAAGCTACAATATACCTTACTTACAAAACAGTAAAAGATGGTAATTTAGATAGCCTTCTTAGAGATTCTCAAAACTTAACGCAAAAACACACCATTAAGGCAGACGAAATTGTTTACGATTTTTTTGAAAACCCTGCAGAAAAGGTATATGGTATGTTTTATGAAATTGGTGGTGACGCAGCTTCACAGTCCCAGTTCTATGTTACAGATAGTATTAATCATTTTTTAAGTGGTTCGTTATACTTTTATGTAAAACCTAATTACGACTCTATATACCCAGCTTCGGAGTATCTTAAAAAAGACATTAAACGCATTATGGAAACTGTAAGTTGGGAACGCTAACCTATTAATTATTTTACACTAAATAAACAAAAAAGAGCAGCCAATTGGCTGCTCTTTTAATATCTATTAATCTTACTAGATTAGAAATTGTAACGTAAACTTGCGTTAAACGTTCTACCAACACCTAAGAAATATCCAAATGCATCTCTTTGGTTAATGTAAGCTGAATTAAATACGTTAAATACGTTAGCTCTAAAAGTTAATGGATTGTCACCTAAAGAAAATCTGTAAGTTAAACCAGCATCAGCTAAAGTGTAAGAAGGTAATCTTACCGACTCGTATTGTCCACCGTTTAAAGCTTCGTCAGCAACATCTTGTGGATCTACAAATTCATATAAATCTGAATAAATATTGTAATCCATATCAACACTTAAACCTTCACAAATATCAGCTCTAAAACCAACACCAAAAGATGTTTGTGGTGCATTACCAACTTTTACTCCTGTTAAATCTACGTTACCATCGGTTACGATAAAATCACCAGTTTCAACATTTTGAAGTGTATATGGTGTAGCACCATCATACTTCCAGTTACCAACAGAACCATAACTTCTAAAGCTCCAAGCTCTAGAATCTGGACGGTACTCTAAATCAAACTCAACACCTCTGTGTACTTGAGTAACATCTGTAAGTCTGTATGTAGACGGGTCATCATTAACTTGTATAGGTCCGTTAACATTTAAGAATCTATTACCCCATTCTGTATTGTAAACGTCTAAGTTAAATCTAAAGTTTTTGTTTTTAAATCTGTAACCAGCTTCAAAACCTAAAATTTCTTCATTTTCAACATCTGGCTGAACTAATGCATTAGAGTAACGAATGTTAGCAAAAACATTATCTAAAAATGGCTGACGAGAAAATAAACCAACATTACCAAAAATAGCGTGCTTATCGTCTATTTCATAACCTAAACCACCTTTTACTTGGTAACCTGTTTTGTTAATTTTTTCTGACTTACCTAAACCGTCACCAACACCAGATAAACGGCCTTCTCTTTGGTAAGATTGTGTAGAAAGTGCACCTTGAAAAAATGCAGAGAAACCATCTTTAGCATATTCTGCTTGACCAAAACCACCAATGTAATTAATGTTTTCAGAATAATCTCTATCATATCTTTGTCCTTTATCTGCAAAATCAAATAAAGCTGACCATGGGTTTGCTTCAAAAGTGTCGCTAATTACATAACCATCAGGACGGTCTGTTCTAAAGTTATCTACATAACCATTTAAACCAAACGTTTCGTTTAATTGTCTAAAGTGATCACCTCTATATAAACGTGTATCAATACCTACATTTAAAGACCAGTTTTCGTTAGCCTCAATGTTTAAGTTAGAAAGTAAACCGTACCAATTGTGGTTGTTTACAGAAGATCTTCTTAAGTAAGAATCACCAAAGTTACCGTTACCATTTACATCTGCACTAGCAATGTTGTTAGCTTCAATAGCATCAAAGTTAATTTCTCTTTCATTAAGACCAGTAATGCCAATATCTTCGTTTCTTACACGACCTCTACCAAGACCACCAGTACCACCACCACGTCCCCATGATGCGTATAATACTGTAGATAAATCTAACTTTTCGTTAATGTTAAAATCCCAGTTTAAGTTCATAACTGGCTTGTGGTAATAGTTACGACGCTCTGTAAAACGCTCACCTTCATAAAAACCTGTATTACTGTTTGCTTTTTCTCCATATTCTTGGAAGAACTCTAAATCTTGAGAAAAGTTTTGATCGTGCCATTGTGGCGCACCAGTTAATAAGAAGTTAAATGCATGCTTTTCATTTGGCTTGTAACCAACAGCAAACATATAGTTTTGACCTTGACCAGCTGTACCAATAGAGTATTTTCTATGTGCTTGCCAGTGATCTAATAATACAGAGAATGCCCAACCTTTATCGTTAACACCAGTATCATAACTAATTGTACTTTTTACGTAACTATCATTACCACCTAAGAATCTTACAAAACCACCTTTTTGTTTGTCAGCAGCTTTAGATATAATGTTTACTGTACCACCAACAGATGAAATTGCTAGTTTAGAAGAACCTAAACCTCTTTGAATTTGTACTGCGTTAGCAACATCTGACATACCAGACCAGTTAGACCAATACATTCTACCATCTTCCATACCGTTAATTGGCTGTCCGTTTAATAAGAACGCTGTGTTAGTTTGGTCAAAACCTCTTAAAAATATTTGGCTATCACCAAAACCACCAGATTGGTTAGAAACATAAACAGAAGGTGTATTTTTCATAGCTTCACCAAACTCAACGTTACCAGAAGCTTTAAGTTGAATATCTTTTCCTTGAATGGTAGATACTGCAACTGGTGTCTTTCTGTCTTCCGCTAAATCAATTACACCAGAACCTACAATTACGATTTCTTCTAATGAATTGTCTAAATCTAAAACTACGGTACCTAACTTAGTTGTACCGTTAAACTTTAATTCTTTAGTAGAAAAACCTACATAAGAAATAACTATCATACCTGAGTTAGAATCGGCAGTGATTGAAAACTTACCGTCCATGTCAGTCGTTACACCATTTGTTGTTCCTTTTACTAAAATGTTAGCACCAGGAAGTGGTGATCTTAACTCTGCATCTATTACCTTTCCCGTAATAGTAGTTTGAGCAAATGCTACTGTACTAAAAATCATTAGTACAGCTACTAATAAAAATTGGTTAAATTTTTTCATATAAAATTTAAGTTAATTGGTTTCATTATTCCGCGCAAAAGTACATAATACTATAATTATATTATTAACTTAATGTTAACATTTTGACATCGCAAAGTTAATTACGAAATCCGCAACACATATGCATGCATAATAAAATTATCAGAAACTTTTTAACAAATTTTAACAATTTTTCTTATAAAACTCAACTAGATTTTGTGTCGAAGAATCGTGATTTGAAGATTTTTTATCATCATTTAGCTCATCTAAGATAGATTTAGCTAATTGTTTACCCAATTCTACTCCAAATTGGTCGTAACTATATATGTTCCAAACTATACCTTGCACAAATATTTTGTGCTCGTACATAGCTATAAGCTTTCCTAAACTCTCTGGAGTTAACTTTTTTACCAATAAAGATGTTGTTGGTTTGTTACCTTCAAAAACCTTAAATGGCACTAATGCTTCAATTTCTTTTTGAGATGCTTTTTGCGCTTTTAACTCAGTCAGTACTTCGGTATTTGTTTTACCGTTCATTAAAGCCTCTGTTTGAGCAAAATAATTAGACATAAGTTTATCGTGGTGGTCTTTATTACCATGTAACGACTCTATAAAGCCTATAAAATCTGTTGGTATTAACTTTGTGCCTTGGTGTATTAATTGAAAAAAAGCATGTTGTGAGTTTGTACCAGGCTCACCCCAAATTAATGTGCCAGTTTGGTAGTTTACTTTATGACCAGCTCTATCTATACTTTTACCATTACTCTCCATTATACCTTGTTGTAAATACGTTGCAAACTGATTAAGGTATTGTGTATATGGTATTACAGCTTCACTTTCTGATGCAAAGAAATTATTATACCAAATGGTTAGTAATGCTGAAACCACCGGAATATTGTTTTCAAAATCTGCAGTTCTAAAATGCTCATCCATTTTATGCGCACCTTCTAAAAGCGACTCAAAATGGGTGTTACCTAGCGCTAAACTAATCGACAAACCAACAGCACTCCACAATGAAAATCGCCCACCAACCCAATCTTTCATTGGAAAAATATTAGCCTCATCTATACCAAAAGCTTTTACACTCTCAATATTTGTTGAGACAGCTACAAAATGCTTAGAAACTGCTTCTTGTGGTTGCGATTGTAAAAACCAAGCTCTTATAGAGTTGGCATTAGATAAGGTTTCTTGTGTTGTAAATGTTTTAGATACAATAACAAAAAGGGTTGTTTCTGGATCTAATTTTTTAATAATCTCGTTATAATGATCGCCATCTACATTACTAACAAAATGCGTGTTTAAATGATTTTTATAATATTGAAGTGCATCTACAACCATGGCCGGTCCTAAATCAGATCCTCCAATACCAATGTTTACAACATCGGTAATGGTTTTACCAGAAAACCCTTTGTGAGCTCCGCTAACAATAGCTTCTGTAAACGTTTTAATTTTCTGTTTTACCGCATGTATACCTGGTATAACATTTTCACCATCTACAAATACCTCAGCACTTTTTGGCGCTCTTAATGCGGTATGCGCTACGGCTCTACCTTCGGTTTCATTAATAATTTTGCCGCTAAAATACTTTGAAATCGCATCTTTTAAATCAACCTCTTTGGCCAATGCAGTAAGTAAACCAACCGTTTCTTTTGTTATTCTATTTTTAGAAAAATCGGCATAAAAATCTTCCCATTTTATGGTTAAATCATTTGCTCTATTTGCATCCGTAGCGAACAAATCTTTAAGATGTTTAGATTGTAACGCGTTAAAATGTGATGTTAAGTTTTTCCAAGCATTGGTTGTCGTTGGGTTGGTTGCTTTTAAAGCCATAATTAAGTTATAAGATTGGATCTTGTGTTATTGTATTTTCGGTATGTAACGGCTCAGCTTCTAAAAAAAAGATGTTGTCTAAACGCGTTCTTGTAGGTTTTATGTAATCTAAATATTTAATTTTAAGACTATCAGAAATTGGTTTTGCTTCGGGTAATTTTTCTTTAAACGGATCTACTTGTTTCCCGTTTTTCCAAAAGCGATAACACACGTGGTTTCCTGCTGAGCTCCCCGTATTACCAACATAACCAATAATATCTCCTTGTTTTACAAATTCGCCAACCTTAGCTTTTCGACGAGACATGTGTAAATATTGCGTTTCGTAAGTAGCATTATGTCTTATTTTAACAAACTTACCATTACCTCTTCCGTAGCCCGATTTAGTTACCGTACCATTTGCTGTGGCCATAATTGGTGTACCGTTTGCCGCTGCAAAATCTGTACCTTTATGTGCCTTTACGCGATAGCCGTAATGTGCGATTCTACGTTTTAGATTATACCTAGAGGAAATTCTACTAAACTGAACTGGTGCTTTTAAAAAGGCACGTCTTAAATTCTTAGCATCTTCATTAAAATAATCTACGATGCCTTTTATAGAATCTGTTTGAAACCTAAACGCGTATAATGAATCGCCGTTGTGCTCAAAATAAGCTGCTTTTACATTGTGTACACCTGCATAAATAGTATCATCTATATACTTATCTGTATATATAACTTTAAACCTATCTCCTTTTTGTAAACGCCTAAAATCTATAGTCCACGCATAAATATCATCTGCCATTTTATAGGCTAATTTCTGACTTAATCCATTATCTTCTAGAGTTTTAGAAATGCTACTTTCTATAACTCCCGTAGCTGTTTTTTCGACATAGGTAATTGGTTTTCTACTTGTGTATGCTTTAATAGAGTCTTTAAAATTAATAACTACATACTCTTCTTGGTTGGGCTGATAGATAAACGTCTGAGGCTTTGGAAGACTGTCTTTAGCACTAGCCTTAGTATAGAGTAATGTATATGGTTTACCGGGCTGAATTTTTCTAATATCGAAAGTATCTTTGATTTTATTGGCAATATTAAAAATCTGAGGATAGCCAATATTGTTTCGCTCTAGTATTTCGCCAAACGTATCACCCTTTTTAATGGTATCTCTTTTTACAATATGCTTTTTTAAGTCAAAACCAAATTCAATGATTTTTTCTTCCTCAACTGCTTCGGCCAATGCCTTGTTATAGTCTTGTTCTGCTGTATCATCTCCTTTACAAGAATAAATACAAATTGCAATTATCGCTACTGCTACTAATCGTTTTAACTGCATTAATTTTAGCTAATTATATGTTATTTCCCCAATTTTCTAATTCGTCCGCTGTCCATAAATCCGGAAAGAAGATACGTTTTTGATATTTTGGATGCATGTACTTTTTCCAGTCGCTACCTCCGGTTGCTTCACCATCACCTGTACCACTTTCTATGTAGTGTTTTGCCGCATTGTAATGCGCCATCACCCAAGTAACATTAACTGTGTAATCGTAATGACGCATGGCTTTTACTAAGTCTTCATCTTTTTGATCTTGCTCTGGTAACTCTTTAAAACGCGTCCATAAGTTTTTGGTATTATAGGTCTCCATAAACCTTAAAAACTCATCCTTATATCGTTTTTCAAAATTAACTAAAAGTGTAGATTTTTTACCAGTTTTATAATCTTTTCCTGCGGCTTGCCAATATAAATGTTCAAAAGCGTGTGTAAACGGAGTATCTCTGTCTATATTTTTTCTAAATCTATAGTCTATTAAATTAATTAACTCAGTTGATGAAAATTCTATAAATCGGTACTGCGCACTTTGAAATCCACTAGCCGGAGTTAGGGTATATCTAAACTTCATGTACTGCTCTACAGACATGCCTTCTCTCATAATATTAAACGAGGTGGTAAGCATATCAAAATAGCGACTAATACGCATTAGTTTACTTTCAAAAAAGGTGACGTCTAAATCTTCTTTTTCTGCCACTTGAGAAATCTCCCAAAGAATCATTTTAAACAATAGCTCATTAATTTGATGGTAGGCAATAAACACCATCTCGTCTGGTAATGTTGTGCGCTGAATTTGAAGGTTTAATAACGCATCGGTTTGTATATAATCCCAATAGGTAATTGGCTTACTGTGAAGTAAGCCAATTAAATGATCATCTGTATTTTGGTCTATTTTGTTGTACTTCTCTTGAAGCGCTTGTATAATCTCGTCGTAATTTGGTTGGTCTGGCATATTAATTTTTAAATACTATTGGAAAGGCATGTTTTAAACCTTTAAACTCTACTAAATCTGCTCTTAAAGAGCCCACTGCAAGGTCTGCTTTAATTTTTAAAGGTATTTTATTTTTATCTGCACTAACCCATAAGGTTAGACTTTCTTCTTCTTTAAATACACGACCTGCCATAACGTACGGTCTAAATTTTAAGGTTTTTACCTCAACATTAGATCCGTTAATATCTACCTCTATAGTTTCTCTACCCAAGTATCTAAGCTTAAAACCATAGTTTTCTTCATCAAAAAACATAGTTGTTTTAATCTCGTCACCTTGTTTTAAAGACGCTATGTCTATACTATTTCTTAAGTGGTAATACATAGACACCATATCTTGCACCCCTTGCTCGGTCATTATAGTTTTTACCTCTTTATGTTTTTTGTTATTTACAATGGCTTTCTTCTCGCTGTGATTAAAGTCTATTTCTATATCTTTAGTATGTCCGCCTTCGTTTATTTTTCTAATAAATTTATAGGGTGCGCCTGTTTCTTTATCAAAATAGCTTTCATAACGGTCTTTAACTTTAAAAAGCCACTTTACAGGGCCAGTTGTCCAACCCTTGCCTACGACATGGTAAACTCCTTTTCCGTCTAATGTAGATTCTTTAACTGATAATGTAGCGTTACCAGCTTTTAGAAAACCGCTATAACTCATCTCAAATTTAAACCATTCTCCATCTTGGAAAGCAGATTCTTTCTTAATATTTGACGCTTGAAATCCTATGAATAGGAAGAGTATGGTAATTATATGCTTCATAATAGATTATTTGTAAATGTAAAAAATGTAACGCACTTTTAGTGTTACTATTATCTTAAATACAATTACTATTCCAAATCTAATAAAACATTGAAATACAATCCAAAAAGCTAGCTAACTTTACTAATTTTTCGATTAAACTCGTATTTTTAGTTGGTGAAGCTTACGCGTCGAAATATAAAATAGATGAAGAGATACTTAAATTGTTTTTATAATTTATTTTAATTAACACGATTATAGGTATATGTTGCTCTACCCTCTGGTGGTAAATCACCATCAATAGTATTCCAAACTTCAATATATTTTAAAGTGGTACTATTAAGTTCTTCTATGGTATTTTCTTCTACATACGTAAAACCATCTTCTACTGGATACTCTATCGTTAATACATTATCTTCTTTGGTATAGGTTAATGTATAGGTTGTAGAACTGCAAAAATCTGATGGGTTAAAATATAATTCTAAATTATTATTTTCTTTATAATGATATAACTGTAAACCCTCGCATTCATCTAAAGGCTCTTCAGTAGTATTTAGGCCAAAAACTATACTGGTTAATTGCCATTCGCCAATTAAAGAGGACGTTGCTGTACTAGTGTTGCCATCATCTGGCTTACAACTAGCAAACACCAATGTAACAAACATGAGACATAACCTTATTAACTTTTTCATAATTATAGTCTATTTATAGTTACTAATCTAAACAGTCACCATCGCAAGGTATGGCGTTGTCGTAATCTTCTTCAGTTAGCATAAACTCGTATATATCGTTGCCTATATCGATGTAGTTACCAGCTCTAAGTAAATTTCTATTAATAGGCTCTGAAAAAGAGTCTGGAATATCATCACCGTCAGAATCGATTCGTGAGTATTCTATACTCTTTATGTTTTCGTAAATAACAATAACTTTAAAAGATGAATAAGATTGCCCAGGCCTTAGACTTTCATTATCATTTAATGCATCAAAATTAGTCCCCTCAACTCTATCGCCTCTATATAATTCACCATTTAAAACAACAATATCTTGAAAATTTTCATTGTCAAAAGTGTCATAAAACCGAATTACAATATCATGATTAGACTCATTTTTTATCTGATACGTTCTTTCCCACATTTTTGCTTCTGTTACACAGCTGATAGATAGTATTAAAATAATTATTAAACCTACAAACTTTAATCTTCTCATAGCTTACCAATTATTAAAAAGTTCATCAAGATTATTACGTGTAGGGTTGTTAGGGTCTATGTTAAATATACGATCGCGCCATTCCCACCATGAGCTGGAGTCTATTAGTGCGTTTTCTAATTGATTGATTGAATAATTGTTGACCCTATCCTCTGGTAAAACTAAATTTCCATTACCTTGGTTATTAAATAGCAAACCATAATTACCCTCTAACATATCTATACCTGCGGAGGTGTAATATAAATCTTCAGTTATAGTTTGGTCTTGTAGATTATTATCTCTATAGGTATAATTGCTTAAACCAAATTGTTCAAGATAGCGACGCCTAGCAAATCTAGAGAGAGAGATTATAAAGAATCCTTTTTTCATACGTAATGTATTAGTTTTAAATTAATTAAGAGGTAAATATAAATTAAAATTTTAAAAAATCAAAACCTACAACGTACCACGTTTTGCCTGCTCGCGCTCAATAGATTCAAACAACGCTTTAAAATTACCTGCACCAAAACCTTGTGCCCCCATACGTTGAATAATCTCGAAAAATAGGGTTGGTCTATCTTCTACAGGTTTTGTAAAAATTTGAAGCAAATACCCTTCTTCATCTGCATCTACAAGAATAGATAAACGCTGAAGCTCTTTTATGTCTTCTTTCATCATATCCATGTGTACACCCAAGCGTCTCGGAATATCATCATAATAGGCTTGGGGTGGTGGTGGTAAAAATTCTACTCCCCTAGCTTTTAACTGTGCAACTGTTTTTATAACATCGTCTGTTGCTACAGCAATATGCTGTACACCTGAGTCTTCGTAAAAATCTAAATATTCTTCAATCTGAGATTTTTTAGCTGCTTTTGCTGGTTCGTTAATTGGAAATTTAATACGGCCGTTACCATTACTCATCACCTTACTCATTAAGGCTGAATATTCTGTGTGGATCTGCTTATCATCAAAAGATAAAAAGTTAACAAAGCCCATAACTTCTTCGTACCATTTTACCCAGGTATTCATTTGTCCCCAACCTACATTGCCAACCATGTGGTCAATGTATTTTAAACCAACTGGCTCTGGGTTGTAATCACTTTTCCATTCTACAAAACCTGGCATAAATACACCATTGTAGTTTTTGCGTTCTACAAACATGTGTACCGTTTCTCCGTACGTATAGATGCCTGCTCTTACAACTTCACCAAATTCATCTTTTTCTACCACAGGTGCCATATACGATTTGGCACCACGCTTTGTGGTCTCTTCATAAGATTTACGAGCATCTTCTACCCAAAGTGCAATAACTTTTACACCATCTCCATGTTTTACGAGGTGATCGTTAATTGGCGACTGACTATTTAGTGGTGTTGTTAAAACCAATCTAATTTTATCTTGCTTAAGCACATAACTTACAGCATCTCTAGAACCTGTCTCTAAACCTTTGTAAGCATAAGATTGAAACCCAAAAGCTGTTTTGTAAAAGTGAGCCGACTGCTTTGCATTACCTACGTAAAACTCCACATAATCTGTTCCCATAAGTGGCAGAAAATCTTGTGCTCCTTCAAATATTTTTTCTAGACCGTAGTCTACATTTTTTACTTCTTTTGCCATACTATTCTAGTTTTATAAACTGTCGTTTTCTTTAACTGTTTTTACTAATTCTTTATTATAATCTGCTGTAGCGTCGTGCTCTATATCATAAGATTCGTCATCCCAATTGCTCAGCGTATCTGTTTCCTCTTTATAATACTCATAATCGTTGCTATTATTAGACTGTCCTTCTTCTATTGCCGATGACATTGCACCAAAAAATGTAAATAATGACAGTAATGCTGCACCATAAAATAAGTAATAGATAATCATAATTAACGATACTATTGCGCTTATCGGAATTGCTATAATATTTAAAATTTTACCTGTATTTACATTTTTATAACTCTGCTCAAAGTACAACTCTTGATTTTCTCTGTAAAGCGCTATACTTTTATTTGCTTTTAACAGACCTATAATACTCATCGCCAAAGCACCTATTGCAAATAAACCGCAGCAAAAGCCGACTAATGTTATTGATAAGGCTATGATACCTAATGTCATTGCACTAGAATCTGCTGGTAATCTTTTTTGTTGAATCATAAATACCTTTTGTTATTCCTTTTCTAACCAAGATTTAAAATAATCTTCGTCTGCAATATTCATAGCTTCTTCTGTAACCTTTAAAGGTTTAAATGTATCAACCATTACGGCGAGTTCATCTGTTTTTACTTTACCAATACTGCGCTCCATAGCACCTGGATGCGGACCATGCGGAATACCAGCAGGATGCAATGAGATATGACCTTGATCAATATCATTTCTACTCATAAAATCACCATCGACGTAATATAAGACCTCATCGCTATCTATATTACTGTGGTTGTAGGGAGCTGGTACTGCAATAGGGTGATAATCGTACAAACGCGGTACAAAACTGCAAACTACAAAGGCATCGGTTTCAAACGTTTGGTGTACCGGAGGCGGTTGGTGCACACGGCCTGTAATAGGCTCAAAATCATGAATTGAAAACGCATACGGATAGTTGTAACCATCGTAACCAACCACATCAAAAGGATGCGAGGCGTAAACCATATCAAAAATATCGCCTTGTTTTTTTATTTTAATTAAAAACTCGCCCGACTCATTGTAAGTTTCTAATTCTTGTGGTTGGCGCAAATCGCGCTCACAAAATGGAGAATGTTCTAATAATTGCCCAAAATAATTACGGTAGCGTTTTGGTGTATAAATTGGTCGTCTAGACTCTACAATAAATAGTCGGTTATCATCGGTATCAAAATCGAGTTTGTAAATAACACCTCTTGGCACCAACAGATAATCACCATACTTGAAATCTAAATTTCCGAGATGTGTTCTCAATTTCCCTGTGCCTTTGTGAATAAAGATTAACTCATCAGCATCTGTATTCTTATAAAAATAATCTTTGGTAGATTGTCTTGGCGCAGATAAAATGATGTTACAATCACTATTAGTAAGCACAATTTTTCTGCTTTCTAAATAATCATCTTCTGGTTTTACCTTAAAACCATGAAAACGGTACGATTTCATATTATTCTCGTTAGCTACTTTTGGCGCAACACTATATTGTCTTCTTATGTCTTTAACCTGTGTTGGTCTTTGCTCATGGTAACTGTTGGTAGACATACCATCAAAACCAATGGTCCCAAATAATTGCTCGTAATAAAAACTACCGTCTGGCTTCTTAAATTGCGTATGACGTTTTGGTGGAATTTTTCCTAATTTATGATAAAATGGCATTGTTTTAACGGTTTAAAAGTTGACTAGTAATGCAGATTCTTAAACAAGCTAAGAAAGACAACACTAAGATGATTTAAAGGTACAAAAAATGATAATTATAAATTGAAAAGATACTGAAACATGTTCAGCATAACTTAAACGCTATTCTGGGTTCCTTTTAATAAGGAAATTAAGATGAAGTTTTAGATTTTGCCAGAATGGTTTCATGTGATTATATCTATTGTCTTTTTTAAGGACACATGCCGTTAGCTATTAATTATTCCGTTAAATGATAAAATTTTAGCTTGCTCGGTTCATTGTATTACAAAGTTGAGAAATTTTAGTTTAAAAGCAAAACTGAAGATTAAAAATAGATTATTTACTGAAAACATAATTAAACTCCAAACTAAAAACTGTTAAAGTTTATCTTTTGTTAATCAATGAGTTACGGTAAAACCGTAATTTAAAATAATTCAAAAAATTCTTATATTTTATTTGGTTAGTTCTATTTTTTTTTTTTAGATTTACAGAGTTAAAAGTATTGTTTTGAGTAATTTAGAAGTCACTCGCTACAATGTAGACAACCAAAATGTTTAAACATATAGCTTGCGCAAGCTTTTTTATTTTATCCCTTAAGTTAAATTAATAGCGCAAAAAAAAAGACTTCTAAAACAAATGACTTCTACTTCTCATACCCTTAATGAGAAAATAATTGACTTCTAATTAAAGACTTCTGTTCCCTAAGTTTTAGGGGGAATTATTTATTAATCAACCTGTCTTAAAAAATGTGATGGGTTTAAAATCTTAAATTATGAAGAATAAAGTATTTAGCCTTATGGCTGTGGTGTTATTTGTGGGAAGCTCAATGAGTATGTCCCGAAATATGGAAAACAATACTGATTGTCAAAATGCGACATTTGAAATAATAAATTCAGCTTTGGATTATGGCTACAGTGTAGAAGTTGCTACTTGTGTTGGAAACTCGTTTTATGCTAATTGTACTGGCTGGTTACATAATATCTATGAATGTTTTGATTAAAGTTTAATTATGCAAAAGTTATATTTTTTTATCATAATTAGCATTGTTTCTGCTAATAGTTTCTGCCAAACTTCTGGAAGGATCACATATAAAGTAGCCTCAGAAGAAATGGTGACAAATAAAGAAGATTCAAGAGCTAAGTCAGCATTTGTTAACGCTATAAACAATTTAAATAAAATAAGAGATAGCCTACTGCTAAATCTAGATTTTAATGGCCAAGAATCAAGTTTTTATGTAGATAGAGTTACAGACCTTGGTTTGTCGAACGAAAGGGGCTATAACTCTGTAATCAAAACCTTTAAAACATATTACAGAAATAACAATACTGACACTCTTTTGATGGGTGTGGTTTCAGATAAATATTATTTAGTATCTTCTTTAATATCAAGTATAAATTGGAAAATCGGTACGGAGAAGAAAAAAATTGGAAAATATCTTTGTACTAGAGCTACTACTAAAATTGAGGATAAGCATCCGACTAAGGGTGTTTATACAAAAACAATAGAGGCGTGGTTTAGTACAGAAATTCCAATTAATATTGGGCCAAACAATTATGGTGGTCTTCCTGGCTTAATTATGGAATTGAAGGAGGGTAAATTCACTTATTACGTTCAAAATATTAATCTTAATCCCGAAGCGGAAATTAAAATTTCTAAACCTCAGAATGGAAATGTAATTACAAAACAAGAATATTTTGATTTAATCCCTACTATTACAAAGGAAAATATTAAAGACTATATTGGAAATTAAAAAAATTAATATAATTTTTTATATGAAAATCCTGCTACTTTTAGCAGGATTTTCTTCTTTTTCTCAAAACATCTCTGTCATTGGTAAAGTAGCAGACACCCTTCAAAATCCATTGCCATACGCAAATATTCTTGCTATACCAAAAGTAGACAACCAAGACGTAAAATTCGCCATCACAGAAAAAGACGGAAGCTATAGACTAGGTTTAATTAAAAACCAAACCTATGAACTTACAGTTAGCTATTTAGGTTACAAACCACAAACGCTAACGATTACCACAACTAATCAAGACCTCGTCAAAAACTTTATCCTCAAAGAAAACCCAAATCAATTAGACGAAGTTACTATAACATATACACCACCAATTACAGTAAAAAAGGACACCATTACCTATGATGTTACCAAGTTTGTAACAGGCGAAGAACGCAAACTGCGCGATGCCTTAAAAAAATTACCTGGTGTAGAGGTAGACCGAGAAGGTAATGTAATGGTCAATGGAAAAAAAGTAACCAAAGTCTTAGTAGAAAACAAAACTTTTTTTACGGGAAATAGCAAACTTGCCGTAAACAACATCCCAGCAGATGCCGTAGAAAAAGTAGAGATTTTAGACAATTACAACGAGGTAGCCATGCTCAAAGGTTTGCAAGATTCTGAGGATATGGCCATGAATATTTTACTAAAAGAAGACAAAAAGAAATTTGTATTTGGCGATGTTGAAGTTGGTGCTGGTATAGAAGATCGTTATTTGTTGCATCCCAATTTATTTTACTACAGCCCAAAAACCAACGTAAATTTTATTGGAGACCTTAACAACCAAGGCATAAAAAGTTTTAATTTCAGCGATTACTTAGAGTTTGAAGGTGGTTTTGGCAAGCTTTTAGATGATGCTGGTAGTTACTTTAGTCTCTTTAATAGTGATTTTGCGCAATACCTCAATAACCAAGATTTTATTGCTAATACCAACCAATTTGGTGCTTTAAATATTAGACAATCGGTTTCTAATAGCACAGACATTAGTGGCTATGTAATTACATCTCATTCTAAAACACAAACAGCAAGTAGCACCTTAAACTCCTACCAAAATATTGAAAATCCCTTTAACGAGGATAGAAGTGTAACTAACCAATTAAACAACTTTTTTACCATAGGAAAAATTACCGTGGACTACGAGCCAAGTTTTAAAGAGGACTTTGCTTACAACGCTTTTGTAAAAGCCACCAATAACTCTAGTAATGGCTTTGTAAACACTATTAATCCTAACCAAAATAACAACATAAGAACTATTACAGATGTTACAGCCTTAAACCTAAAGCAAAATATCAATTACAGCCGAAAATTATCTAAAGCACACACTGCCACTTTAGAAGCAACTTATAATTTTCAGAATGATAAACCCATTACAGAATGGTTGACTAATCAGCAAATTTTACAAGGCTTAATCCCTTTGGAGGATGCTGATGTGTTTAATATCCTACAGACTAAAACTTCTAAATCTCATAATTTTAATGCCATAATTAAAGACTATTGGGTACTTAATAATTTTAACCATCTTTACACTAGTGTAGGTATTAACACCTCTTTTAATAATTTCTTTAATGAAGATGTGCAACTCTTAGAGGATGGTGCTGTAAATAACTTTAGTGCCGCTGGCTTTGGTAACGATTTTGGGTATCAATTTATAAATTCTTACGTTGGCTTAGAGTATAAATTTCAAATTGGTAACGCCACATTTAAACCTGCCGTATTTTATCATAGCTATTTATGGCGCACACAACAGTTTAATGTTGCAGAAAACTTTACCAAAAATTTAGTTTTACCTCAGTTTACAACTAAAGTAGAATTTAATAATAGTGAGAAATTAAACTTTAGATACCGATTAAATGCTCGTTTTCCTGGCATTAATCAATTGGCTAATAATTTTATACTCTCTAGTTTTAATAGTGTGTTTAGAGGCAATAATCAATTAGAAAATCAGTTGTACCACACAGCAACGTTGAGTTATTATAAGTTTAGCTTATTTAGAAACCTAAACTTTAATTTAAACACTAGTTTTAATAAGCGTACCAAAACCATCAAAACAGTTACGGAACTTAATGGTATTGAATCTTTTAATACCGCTATTATGTTCGATCAGCCAGAACATAATTGGACGCTTAGTGGACGTGTATCAAAAAAGATTAATAAAATTCGTTACAATTTTAATAGTCGTTTTAGCTATAATGATTTCTTTCAAATTTTAAACAATGAGACGAATCTTAATATTTCAAAATCTATATCTTCAACCATTGGTGTAGAAACATCTTTTAAAAAGCATCCTAACTTAGAAATCAATTACACAAAAGATTTTAGCAACTACCAAGCTCGTGGTATTAGCAACGCATTTGAAAATGACCGTTTTGAAGTCATCTTAGAATACGATTTTTTAAACGATTTTATATTTAAAGCAGATTATACCTTTGATAATTATAACAATAAAAGTCAAGATTTAATTAACACTTTTGATACTGCAAATGCCTCGCTGTTTTATCAAAAAGAGGATAGTCCTTGGGGATTTGAAATCAATGCAACCAATATATTTAATGTACGTTTTAAACAACAAAATTCTTTTAATGCTTTTTTAATTAGTGACAGCAGAACATTTATTCTACCAAGGATTGTGATGTTTAAATTGAGCTACAAGCTGTAGTTAGATACTTAAATAAATTGAGGATAACGACGCGTGATGTGTTAAAACCAAAAACCAAGATTAAAAAACCAATAACTATCTCCTGTCTCTGGCGAATATGTGTATTTTGCTTCTAAAGGGCCTAAAAATGTTTCTAAAGAATAGCCTAAAGCATAACCTGTAAAATCTGGTGTAGAAAGCCAATTACCTGTTTTAAAAAGACCGTCTTCTATATTGGCATAATTAGCCGCTAAAAGAATATGATGCTTTTTAAAAATTTCATAATCCAAGGTCATTGTTGCTTTTACAAAACTATCACCAGAAAGTGCTAAATAATCATACCCGTAAAAGGAGTAAAAATTATTTATAAAATTATTACCATAACCACCCAAACCAAAACCTAAGGCTGTAGTAGAATTATCTCCTAATTTAAAACCTCCATTTGCTTCTGTTTTTAAAGCGAAATTATCACTAAAACTAAAGGCATAACCTAAATCTGCTTTAGTTATTGAGAACTCATCGAAACTGGTATTAAAACCAGATGCTTCTAAATACAAATGGAAGTCTGCATTAAAATAAAAGCCGCTTTTGGGAAAATAGGCATTATCATAATTATCGAATTTTAGATTGCCAAATACACTAAAATAATCTGTGTTCTCAAAGGTAATATCATCTTCTTGATTGTCTGATATTAAAGTTTCAGACGTTACTTTAAGGCGCTTGTGCTCTGCGCCCAATTGTAAGGCAAAGTCTTTTCTAAAAATAGTTTGTAGGTAAACCTGATTGGTAAAATCGCTAATTTCTGCATCAATTTTATTTAACCCCAATAATAATGGCGAATCCTCGTCTAACGCTAATAATGGATTTACATTTTTATTAAACTGATTATATCTCGATTTTAAACCAATACTAATATAATAGCCCTTGTCTATAAAATAATCGAAATTATACCTTGTATTATCACCCAAAACAAAATCGAAAGAGGCTATGTCATTATCAAAAAGTAAACGTTTTTTAGTAAGATTAGCGAGTATTGCGCTTTTATACAAACCGTCATAATGTATACCTAATCTAAGAAACGTTGTAACTTCAGACTCTTTTATCTTGCCGCTTAAATTATACCCTTCAGTACCTTCTGTTGGTTCTAAATAGTATCTAAACGTATCAAAATTATTAGTTGCTATTAAGCTATTAATTCCTTTTTTAAAATCTGTATAGGCTATTTTACCCTCGCGTTTTAATTTTAGTTTACCAAGAATAAAAGATCTAGTATAACGCGCTTTACCTTTTACTCTTACCGAGTTAATCTTGATGCTATCTACCAATTGCACAGCCGGTCTGTTAACTACAGCGTCTTGCATACGTCTTAATTGTACTAATTCTGCAAGGTTAACCTTTGCCGCGCGCTCGCCATTTGTTATAATATTACGGCCTTTATTAAATGAAATAACCGAAAATGCTTTAATATCTGGTTTAATATAAATATCCGCTAGAGGTGCTTTTTGCTGCATTAAACGCAGTGTTCTAAAATTATTAATTTGAAGTAAAATATCTGGTGCAGACTGTAAAGCAGCTCTATCTTTAAGGGCGTCTTGCACATCTACCCCTATAATCACATCCATACCTTTAGCCCTAAGTTCTTCAATAGGAAAATTATTAGTAACACCACCATCTATTAAAACACGATCACCTATAACAACAGGCTGAAACAAGGACGGAAGCGCACCACTTGCCGTTACAGCTTCGGCCAAATTACCATTGTCTAATAAAATAGATGCACCTGTTTCCAAGTCTGTAGCCATACAGAAAAACGGTATGGGTAATTTTTTAAAATCCTTTATCTCATTAACAGGCAGCATGAGTTGGTATAATAAATTATACACATTTTGTCCACGTGATAATGCTGAAGGCAATGAAATTTTAAACTTTTGAAAAGGTAAACTTACCGCGTACTTTTCAGCATTCTCACGTTCGTAGAAGGGTTTATATTCTCTCGGAAATTTGTCGTTAATTAAGGCATCAAAATCTATATTATTAAACATAGCCTCTAATTGTTTACCTGAATAACCCGAGGCATAAAGCGACCCTATTATAGCGCCCATACTTGTACCAGCTATATAATCTACTTTAATACCTAAACTGTCTATAACTTTTAACACACCAATATGTGCAAAACCTTTGGCGCCACCACCACTTAATACCAAGCCCACCTTGGGTTGTGTATTAACTACGTTATTCTGCGCTTTTAATGAAAAAAGTACCAAAATGCATAGAAGTATTAGTAAGAGGTTTTTTGTTTTCATGAGATAGAAACGCTTTGCGCCTAATAATGTTAACAGTATTATGGTATCTTATATACCCTTAAATTTTCCTAAAGCGGGTTTTTGCGGGTATATGTTACTCTTTATGATAAAAATTATAGACCTTACTTGCTCTAGAGACCCCAACAATAGTCTCTAATTCATCTAACTTTGCATTAGCAATACGTTTTACCGTTTTAAAAACTTTCATTAAATCTACAATAGTTTGCTCACCTATTCCAGGTATATTTTCTAATTCTGTGGTTAAGGCCCCTTTACTTCGTCTGTTTCTATGATGTTCTATACCAAATCTGTGTGCTTCATTTCGTAATTGCTGTATAATTTTTAACGTTTCACTTTTCTTATCTAAATACAACGGAATAGGATCATCTGGATAAAATAACTCTTCTAATCGTTTTGCTATACCAATGATAGCAATTTTTCCTCGTAATCCTAAAACATCTAAACTTTTTAACGAGGATGACAATTGCCCTTTTCCCCCATCAATAATTATGAGCTGCGGTAACGGCAAATCTTCATTTAACAGACGTTTATAGCGTCTATAAACGACCTCTTCCATAGAGGCAAAATCATCTGGACCAACCACTGTTTTTATATTAAAATTACGATAGTCTTTTTTACTTGGTTTTCCATTTTTAAAAACTACACAGGCCGCAACAGGGTTTGTACCTTGTATGTTAGAGTTATCAAAACACTCTATGTGCCTTGGCTCTTCAGACAACTGCAAATCGGCCTTCATCTGAGCCATAATACGGTTGGCGTGTCGGTCTGGATCTACGAGTTTTACTTGTTTAAATTTATCCATACGATAATACTTTGCATTACGTATAGATAAATCTAAGATACTTTTTTTATCCCCAAGTTTAGGAATTGTTATTTTTAGTTCATTGCCTAAATTCACCTCAAAAGGCACATAAATTTCTCGACTCAAAGAGTTAAAACGTTGTCTTATTTCTGTAATGGCTAACTCTAACAACTCGGTATCTGACTCTTGTAATTTCTTTTTTAACTCTAACGTATGCGATCTAATAATTGACCCATAACTTAATTGTAAAAAATTAACGTAAGCATAAGTCTCATCACTTACAATAGAGAACACATCAACATTGCTAATTTTAGGATTTACAATAGTAGATTTAGCTTGGTAGTTTTCTAAAACTTCTAATTTCTCTTTTATTTTTTGTGCATCTTCAAATTGCATAGCTTCTGCATGCTGACGCATTTGAATTTTAAATTGCTGAAGAGAATCTTTAAAATTTCCTTTTAAAATTTCTCTAATCGCTATAATATTTGCCTGATATTCTTCTTCTGTTTCATAATCTTCGCAACCACCTTTACAGTTACCCAAATGGTATTCTAAACAGACTTTATATTTACCAGCTTCAATTTTAGCGGGAGACAAATCATAATTACACGTACGCAATTGGTATAGACCTTTTATTAAACCTAAAAGTGTTTTTACAGTTTTCATACTAGTGTATGGGCCAAAATACTCGGAGCCATCTTTTATAATACGGCGTGTAGGAAACACTCTCGGAAAACGTTCTCTCTTAATACAAATCCATGGATACGATTTATCATCCTTTAAAAGCACATTGTACTTAGGTTTGTATTTTTTTATTAAGTTGTTTTCTAAAAGTAAGGCATCATTTTCGGTTTCTACAACGATGTGTTTTACAGAAACGATATTTTTTACGAGAACGCGCGTTTTACCATAGTCGTGATGTTTATTAAAATAACTGCTTACACGCTTTTTAATATCCTTAGCTTTACCCACATAGATAAGGCGATCATCAACATCAAAATATTGATACACACCAGGCTGATGGGGTAGGGTTTTTATTTGTATCTTAAGTGTAGTTTCTGGCATGTACTCAAAGGTAATAATTCATAAAAGTAATTGTATGTTTTCGTATAACTTTATGACTATCTTTCGCCACTTTTTATAAAACCCAAATATGACTAAAAAAGTTTTAGGACGCGTTGATAAAGTTGATTTCCCTGAGTTAAAACTCAACACTATTGATGTTAAAATAGACACAGGAGCCTATACCTCTGCCATACACTGCTCTAAAATTAGAGAAGAACACAATAAACTCTATTGTATTTTTGACAGCCAAGGACACCCTAACTTTAAAAGTGAAGAAATTGTATTTGATACTTATACCTACACCGACGTAAAAAGTAGTAATGGTCACAGAGAAAACCGCTATAAGATAAAAACAAAAGTCAAATTTTTTGGTAAAACCTATAAGATTAACCTAACTTTAAGCACACGAGACGATATGCGTTTTCCTGTACTTATTGGTCGTCAGTTTTTGAGTAAAAAATTTATAGTAGATGTTGACATAGAAAATCAATCCTTTAATTCTAAAATAGTATAATGAACATTGTAATCCTTTCACGTAATCCACATTTATATTCTACCAGCCGTTTAGTTGACGAAGCTGAAGAGCGAGGTCACCAAGTGGAAATTATTGACCCTTTAAAATGCGATATTATTATAGAAAAGGAAAAACCAACCATCTATTACAAAGACCGATATTTAGATTATGTAGATGCTATAATTCCACGTATTGGTGCCTCAATTACCTTTTATGGCTGTGCTGTTGTACGCCAGTTTGAAGAAATGGGAGTTTTTACTATTGCAAAATCTGATGCGATACTGCACTCTAGAGACAAACTTAAAAGTTTACAACGCCTTAGTAAAGCAGGCATAGGCATGCCAAAAACGGTATTTACTAATTACTCTCGCGATGTAGAAGAGGTTATTGCACATGTAGGTGGTACTCCTTGTATTATTAAACTACTAGAAGGTACACAAGGACTTGGCGTAGTTTTAGCTGAAAGTAAAAATGCAGCAGAATCTGTACTAGAAGCCTTTAATGGCTTAGAAGCAAGAGTTATTGTACAAGAATATATTAAAGAGGCAAAAGGGGCAGATCTTAGAGCATTAGTTGTAGATGGCCAAGTGGTTGGCGCTATGAAACGCCAAGGTAAAGAAGGTGAGTTTAGATCTAATTTACACCGTGGTGGCTCAGCAAATATTATTAAATTAAACGATCAAGAACTAAAAGTTGCAATTAACGCTGCAAAAGTTTTAAAACTACCTGTTTGTGGGGTTGATATGCTACAATCTGAGCGCGGCCCTCTGCTCTTAGAGGTAAATTCTACACCTGGCTTAGAAGGCATTGAAGCAGCTACAAAAAAGAATATTGCACGTGCCATTATTACATTTATAGAACGCAGCAGAAGCTAAAACCATGTCAAAAGATATTTTAAATATTTTAGGTGTTAAAGTGGCTCCCGGCAAAAGCGCAACCGTGACTTTTGAAGTTGCCAAACTGCATACCAGAAATACATTAGACGTACCTATAATTATAGAACGCTCTAGAAAATCTGGACCAACAGTTTTAATGACAGCAGGTATTCATGGTGACGAAATAAACGGAGTAGAAATTGTTAGACAAATTATTGCAAAAGGTATTAACAGACCAAAAATAGGAACGATCATTTGTGTACCTGTTATTAATGTCTTTGGTTTTCTAAATATGGATCGGCTTTTTCCTGATGGTAGAGATTTAAACCGTGTTTTCCCAGGAAGCGAAAATGGTTCATTAGCGAGTCGTGTAGCACATTTTGTAATGAAAGAACTTGTACCACATGCCGATTTTGTGATGGATTTTCATACCGGAGGTTCAGACCGTTTTAATGCAGCGCAAATTAGGATAGTTAAAGACGATGCTAACCTTAATACACTAGCTCATGTTTTTGGTGCGCCTTTTATTTATTATTCTCAAAACTTAAATAAATCGTTTAGAAACGCCTGTGAAAAAGCGGGTGTACCCATGCTTTTATTTGAAGGTGGTAAATCCTTTAACATTCACACTAATATAACTAATACCGGCGTAAATGGAGCAAAACGTGTACTGCATCATTTTGGTATGTTGCGTACTAAATATAAGGCATCAGACCCTAGAACAAATGCAGTAGTTATAGAAGACAGCAGATGGTTAAGAGCTAAATACTCTGGTATGTTTAAGGCTACCGTAAAAATAAATACACATGTAGAAAAAGGAGACGTTTTAGGTAATATTACAGATCCTTATGGAAGTTTTAATTACTTTGTAAAAGCTCCAAACACAGGGTATGTTTTTAATGTGAATGAATCCCCAATCATTTATCAAGGCGATGCTATTTTTCATATTTCTACTAAGCTAGAAGACTAATGACAAAAACCGAATTACGCAAAAAATATAAAATCTTAAGACAAGCGTTATCTTTAAATGAAATTGAAGATTTTAGCTTAGCTATTGCTAATCAATTACTAAAACTTAACATTTGGGATAAGTCCTTTTATCATATTTTTCTAACGATTGAAGAACAGAAAGAAATAAACACAGATTACATCTTAAATATATTAGCAGGAAAAGATAAAAACATAATTATTTCTAAAAGTAACTTTGAAGACTTTTCGATGTCTCATTACTTACTCACAGACACTACACAGCTTCAAAAAAACAATTACCACATACCAGAACCAGTTAATGGTATTGCCATACCTGTATCTCAATTAGAGATTGTCTTTATACCGCTTTTAGGATTTGATAAAACAGGGAACCGTATTGGCTATGGCAAAGGATTTTACGATCGTTTTTTGGCAAATTGCAAACCCGAAACACTAAAAATAGGCTTGTCTTTTTTTGAAAGTGAAACTGAAGCTTTTGAAACTTCAGCAGATGATATTAAGTTAGATTATTGTGTGACTCCGACGAAGGTATTTCAATTTTAGGGATCTCACTAAATGCCCTTTTATTAAACACAATTAAAATACCTATACCTGTACTTATAGCAACATCAGCCACATTAAAAACAGGATCGAAAAAAGAAAAAGACTTGCCACCAACTACTGGGAGCCATTGCGGTAAGACCCCTTGCCACATAGGAAAATGTAACATATCTACAACCTTACCATGAAACACATTAGCATAACCACCACCTTCTGGCAAAAAAGTAGCGACTTGCAAGTTACTATCATCAAATAAAATACCGTAAAACACAGAGTCTAAAATATTACCTAAAGCACCGGCAAAAATAATAGCTACGGCGAAAATTAATATTTTAGATTTTTTCTTTTTAGTAACATCAACCAACCAAAATGCTATACCAGTTACAGCAACAATTCTAAACAAGGTTAAAATGAGTTTTGCAGATTTGTCTGATATAAATGTAAAAACATCACTTAGTTTAGTGCCCCAAGCCATACCATCGTTTTCTACAAAAGCAATTTTAAACCAAGAAAATACCGAAACATCTTCATGCAATTGAAAATGGGTTTTAATATAAATTTTACTGAGTTGATCAACCAATAAAATAATAAAAATAAGAATTGATGCTTTTTTTAACGACATAATTGTTTTTTAATCAAACAACACTAATAAAGAATAGTGTAAAAATAATTGATTATTCTTGTTTAGCCACAGTTATATCGCCATTTATAGAGTTTAGCTTCCATGATGTATTATTAGATTTAAACACATCTAAAACAACCATACCGTTTTTAGATATCGCCTCTACATTAGCATATGTAGTTATCACCTTAATATATCCTTCTACTGTACTAATGCTTGCACTATTTGCATCTCCTTTGGCATAAAAATGACCTTGAGACAAATTAATATTTAGTTTATTAAAACTCCCCATTAAATTTACAGAGCCAATGTTGCTAATTACATTTAAATTAAGTCCTTCTGGAATTTCTAAGACTAAAGTCGCCGCAATTACCTTATGTGCATTTCGTTTATCATCTGCTATGGTTGCAAACTTAAATGGCTCTAATTTTATACCCAATTGATTTGCTTCTTGCTTTGTAATAATTTGAAATTGCTGTTGGTACTCGCCATCTAAAGTAGATGTAACCGTAATGTGTTTTGCTTGAGATGTTGAAACAGATATTGTAAAAATTTGGTCACCATCAATTGAAATTGTTTCAATTTTATCTGCCAAAAATTTTCTTTCTAAAACATTTTGAGCGCCTATTTTCACCATAAAGAATAAAAAAATAAAAGCGATAAAAAAAGCCTTCAGATTAATAATCGAAGGCTTTATAGTTTTGTTTTTACTCAAAATAAATTCTTAATTAAAATGCTACTGCATATTCTTAGCTTCTATACTTAATGTAGCATGCGGCACTAATTTTAAACGTTCTTTATTAATTAGTTTACCAGTAACACGGCATATACCATAGGTCTTATTTTCTATACGTATAACTGCATTTTTTAAGTCTCTTATAAACTTTTCTTGACGAATTGCCAGGGCAGAGTTAGCTTCTTTACTCATAGTTGCACTACCTTCTTCAAACGCTTTAAAAGTTGGTGATGTGTCATCGGTGCCATTATCATGGTCGTTCATATAAGCACTTTTTATCAATTCTAAATCGTGCTCTGCTTTTTTTATTTTGTCTTGAAGCAAATTTCTAAATTCTTCTAAGTCTTTATCAGAATATCTATTGTTTTCTGCCATAATATTTTAGTGTTTTTTAATAAACAATTTGGTGTTGACCTCATCAAATACAATTTCTATACCATTGTTTACAGTGTCCATAATTTTTAAATCTTCTGTTAATGTTTCAGATTTAATGTAAGCTTCATTAGAAGCAACGGCTTCTGCTATTTGCGGATTACTTTGTAATTGTACGTCAATTCTGTCAGTTACTTCAAATCCTGAATCTTTACGTAAATTTTGAATACGGTTTACGAGCTCACGTGCAATACCTTCCTTACGCAATTCATCATTAATTGTAACATCTAAAGCTACTGTTAACGCACCTTCATTAGCAACAAGCCATCCTTCAATATCTTGAGACGTAATCTCTACATCTTCTACACCTAAAGTAATATTTTTTCCGTTAATTTCAACATCTATATTACCATTTTGCTCTATATTTTTAATGTCAGCAGCACTGAATTCTCTTACCGCATTGGCAATCAGCTTCATATCTTTTCCAAATTTTGGTCCTAAGGTTTTAAAATTTGGTTTTATTTGCTTCACTAATATATCTGAAGCATCCTGTAAAAGCTCAATTTCTTTTATGTTTACTTCGTGCTTAATTAAATCTGCAACGGCTTCAATTTCTTCCTTTTGTTGCTGACTATCTACCGGAATCATAATTTTTTGTAAGGGCTGGCGTACTTTAATCTTCTCTTTAGCTCTTAACGATAATACTAATGAACAGATGGTTTGCGCACTCTCCATTTTGCGTTCTAAAACCTTATCTATAAGGCTATTATCTGCTTTTGGAAATTCTGCTAAATGCACACTCTCAAAGGTTTCCTTTTTAGTTACGGCATTAAGGTCTAGGTACAAACGGTCCATAAAGAATGGTGCAATTGGTGCGCCTAACTTCGCAATCGTTTCCATACAGGTGTACAATGTTTGGTATGCTGAAATTTTATCGGTTTGGTAATCTCCTTTCCAAAAACGTCTTCTGCTTAAACGTACAAACCAGTTACTTAAATAATCTTGGGTAAAGTCTGAAATAGCACGTGCGGCACGTGTTGGCTCATATTCCTCATAGAATTTGTCTACTTTTTGAATAAGTGAATTTAATTCAGATAAAATCCAACGGTCTATTTCTGGTCGTTCGTCTAATGCAATATCTGCTTCACTATAATTAAAACCATCAATATTTGTATATAGCGTGAAGAATGAATAGGTGTTATATAAAGTTCCGAAGAATTTACGACTCACCTCAGCAATGCCTTCGCTATCAAATTTTAAGTTATCCCAAGGATTGGCATTACTAATCATATACCAACGTGTGGCATCTGCTCCATATTTAGATAATGTTTCAAAAGGATCTACAGCATTACCTAAACGCTTAGACATTTTTTGACCGTTTTTATCTAAAACTAATCCGTTTGATACTACATTTTTATAAGCAACATCATCATAAATCATTGTTGCTATAGCGTGAAGCGTATAAAACCAACCACGTGTTTGGTCTACACCTTCGGCAATAAAATCTGCTTTTCTCCACGTATCATCAACCTCTACTTTATTCTCAAAAGGATAATGCCATTGTGCATAAGGCATAGAACCAGAATCGAACCAAACGTCTATTAAATCACTTTCACGATTCATTGGTTTTCCTGAAGCTGATACTAATACAATTTTATCGACTACATTTTTGTGTAAATCTATAGTATCGTAATTTGCTTCAGACATATTACCAACTTCAAACTCAGCAAAAATATCTTCAGTTATGATACCTGCTTCAATAGATTTTTGTATTTCTGATTTTAATTCGGCTACAGAACCAATACAGATTTGTTCTTTTCCATCTTCTGTTCTCCAGATTGGTAATGGAATTCCCCAAAAACGCGATCGTGATAAATTCCAGTCGTTTGCATTTGCTAACCAGTTTCCAAAACGACCTGTACCAGTAGATTCTGGTTTCCAATTAATCGTCGTGTTTAGTTCGTGCATTCTCCCTTTAACATCGGTGATTTTAATAAACCATGAATCTAACGGATAGTATAAAATGGGCTTATCTGTACGCCAGCAATTTGGGTAACTGTGCTTATATTTTTCGACTTTAAAAGCCTTGTTTTCTGTTTTTAATTTAATGGCAAGCTCAACATCTACAGAACGTTCTGGTGCTTCACCGTCGTTGTAATATTCGTTCTTTACATACTTACCTGCAAATTCGCCTAATTCTGGTCTAAATTTACCTTGTAAATCTACTAATGGTACTAAATTTCCATTGTCATCTTTTACTAAAAGTGGTGGAATTTCTGGTGTCGCTTGTTTGGCAACCAAAGCATCATCTGCTCCAAAAGTTGGTGCTGTGTGTACGATTCCGGTTCCATCTTCGGTAGTGACAAAGTCACCTGAAATGACTCTAAAGGCGTTTTGTTTGTTTTCAAATTCGCAACCGTAATCTAACAATTGCTCATAAGTAATACCAACTAAATCCTTACCTTTAAATGACTTAACTACATAAAAAGGAATCTTTTTATCTCCTTCTTTGTAATCGATTAATTCTGGTTTGGTTTCAACCTTTTTGAATTTACCATCAAATTGTTTGTTGACTAACGCTTTAGCCAAAATAACATTCATTGGTTTGAACGTATATTGATTATACGTTTCCACTAGAACGTAATCAATTTTTGGCCCAACAGTTAATGCCGTATTACTCGGAAGCGTCCAAGGCGTAGTCGTCCAAGCTATGAAATAGATATCACCTTCATTCTGTAAAAAATCTGGTAATGAGTCTTCGTTTGCTTTAAACTGTGCTACAACTGTTGTATCTGTGACATCTTGGTATGTACCTGGTTGGTTTAACTCGTGTGAGCTTAAACCTGTACCAGCTTTTGGTGAGTAAGGCTGAATGGTATAACCTTTGTATATTAAATTTTTATCGTAAATCTGCTTGAGTAACCACCATACAGTCTCCATATATTTAGACTTGTAGGTCACATACGGATCTTCCATATCTACCCAATAGCCCATTTTTTGGGTAAGGTCGTTCCAAATATCTGTGTAACGCATCACGGCTTTTTTACACGCTTCGTTATACTCCTCTACAGTAATTTTTGTACCAATATCTTCTTTAGTAATACCGAGCTCTTTCTCTACACCAAGCTCAACAGGCAAACCGTGGGTATCCCAACCTGCTTTACGTTTTACTTGAAACCCTTTCATGGTTTTGTAACGTGGAAAAATGTCTTTAATAGCACGAGCTAAAACGTGGTGTACACCAGGCAAACCGTTGGCAGAAGGTGGTCCTTCAAAAAATACAAAAGGTGGCTTTCCTTCTCTTGTAGTTACACTTTTATCGAAGATATTATTAGCTTCCCAATAGCTGCCGATTTCATCTGCAACTTTTGATAAGTTAAGTCCTTTATATTCAGGGAACTTTGCACTCATATTGTCTTAATTCTTATAGAGTCGCGAATTTAAGAATTTCTGTGCAAAGGATAGATTATATCATAAAAAAAAGCAAATGGTTTACATTTGCTTTTTCTGTTAAGGCTATTAGTAATCTTGTTAAAAAAATTAATCTAAGGTTAAATTTAGTTTTTAAAATCTTATTAGAGATTAACATAGGTTAAAATCAGTACAAAGATTTACGTATTCTACTTAACTGAACTGGTGATATATTGAGATAAGATGCAATTTGATACTGCGGAATAAGATTATCTATATGAGGGATATTTTGTTTTAAATTTAGATATCTATCTGTGGCATTAAGCGACATGTTTTCGAGTTGTTTATTTTCATAGATAACAAAAACATACTCTAAAATTCTACTGTACAAATTACTAACGGCTATATTAGTTTTTGATATTTGAAGGAATTTATCGAAATCAACTTCATAAACAAAACAGTCAACTAATGCCACATAACTGAGTTGAGAAGGCTCATCGTTAACTATTGAAGAAAATGCACCGAGAAAACTAATGGGCGAAAATATATTTTTAGTAATCTCTTTACCTGTTTCTAACGTGCAATACGCGCGCATTAAGCCTGAAGTTAAAAAAGCTATTTTTTTACTTTTATTGCCTTGTTTTACAAAAGCTTCACCTTGCTTCAACTTTTTTCTTGAAGCTAAATCTTTAAGAATTAAGAACGTTTCTAACGAAACATCAAATTTTGATTTGAGGAATTCAAAACTCGGGTTACTCATTTATAAGTTATTTTTAGTTGTTAGGGGTTGTAATTTTTATAAAAAAACAAATACTATAAATCACTTTTAAAGTTAAGGGATTCAATTTATTTTATACTAAAAACCCGACTAAATCTTCTATCTTAGAGATAAGTTGAATTTTAATTTTTGGATTTTTTACTGCTATTTTATTGTATTTAGAAACAAAAATTGTAGTAAACCCTAGTTTTTCTGCTTCTAGAATACGTTGCCCTACACGCTGAACTGGTCTAATTTCGCCAGACAAACCTACTTCTGCCGCAAAACAATAATCGCTTTGTAATGCCATATCTTCATTAGACGATAATATAGCGGCTACTACGGCTAAATCTATAGCCGGATCATCTACCGTAATACCACCTGTAATGTTTAAAAAGACATCTTTTGCGCCTAATCTAAACCCTGCGCGTTTTTCTAAAACGGCTAGCAACATGTTTAATCTTTTAGCATTAAAACCGGTAGCAGATCTTTGCGGTGTACCATAAACAGCAGTGCTAACTAAGGCTTGCACTTCTATCATTAATGGTCGCATACCCTCTAATGTTGCCGCTACAGCATTACCAGATAGCTCACCATCTTTTTCAGATATTAATATTTCTGATGGGTTAGACACTTCTCTTAAGCCAGAGCCTTGCATTTCGTAAATACCCAACTCATTAGTAGAACCAAATCTGTTTTTATTAGCTCTAAGAATTCTAAAAACATGATTGCGATCTCCTTCAAATTGAAGCACCGTATCTACCATATGCTCTAGTATTTTTGGCCCAGCAATGTTACCATCTTTAGTTATATGACCAATTAATAGTACTGGTGTTGCTGTTTCTTTAGCAAATTTAATGAGCTCTGTAGTGCATTCTTTTATTTGCGAAATACTACCGGCAGACGATTCTATATAATCGCTATGTAATGTTTGTATAGAATCTATAACTACTATATCTGGCTCTAAATCTTCAATTTGCTTAAAGATATTCTGAGTTTTTGTTTCGGTTAAAATGTAACAATTATTTGCATTTGGATTGATACGTTCTGCTCGCATTTTTATTTGTTTCTGACTCTCTTCACCAGAAACATAAAGTGTTTTATATTGTAATTTTAATGCAATTTGAAGCAATAACGTACTCTTACCAATACCAGGCTCACCACCTAATAAAGTTAACGAACCATGTACCATACCACCACCAAGCACGCGATTAAATTCTGCATCTTGCATATCTAAACGCGCTTCTTGAGACATATCTATCTCATTAATTTTTAATGGTTTTGACGCACGTTTTGTGCCAGATGAAGGTAATTTCCAATCGCTTTTCTCTGGTTTTTGAATAACTTCTTCTGTAATAGTATTCCACGCTCTGCAAGCGGTACATTGCCCTTGCCATTTAGCATATTGACTGCCACAATTTTGACAAAAAAATGTTGTTTTTACTTTAGCCATATTAATTTTTAAAGAAATAAAAATCTAAAATTAGATGAACGAAATTAAGCTAATTTTGCCTGATGCCTTTAAACTGAACCAAAGATTTTTGGTGGGTTTAACGCTAACATACTAATACTAAAAATTGCATTAACAGTAACTTAATCGTTATTCATTGCATCTTCTATATCATACATTTTTTCTAGCATTATTTCTTTATCTATATACTGCGATGGCTCTAATACTAAACCACTTTTATAACGTAATAATGCTTTTTTTAGGTTACCATCTTTTTCATGAAACAGCCCCATATAGTAAGCACCAAGCATAGAGTTTGGAAATTCTTTTTTTACAAACTTTGCCAATTTTTCTAGAGACTCTAAATCATCTTTTTTATTACAGGCTGCGGCAATAGCTCTAATATCGTTTTCAATTAATGGTTTTTTAAAGCCATAAAAGTATGCTATGTCCTCGTACTTCTTGATTAAATAATCATAAGGACCACCTTCAAAAATGAGAACTTTCTCATTATATTCTTGTGTACTTATTGGCTTATAAAGTGCAAAAATAGTTTGGAGTGCTTTTGGTATGGCCTGCCCCACTAGTGAGTAATGATTAGCCTCTTTAAAATTAACAAACTTATAGTGTAATTTTGTATTCTCTATGGTATTAAAACCATTATCAGCCGCGATTATTGAAGTTTTAAGCACCTTAACATCTGCCTCTGCTGTGACTAAATAATAAAATGTTTCTTGATCTAAAATTGTTAATCGCTCTTGTAATCTGTTTACCATTTCTGGAGCATAATCTGGGCTTAATGCCATATAAGCTCTAAATATTGGTTTATCTTTAAATAAGAAATAATTTATAAAGTTAGCACCTAGGTCGTGACCAATAACCATTTTATAATTTGAAGCTCCGTAATTATTTTCTATATAAGGCAAGACGTCTTGCGCTATAAACTCGTAAAAATCTGCACCACTATCTGCCGGAAAAAACGTTTCTGTATCGTAAAAGAAATCGGCATCTCTTGTCTCATTTTGATTTATACCTACCACTATACAATCTGGCATATCCTCCCAGTATGCTTGGTAATCTACATTACCTGCTACGGGCTCAAATAAATAATCCCCGTCTAATACCAAAACTAAGGGATAGCTACGTTGAGCATCAGGATTATAATTTCTTGGGAGTTGTATTTTTAATTCGCGGTTAGCACCAAAAACAGTTGACTCTAAGGACTTGTAAATAGCCTGAGCCCCACTATTTAGAACCACAACTAAAAATAGAATAAATGTTATAGCTTTTTTCATTAGAATATGTATTAATTTAAACCAAAGTAAAAAATATTTTAGTACTTATACTTTCTTTCTATTAAAGATTGGAAGGTAAATTAGAGATAAACCACCTAAAACAATTATAACTAGTGTTTGTGTAGACCAAACTATCCACCCAAAAGCTCTGCTCGCATCTTCTGGCATACTAAAGAGTAAGAAGGCTATAACTATGGCCTCTGGAAAAGAACCAATACCACCATTTGTAGCTGCTATACTAAAACTTGCTAAAATAAAACCAATAAGCACAGCAGCAATTGAAATGTTTTGTAATTCTGGTAAAGCATATGTAGTTACATAAAACATAGCCACATACATGACCCAAATAAAAAGTGTATGACCAATAAAAGCCCATTTCTTTTTCATTTTAAATATACTTAATGCACCTTCAATTAAGCCTTTAAAAAATGTTTTAACTTTTATTGCAAATTTAGAAGTCCCCTTTATTATTAAGTAGTAAACCAAAACTACAGATATAGTTAGTAGAAGCCCAATAAAACATAATGCAAATGGATTAAATTTACTCAAGAAAAACTCAGAGATAAACTCAAACTCTAAAAAAAGTGCTAAAAGCACTATTAAAAGTAACATTATTGTATCTGCAACACGCTCTGCCACGATGGTACCAAAACCTTTATCAAAAGGGATGTTTTCGTAGTTGGTTAATATAGTTGCTCTAGCAATTTCACCAGCTCTAGGTATGGTAAGATTTATTAAGTAAGCAGAATAAACAGCCATAAAACTATTGGCAAATTTTGGCTTATAACCAAGAGGTTCTGCCATAAAAAGCCACCTATAAGCTCTAGATATATGACTTAAAACACCCATACTAACACCTAAAAAGACCCAATAATAATTAGCATCTTTAAAATACTGTATTAAAACAGGAATAGATATTTGCAATAAGGAATACCAAACCAATGCCACACCTAAGAGCAAAGGAAATACAACTTTTAGGATAGATTTTGACGAACTCAATACTCTATTTTAGTAAATTATTTTCCTCGTTTGGAAACACTAATGAAGGCTTAAAGGTCTTAGCTTCTTCAATATTCATGTAAGCATAAGTAATTAAAATAAGCGTATCACCAACAGCTACTTTACGAGCCGCAGCACCGTTTAAAGTAATCTCACCACTATTTCGAGGGCCAGGAATACAATAGGTTTCTAAACGCTCTCCATTGTTATTATTTACAATCTGAACTTTCTCACCCTGAATAATATTTGCAGCCTCCATTAGATTTTCATCTATAGTTATACTACCAATATAATTTAGTGCTGCACCTGTAACTTTTACACGGTGAATCTTAGATTTTACAACTTGTATTTGCATGCTACAAAGATAATTAATTTAAAGCGATATTATCTATAAGTCTTATATCACCTGCGTACACAGCTATAAATGCTCTGTATGTCTTTTTTGTTGATTTTCGTTTTACTGGTTTTAAGGTTTCAATATCTGCAATTATAAAATATTCTAACTCTAAAAGTAATTCATTTTTAAACTGCTTAATAACCCATTCCGTAACATTTTGAGCACTTTTTGTGCCAAACTTAATTTTGGCAGTCTTTAGTGTTTTATAAATAAAAGGAGAAATAGCTCTATGTTGTGTTGTTAGCCTTGTGTTTCTAGAACTCATTGCTAGGCCATCATCTGCTCTGTAAATCTCACAACCTATAATTTTAACTGGTAAATGATGTAAAGCTACAAGTTTTCTAATAATTTGAAGTTGTTGAAAATCTTTCTCACCAAAATAAGCATAGTCTGGTTTTACGATTTCAAATAAACGTTTTACAATTGTACCTACACCATCAAAATGACCAGCTCTAAACGCACCTTCCATTTCGTGCTCTAAACCATCAAACTTAAACATTTGCGCTTCAATTTTAGTAGTATAAACATCTTCAACAGAAGGAGCATAAACTATTATTTTTGAATTACTTAAAGTTGCCAACATAGCAACATCTTCGTCTAACGTTCTTGGATATTTTAGTAAATCTTCGTTATTATTAAATTGTGTCGGATTTACAAAAATACTCACCACAACTACATCATTTTTCTCTAAGCCCGTATTAACCAGAGACAAATGTCCTTTATGGAGCGCACCCATTGTTGGGACAAACCCAACCAAATGACCTTTAACCTTTAAGGCCTCAATATAGGCCGATAGTTCTATTTTATTGTGAAAAGTATTCAATATAATAACAAAAAATTAACGAGTGCAAACATAATATAATACCAGCAATCTGCATAAATTTTTGTAATTTTGCATGTTTTTTACTTGTAATTTTCAAAAGCAGTCTATATGAAAGATAAGCGAATATTGTATGTGTCCTCTGAAGTTGTACCATATTTACCAGAAACTGAGATTTCTTCAATGTCATTTGAAGCTCCGCGAATGGTAAACAAACAAGGGGGTCAAATACGTATATTTATGCCAAGGTTTGGTAATATTAACGAAAGAAGACACCAGTTACACGAGGTTATTAGACTTTCTGGTATTAACCTAGTTATTAATGATCTAGATATGCCACTGATTATAAAGGTTGCTTCTATTCCTAAAGAAAGAATTCAAGTTTACTTTATAGATAACGAAGAGTACTTTAAGCGTAAAGCCACATTAACGGACGAAGAAGGTAACCTATTCTCAGATAATGATGAGCGTGCTATTTTCTTTGCAAAAGGAGTAATAGAAACTGTTAAGAAACTAAATTGGGCACCAGATATTATTCATGTAAATGGTTGGTTGGCATCACTATTACCAATGTATTTAAAAGAATTTTATAAAAACGAACCTTTATTTACAGAAAGTAAAATAGTTACCTCTGTATACAATCAAAGCTTTGAAGGTACGTTAGATAAAGACATGATTAAAAAAGTAACTTTTGATGGCTTAGATACTGATGTTACAAAGTTATTAGAAAAACCAGACTATAATAATTTAATGAAAATTGCTATAGATAATTCTGACGCCATCATTAGAGGTTCTGAAGTATTACCAGAAGAAATAGATACTTACCTTAACACATTAACAAAGCCTGTTTTAGACTTTTATTCTATTGAAGAATTTGCAGATCCATACACAGAGTTTTATACCAATACTGTATTAAACAGTTAATACTTGCTATGAAAAAAAATAAATTTACTCTACAGATACTATCTTTTACTGTAATTGCATTAAGTTTTATTGCTTGCGATAAAGATTTTGCGACATTAGATTCTGATATAATTAATGAGGATAATGCAACAAATTTTAATATCTCTTCAGAAGAATTTGACATTATAACCTATACAAAACCTCTTGGTCCAGTACAATCAAATAACTTAGGTTTAAACACACTAGGTATCTATGATGATATTTATGGTAGAACGACCTCTCAATTATTAACACAATTAACTTCAACAGCTTTTGATGTAGATTTTGGAGAAGATGTAGAAATTGATTCTGTTGTTTTAACATTACCTTTTTTTAACAGAATTACAGAAGTTGATGAAGATGATAATATTACTTACCAACTAGATTCTATTATTGGCAATGACCCAATTAACTTAAGGGTATTTAGAAGTAATTATCTTATTAGAGATTTTGACCCTAACGGACAGTTTAGTGATACACAATCTTATTACTCTAATAAATCTGCTTCAGAGACAGAAACTATTTCAGAGGGAATACTAGAGGGAGAAGAATTAAGCTTTGTAGAATACGACGCAGCAACAGATACTTTTATACCTAGAGACAACACTATCGCTATAAACAACACTGGTTTTATTTTAACCGAACCAGATAACGATGAAGACGAAGATGAAGACCCTCAAATATTATTTAGACAACCACCAGGTATCAGAGTATTACTAGACCCAACATTTTGGAAAGAAAACATAATTGACCAAGGCGGCACAACCGCTTTAAGCAGTAATAATGCGTTTTCTGAATACTTTAGAGGCCTTTACTTTAAAGTAGCACCAATTAATAACTCTGGTAGTTTTCTCATCTTAAATGCAGGAGCGCAAAACTCAAACATAACCATATACTACAACAGGTTAACAGCTGCAACTACAGACGAGGCTGACGCAAGAGAAAATGCAATTTACACCTTAAATTTTGGTCAAAATAGAATTAATTTTTTCGAAAACGACTTTACACTACCACTAAACGAAGGAGACCCAATTAATGGTGATGAAAGAATCTTCTTAAAAGGTGGCCAAGGCGCATTAGCAAATATTAAACTATTTAATGGTGAAGATTTAGATGATGATAATGACACTGTAAATACGTTTGAAGCATGGAAAAATGATTACGTAGAAACAGATGAAAACGGTGAGTTTGTAAAATTAAAACGTTTAGTTAATGAAGCAAATCTTGTTTTTTATGTAGATCAAGATTTTATTGAAACCATAAATCCAGAAGGTTTAGAAGAACCTAACCGTCTGTATTTGTATAACGTAGATAATAAAGCACCGTTAATAGATTATTTATTAGATGATACCAACAATAGTTTACCTTCGTTTTCTATACCAAACCACCTAGGACCACTTCAACGTGTTGATGATGAACCAAATGGAAAAGGTATTAAATATAAGATGAAAATTACAGAACACATTAACAACTTGCTAATTGCCGATGGACCTAATAGTACTCTAGGACTGGCCGTTTCTATTAATGTAAATTTAGAGGAGTTTTTAGCACAAAGAAGCGTACTATTTAGTGGTACAGATGCCACAACACCTGTAAGTTCTATAATTTCACCTAGAAGTACAGTATTACATGGTAATAATACTGCTGATGAAAGTAAAAAAGTATATTTAGAAATATATTATACAGAACAAAACAACTAAAAAATTAATCCCATGTGTGGAATTGTTGGATACATCGGGCACCGCGATGCCTACCCTATAGTAATAAAAGGCCTACAAAGACTAGAATATCGTGGTTATGACAGTGCAGGTATAGCTTTATATGATGGTAAAAACATAAAACTATCTAAAACTAAAGGAAAAGTTTCTGACTTAAAAGCCAAAATGGAGAACGAAGTTTCTATAGATGGTACTTTAGGTATTGGTCACACACGTTGGGCAACACATGGCGTACCAAACGACATTAATTCTCACCCACACTACTCTAATTCTGGTAATTTAGTTATTATTCATAACGGAATTATTGAAAATTACGATGCATTAAAAAAAGAATTAATAAAACGAGGCTATACCTTTAAATCAGATACAGATACAGAAGTATTAGTAAATCTTATTGAAGACGTTCAAAAAAACGAAAATATAAAACTAGGTAAAGCAGTACAAATAGCTTTAAACCAAGTTATAGGCGCCTATGCGATTGCCGTTTTTGATAAAAATAAACCTAACGAAATTATAGTTGCTAAACTTGGTAGCCCATTAGCAATTGGTGTTGGCGAAGATGAATTTTTTATTGCTAGCGACGCTTCCCCTTTTATAGAATACACAAAAAATGCCATTTATCTTGAAGATGAAGAAATGGCAATTATTAGAAGAGGTAAAGACATAAAAATAAGAAAAATCAAAAATGATGCTTTAGTAGATCCTTATGTACAAGAACTTCAGCTAAATTTAGAGCAAATCGAAAAAGGAGGTTACGATCATTTTATGCTCAAAGAAATATATGAGCAACCAAGTGCTATTTTAGACACCTTTAGAGGTCGTTTATTAAGCAATGAAGGTCTTATAAAATTAGCTGGCGTTGAGGACAATATGAAGAAATTCTTAGCCGCAGACCGTATAATTATAGTTGCATGTGGTACATCTTGGCATGCTGGTTTAGTTGCAGAATATATCTTTGAAGATTTAGCAAGAATACCTGTAGAAGTAGAATATGCTTCAGAATTTAGATATAGAAACCCTGTAATTACCGAGAAAGATGTAATAATTGCAATTTCTCAATCTGGTGAAACAGCAGATACTTTAGCTGCTATAAAACTAGCAAAATCTAAAGGTGCATTTGTTTTTGGTGTTTGTAATGTTGTAGGTTCTACAATAGCAAGAGAAACCCATGCTGGTGCTTACACACATGCTGGCCCAGAAATTGGCGTAGCATCTACCAAAGCATTTACAACGCAGATAACTGTTTTAACATTAATGGCGTTAAGACTAGCTAGAGCTAAAGGCACAATGTCTAGTTCAGAGTTTAGACACCATCTAATAGAACTAGAAACGATACCAAGTAAGGTAGAAGAAGCACTTAAGTCTGATGCTTATGTACGTACAGTTGCAGACATATACAAAGACGCTACTAACTTCTTGTATTTAGGACGTGGTTTTAATTTTCCTGTAGCCCTAGAAGGTGCATTAAAATTAAAAGAAATCTCTTACATACATGCAGAAGGATATCCAGCTGCAGAGATGAAACATGGCCCAATTGCACTAATAGATGAGCACATGCCTATCGTAGTTATTGCAACAAAAAAAGGCCATTATGAAAAAGTTGTAAGTAATATTCAAGAAATAAAATCTAGAAAAGGTAAAATTATAGGTATCGTTACAAAAGGTGATACAAGCGTAAAAGAACTCGCCGATCATGTAATTGAAGTGCCAGAAACTCTAGAATGTTTAACACCGTTATTAACAACAATACCACTACAATTATTATCGTATCACATTGCAGTTATGCTAAATAGAAATGTAGATCAACCTAGAAACTTAGCTAAATCTGTTACTGTTGAGTAACAAAACAGGCTAGTAAACTCTTTTTTAACACATCTTAAAATTGTAAAACATCACAATTTTAAGATGTGTTTTTATTTAATATAAATTATGCGCGCATAATTTTATGAGAAATTCTTACTAGTATTTCATATATTTATTTAAATTGCTTAACAAATAATTAACTAATTTTCTAAAATGAAGACAACCTTAAAGCTTTTAACAATGCTTTTTTGCGTGGTATCCTTTGCCCAGACCACAATAAAAGGTAAAATTACAGACAATACTGGGTTACCCTTACCTGGGTCTAATATTGTTGTAGTAGGTACCTCATCAGGTACTATATCAGATTTTGATGGTAACTACACATTAACTGTAGATCAAAATCCACCATTTTTTATTCGTGTAAGTTACACAGGTTTTGAAACTCAAACCATCGAGATTACAGCAAACAATCAAACTATAGATGTAACCTTAGTAGAAGGAAATGCATTAGATGAAATTGTAATTTCTGCCTCACGTACACCAGAGCGTATTTTTGAGTCACCTGTAACTATTGAACGTTTTGGTTTAAAAGAAATTAAAAACACAGCATCCGCAGACTTTTATGATGGTTTAGAAAATCTTAAAGGTGTAGATATTAACACCAACAGTTTAACGTTTAAGTCTATAAACACAAGAGGTTTTGCAACATTTGCTAACACGCGTTTTATGCAATTAGTAGATGGAATGGACAACTCTGCACCAGCTCTTAACTTTCCATTAGGTAACCTGTTAGGTATGACTGAGACAGATATATTAAGTGTAGAGCTGTTACCTGGTGCATCTTCTGCATTATATGGAGCAAATGCCTTTAACGGTATTTTATTTATGCGAAGTAAAAGTCCTTTTGATCATACAGGTATAAGTGCCTACTTTAAAGGAGGTATAACATCACAAGAAGCCGCTGGCGATAATGAATATAAAGATTACGGCATAAGAATGGCTCATAAATTCAGTGATAAATTTGCTGTAAAAGTAAACTTTGCCTATTTACAAGGTACAGATTGGGCTGCTAATGATACAAGAGGTAAAAACGACCTTAACTTTATAGATAGCTCTAGCACTAGAGAAAATGACCCAGCTTATGATGGTGTCAATTCTTATGGTGAATTAGCAAGTTCTAGCTTAAGAGCCGTAGCAGAAAGTCCTGCTTTTTTAAGTCAACTTCCAAACCCTTCACTTGTAGATTTATTACCATTAGACCAAGTTGTAAGTAGAACAGGTTACAACGAAGCAGATCTTACTAATTACGATGCTAAAAGTCTTAAAGCAGATTGGGGATTATATTTCCGTCCATGGGAAGATGATTTCGAAATTCAATATGTAGGTAAAATTGGATCTGGTTCTACTATATATCAAGGATCAAACCGTTACTCAATAAATAATTTCTTTTTACAACAGCACAAAGTAGAAATAAAGAATGATAATTTCTTTGTTCGTGGTTATGTAACAGCAGATAACGCCGGAGATTCTTACGATTTAGTATTTACAGGAGTTAACATAAACAGACAATGGAAAGGTGATAACCAATGGTTTGGCGAATATGCAGCTGGTTTTATTGGAGCTACACTTGCCGGCGCAACTGGTGATGAAGCACATGCACAAGCAAGACAAGCAGCAGACACTGGTCGTCTGATGCCTGGTACTACTGAATTTCAAAATGCTTTTAATAGAGTAACAAGTGATACTGATGTATTAACAGGAAGTAAATTTAGATCTGAATCTAAAATTTATCATGCAGATGCTAATTATAACTTTAGCCATTTAACTGATTTTGCAGATATACAAGTAGGTGGATCATACAGACAGTATGTATTAAACTCATTTGGTTCTGTTTACACAGACAAAGATGGCGAAATAGATTATTCTGAATCTGGTATCTACACACAACTTCAAAAGAATTTCTTAGAAGAAGACCGTTTAAAAGTAACAGCATCTTTACGTTACGATAAATCAGAACTTTTTGATGCATTTTTCTCACCAAGAATTTCTTTAGGTTACAATATAGGAAAAGACAAAAACCATAATGTAAGAGCCTCTTTCCAAACAGGCTTTAGAAATCCAGATACACAAGCGCTATATATTGGTTTAAATGCTGGTAGAGTTATTTTATTAGGTAGTGCATCAGACAACCCAGAAAGAGAAAATAGAGCTTTCCCAATAAACAGTGCTTATGGTCAAAGTTTATTTGGATCTTCTATACAATTTAGCGGAGCTAATGCTTACAACAATTCCTTTACTGCTAGTTCTGTTGGTGCTTTTGCAGCATCCCAAAACCCAGGAGATTTAGAAATTGCAAATCCATCTCTTGTTAAACCAGAACAAGTAAGTTCTTACGAGGTAGGATACCGTGGAAAAGTAAAAGGCTTTATCATTGATGCATCTGCATACTTTAACCAATATCAAGATTTCCTTTCTACTGTAGACGTAGTTGCACCTTTTTATGGAGATGTACAATTAACACAGAATATTCCTGGCACAAACGTACCAGAAGCTGTTGCAGCTCTAGCAAGTTCAGAATTTCAAGCGTACCGTGCATACACAAACACAGATGCTGATGTAAATTCTTATGGTGCCGCTTTAGGTGTTTCTACAAAAATATTTGGTGGTTTTGATTTAAGTGCCAATTATACATATGCTAAGTTAGATTTTGATAGAGCAGCTAATCCTGACTTTCAAACTAACTTTAACACACCAGAACATAAAGTAAAGGCGTCATTTGGTAAAACAGAGTTGCTTAAAAACTTTGGTTTCAATGTCGCTTGGAGATGGTCTGATACTTATATTTGGGAATCTTCTTTTGTAAATGGAACAGTACCATCTTTTCACGTATTTGATGCGCAAATTAATTATATCGTTCCAAGTTTAAAATCTACATTTAAAGTAGGTGCAGCTAACTTATTAAATGATGAATATTTTACTGCAGCTGGTACAGGTTTTATTGGTGCACAGTATTACGTTTCTTGGACAATTAACAACCTATAATTCTTAAAAATAATAATATGAAACTAATAAAATATATAGGTCTATCTGTTGTTGCGCTAGCATTCACCGGTTGTGAAACCGACGACGGAATTAACACAGGATTGACCACCTTACCAGATTTAACATCCGGATCTGTAGATTTCTCTACTTACGTATCTGTAGGGGCATCTTTTACAGCTGGTTTTGGTGACAATGCATTATTTATTGCAGCTCAAGAAAATTCGTTTCCAAATACACTATCTAAAGCATTTAGTAATGTTGGTGGTGGTACTTTTACTCAACCTTTAATGAGCGATAACTTTGGTGGCTTAGCCGTTGGAGGTAATCGTATCACTGACCCAAGATTAGTTTTTGGTGGTGCAGGACCAGTACCTTTAGAGTCTATAATTGGCCCTGTAACTGTTACTACGGATATTGTTTTAAACAATCCAACAGGCCCTTTTAGTAATCTTGGTGTACCAGGGGCAAAGAGCTTTCATTTGGTAGCACCAGGTTATGGAAACCTTGCAAACTTTCCTGCAGCAGCAAACCCTTATGCTATACGTTTAACAGGAAGTACTCCTAATGCTAGTATTTTAGAATTAGCTATAGCACAAGATCCAACATTCTTTACATTATCAGAGATTGGAGGTAATGATGTGTTAGGTTATGCAACAACTGGAGGCAACGGTACAAACCCTATTACAGATACGGCAACATTTGATGCTGCTTTAAATGCTTTAGTAGCTGGTTTAACAGCAAACGGAGCTAAAGGAGCCATTGCTAATTTACCAAACATTACAAGTTTATCTTTCTTTACTACTGTACCTCATAATCCGCTTGACCCTACTAACCCAGCGTTTGGTCCACAAATACCTACATTAAATGCAACATTTGCGGCATTAAATGGTGCTTATGCATTTTTAGGTGTTCCTGAGCGTTCAATAGTATATTCTGAAACTGAAGCAAGTGCTGTAATTATTCACGACGAATCATTACCAAATATTGCTGCACAATTAGCACCAGTATTACAAGGTGGTGGTTTAGATCCGTTAACGGCTGGCTTATTAGCAAATCAATATGGGCAATCTAGACAAGCAACTGCAGATGATTTGTTAACATTAACGAGCTCTACAGTTATTGCAACTTTAAACCAGACGCACTTCAACAACTTAGTTGCTAGTGGTGTACCTGCTGCAACAGCTGGTCAGTTATCTATTAACGGAGTAACGTTTCCGTTAGAAGATACTTTTGTATTGTTACCGTCAGAACAACAAGAAATTGCAATAGCTACTGCTGCATATAACGCTAGTATTTCAGCTGCTGCAAGTGCCAATGACTTAGCGCTAGTAGATTTAAACTCTGTATTAGAACAAGCAGCAACTACAGGTATTGTATTTGATGGTTATACTGCAAATACAGATTTAGTATTTGGTGGTTTAGTGAGTTTAGATGGTGTACACTTAACTGCTAGAGGTTATGCTCTAATGGCTAATAGTTTTTTAGAAGCAATAGATGCTACTTATGGGTCTAACTTTGCTGAATCGGGTAACTTAGCTAAAGCAGATGATTTTGGTGTACTTTACTCACCTTTATTACAGTAAAAAACTAATATATTACATTTAAAAAAGTGCGTTCAGACTGAGCGCACTTTTTTTATAGAAAAAACACACGTATTTTTAAATAAAATTCTATCTTTGCAGCGCGAAAAACGAACTGTTTTTTGCTCTTAAAATATTGCAAAACAAAAACATATAAGTAATGTCAAAAGTTACAGGTAAAGTTGCACAAATCGTAGGCCCAGTTATTGATGTAGAATTCGCTGCTGGTTCAACGCTTCCAAAAATTTATGATTCGTTAGAAATTAACAATCAAGATGGTTCTAAATTAGTATTAGAAGTACAATCTCACATTGGTGAAGATACCGTACGTACTATAGCTATGGATTCTTCTGATGGTTTAAGTAGAGGAACAGAAGTGCACGCTACTGGTGCGCCTATTCAAATGCCAGTTGGAGAAGATGTTTACGGACGTCTATTTAATGTTATTGGTGATGCTATTGACGGATTAGGTGATTTACCTAAGGCTGGTGATGCAGGTTTACCAATTCATAGACAAGCTCCTAAATTCGAAGATTTATCAACTTCAACTGAAGTTTTATTTACAGGTATTAAAGTAATCGATTTGATTGAGCCTTATGCAAAAGGTGGTAAAATTGGTTTATTTGGTGGTGCTGGTGTTGGTAAAACAGTATTAATACAAGAGTTGATTAACAATATTGCAAAAGGTCACGGTGGTCTTTCTGTATTTGCAGGTGTTGGTGAACGTACACGTGAAGGAAACGATTTACTTCGTGAAATGTTAGAGTCTGGTATTATTAAATACGGTGATGACTTTATGCATTCTATGGAAGAAGGCGGATGGGATCTTCAAAA